>JABLTM010102770.1_pt1 | contig 10653 bp, 14 predicted proteins | sample 7160121 | NCBI WGS metagenome assembly JABLTM01 (sample SAMN14651224, study PRJNA627086) | human gut metagenome | isolation source: feces | host: Homo sapiens | reverse complement strand
GCACAAACAACGATTTTTTTAATTAACGGACTTTTCTTCCATCTACCGTCAAGGTCATGCCATTCCATGTTTGCAATTCCAGTATAAAAGTCTATTGCCGCTGAATCTTCTTCCTCTTCATCGTATTCTCCATATTCACATGTATCGCAAGTAGAAAAATATTTGTCATGGACTTTGCAGCATTCTGGTCTATTATCTTCAAAATCATCAAAATCAATTTTGGGAACATGCTTCTTTCTTTCAGTTACAACAATTGTATCCACAATAGGCTGGCACAAAATCACTCGATCAAATCTTGTTCTATCCTTTTCAGATAAATTATTCCACTTCTCTAAAAGCGAATCTGCATCTATTAATCTCATATTGCTGCTCCTTTTATATAAAATAAGTTTTATTTAATGACAATGTTTGGATAAACACCAACGCCACTATCATAAATTCTGTTTAATTCGTAAACTTCAACAATCCTGTACCATAAAAACGGTGAACCAATTTCTTTTTCTTGAAACAAATCCGGTAATCGTTCTTGTAATTCATCTGTTACAAATCCGCCAATTCCTAAAGTGTTGCCAATTTCAATTAACTCATCTAATGATACTGTTTCAATATTTTTTAACTCATCTGAAGGATCAGGATCATAACAAAAATCTATTCGATCTTTCTCTAGCTCAACTACTCCAAATCGATTATGTTCAGTTCTTACTATCATCCCAGTTTTTAAGTCTGATTTTTTCAATGACGTCTCTCCTTTCATAAATTTGTGAAGCAATTTCAAATTTGCATCAATTAATTCACATATAACAAGGCTTAATTTCTCACTTTTATATGTGTAATATTTTTTAATTTACGGATGAAATTAACTTTTCATCAAGTCAAATGACACAATCGTCCATCATATTCCTTCAGAAAAGAAAAATGGATCATACTTGACTCGAACAAGTGACTTCCCAGTTATGAGCTGGGCGTTCTGACCTACTGAACTAATGATCCTGGTCGCACCATAAAGCGAAGCCATGCACGACCTCCAATGGATTAGCCTTTCATAATACCTTTTCGCTATAATTAGTTACACAAAACATACGATTTTTGTGTTTGCGATACTCTTTTATTTCCAACTAAACAAAGTTGCATACTTCATGGTGCTAATACTGACGGTGGGACTCGAACCCACATATCTGAGATCCTGGTATTTGAAGCCAGTGCGTATACCAATTCCGCCACGCCAGCATGTGTGCGATAGTTGCTTCATCCGTCTAAGATATCTCTTAGCGAGGATGCTGATCCTAACCCATCGCGTAACTGATCAGTTTATTACAAGTGGAGGCTTGTATTGCGATGCATGATAAGTTTTATGTCTTTCATGCTTGGACAATTATTTATTCTCTAATGAAAAATCACAGCTAATGTAATAAGTAAGAAGATTAAAATAATTCCGCAAGATACTGCAAAACTCATGTCTGCTCCCCATCGTTTTTCTACATAAGTTACAATCTTTTCATAAGATTTAGCAATAAATGTCATGCCAAATACAGTCGCAATTGCAATCGCAACAATTTCTAACACTAACGTTAAAAATAATATTAACCAATATTCATTCATATGTACGTTCTCCTTTGTTGATTTTTTAATTTATATGTGATATGCTTGTTTTATGTCCTGATATAGGCAAAGGAGGAACTTGCTATGAAAGCAGTTTTGATATTGCCCAGTCTCGTGGAAGCCTGGCAGCTAAGGGCATGAAACAAGCAGAACCATAACTGCTCAAGTGCCATATCCGTATTAAGAAGTACGAGCTGGCATCTCGTCTTCAATTACTTAATTATTGAATGCCATGACGGATTCGAGAACAAAAATGTGGGATGTCACTGGTGTATGCCAGCCAGTGGCGTTAAAAATATTCTCGTTCTAAGCAGTTATTCTCTTAGTTAAAACTGTCGAAAAGTAAAACTCTCGCCACACTCGGTGCAAACAACCGATCCAACTGATACTTCGGCAAAATCCTGAAATTCATACTTAAATCGACCATTCATGATTAGTTTATGTCTTTTTGTAAGATGTTTTTCAATCCAATTTCGAATCTTAGTGTCCTCTTCTTCTGAAATTGGAAATCCTCTCCGTAGTTCTTCCTGCATTGCTTCGCATTTACTCTTCATCATTTGCAGTTCAGAATCTTTATAAGCTTCATCCTTTAATCGTTTATTCTCTTCTCTCAGTCGAACGATTTCTTCATCTCGTTTTCTCAGACCTTCTTCAACATTTTTGATAATGTATGAGGTTTGATTTTCTTTATTTACGAGCTGATCAAGAATCTCATTTATATTTTTACCCATTGTTTTATTCTCCAATCTCGTCGTTGAGCCATTTGATACAATCGTCAATTGCATCATCTCTATATTTAAAGTGTTTCTTTGATGGAGATTCCCAAACAAGATTTCCACCTAAACACAAATTCTCATCCAAAATATCTGCTGATGATTTAATATCTAATCGAACCAAAAATTCAGCTAAATCCTCAACTGGCATAATTCTTAATATATCTAAATTTCTCATCGTTCTACCTCAATATTCTCTCTTATCGTATAATACTATTTCGGTTAATACTCTGCATGGCTGTTACACCATACAGAGCAAAATATGTATAAATTATTTCTTAGACTTATCGGAATCAGCTAGTTTAGCACCAGCAAATCCAGCCAAAACAGATCCAAGATCAATACCTGTTGATTCTTTCATTCCATCAGTAACTTGAGTAAGCGTATTCATAATATCTTTCATCAGTTTGGATGAATTGCCATCGCCATACATAGTAATCTTGTCAACTTTTGCAAGAGGTTCTGCAATATTTTTGGCAATTTCTGGCATGGCTTTAAAGTACATCTCAAGAACTGCAGCTTCACCCATCTGCTTCATTGCTTCTGCTTTCTTTTCAATACCTTCCGCTTCTGCAAGTGCTTTTGCTCTAATTGCGTCAGCTTCTGCCTGACCTTTACTACGAATACCTTCCGCTTCCTGTTCCATAGCATATTTATTTGCCTCTGCTGTTGCTTTCATTGCTTCTGCTTCTTTTTCTCTCTCGAATTTATCAGCTTCTGCATTTTTTTGTCTTTCGAATAGACTAGCTTCTGACTGTCTCTGGGTTTTATAAAGCATAGCATCCGCTTCCTGCTGTTTTGCATATTTCTCTGCATCAGCCTGTTTTTTAACAGTTGCTTCCAAAGTTTTCTCTGTTAACTCTATCTCTTTATCTTTTAATGCAACAGCTTTTCCTGTTTTGCAAGATTTGCTTCTGCTGTAGCGATTTCCACAGATTTTCTTTCGTTTTCTTCCTGGATATTGTATGCTGCGTCTGCAGAAGCTCGTTTTGTATCTGCATCTTTCTGTAATTCAGCTTTTTTGATTGCTAATTCATTTTCTTTCTGAGCGATAAGAGTATCTGCTTCGATCTGCGCTTCTCTAGATTCTCTATCTGCATTCGCTTGTACGATTGCTTTCTTTTTCTGTGCTTCAGCCTGTGCATTTGCAATCTCTAATTCAGATGTAACTTCTGCATCGTTTGCTTCTTTCTTTGCAATTGCTCTAGCCTTTGCAATTTCTTTCTCACTATCTGCTCTAGAAATAGCTGCATTCTTCTGAATCTTAACAATATTATCCACTCCAAGATTTTCAATTACGCCATTTTCATCGACAAAGTTCTGTACATTGAAGCTTACAATGTCCAGACCCATAGCGGCTAAATCAGGTTCTGCATTTTCTTTTACTAATTCCGCAAATTTCTGACGGTCGGAAACCATCTCTTCAAGATTCATTTTCCCGACAATCTCACGCATATTACCTTCAAGAACTTCTCTTGCAACCTGCCCGATATATTCAGTTGGTTTATTTAAGAAGTTCTCTGCAGCAAGTTTTAATCTTGTTTCATCACTACTAACTTTGATATTTACTGCAGCATCAACATTAATATTAATGTAATCAGCGGTTGGAACTGCACTAGATGTCTTAACATCAATCGGAATGAGCTGTAAATTAAGTTCGTCTTTCTTTTCAAAGAAAGGAATTTTTAACCCAGCTTTACCAATAAGTACTTTTGGATCTTTGCGAAGTCCTGAAATAATATACGCTTTATCTGGCGACGCTTTTACATAACCAGAAGCCACAATTCCAATACCTCCTCCGCAAATTACAACTGGGACAATAATTCCTAAACTTGCAACAACTTCATTAACCATTTTTTAATCTCCTTTTTTCTATTTGTTTTAGAATATCTATAACAAAGATAGTCTAAAAATAATAATGACTATCTCAGTCATCTAAATTGTTATTCTCTATCGAGCAATGTCACATTCATGAAAATCTAGCAACATCTGATATTTATATTCTCCAAATCTTTTCTTCCAACGTTCTTTAGATTTTTCTGTTGTCCAATTGAAAGGCGCCATATGATAATTAATTAGAAAACACATATCTAAAAATTCATCATTAGACAAATCATAAAATGTATCGTGTAACTCCGACAAAACTAAATACGCAGAATATTCAGCATGACCAAAATAATGAGCAACTCCATTTTCATCAAAACTTTGTGTATATAATTTCCCCACATCATGATAAAACGCAGCCAATCCAAAATATTCTGGATAATTATATTTTTTAAATAACCGCATTGTATAATCACAATGTCCACCTAATGTTTTGTTATGATATGGTGTCTTTTGATCAAATTCATTCATAATATTTATTACATTGATCATACTTGCTCTATAATGAAGATTTTCAATTATAATTTTATTGAATCCTTCTTTTTTGAATGGAATTTGAAATCGTCTAACTTGATTATCTAACACAAATTCTGGGACAGGATGTTTTCTATGTTTATTATCTTCTCTACATACTAAGATATGTTTTGGAATAATATGACAAATTTTTTCAACATCCAACTTCCCTATATTTTGCAAAATCGCTCTACGGCTTTTCATCGTAAGATTGGTTGCATCTGCGATGACATTTTTATTATTCTCCAGGTTCTCACGAATTCTTTTGTGAAATACCTGGAATACTTCATCATTTCGATCCTGATTTTCATAATCACCAGTTAGTTCTTCTCTGATTTGATCGGATGATACAATAACTGTATTCTCATGCTCTTGTGCTAATTTCTTGGCGATTGTAGACTTTCCAGATCCACTCAGCCCGCACATAATCCAAAGTGTAGGTTTATTCATTCGTCCTCCTGTGTAAAAATGTCGGCATAATTTGATACGCCCATATCCTTTAATTTTAAATATTTAGGATTGCCGCCCTCATGACTCTTAATAACATTAATTGATTTTCCAAGATACATATTTTTACAATATTTTCTATATTTCTTTGGCACATTTTTATCAATCCAAATCATAAAACCTTTTTGAGTATCTTTTGGTGCCTGATTATAATATTCTCTAATTGTCTTTTCTGTTTTCTCGATATAATCAAACACAATAGATGCGATTCTTTTTACATTATCATGGTAAGCAATAGGAAGTTTTGAAAGAAGATCCTCGTATGTATTATCTGCGATACAACGAATAATAAGATTAATAGAAGACAACTTAGACAATGCTTTATGGATGTGAACATAGTCATTGTATTTTAGCTTTACTTTATAATCATCAATATTGATTACAAATCCTTCCGCTTCATCAGATGATTTATCATCTAATTCACTCATAACTGTATCTAGCGTTTTGTCAAATACTTCAGTCGTAGGAATGCTATACTGTTTTGCAACAGCTAGTACTGTTTTGTAATCCGCTTCCATACCAAGTGCATTACTTCTTATTCCAATAAGGTATAATCCCTCTTGCTCTTTGGTATATTTAACAACATGAGCATCCTTTAAGGATATATACTCAAAAATAAAAGTATGATGTTCGAAGTCTTTTAACATCTTTTTATATTCTGGTAATGCTCGAATCATTCTATACCCATCCTGCAATCTCCAAGAATTTTCAGGATTAATAGCCTGACTACCAGCCATAACAATTTTTCCGTTATACCACGTAGCAGACTGCATCGATCCATCCAATTTATTTGAGAATTCAACAGTGTGGGCCATGCTGATTCTTTTTTGAATATTCTCTAAGCTTGTCTCCTCGATCTCGTTAATGTTAAAAAACTTTCGAAAAGGACATAAAACAATTCGATCATTTATAACATCAATGACAATGCTTCTACATTCACGATAAAATCCATTATATCTTTCCCATATGTCTTCACCTGAATTTTCAATTTCTCCATCGTAGATATTACTGTATCTGCCATACCTCAGAAGAAGAAAATTTTTATACTGATTTAATTCTAAACAAGAAAGTAAGTCTGTATATTCTGAGTATTGATTACATTGTTTTATGCTATTTAATTCATCGATCCATCTTTCCAGACATGTTTTTGATTCATCTGTATATCCTTCTGTATAGTCATATGCGATATTGCTGAATCGTTTTTTATACTCATTTTTGATTTCAACAAATTTATTTAATACTGGATTCCAACTCACTCGTAATCTTCCTCCTCGAACGGAATATTTGTCTCATACCAATCTCTTGTTACAACTACACGATATTCTTCATCTCCAGAATATCTAAAAACGCAGATATGAAAATCTCCGAATCCAAGTTCAATAGCGAATTCGTCTTTATTTTCTCTAAAATACTTAATTGCTCTTCTAATCTCACGTAAAATAACTTCGGCGCCTACTTCTTTACAGCCATGATATTTACTTTCATGCGCAAAATATTGCGGATATTTTAGATTATCTTTTGTCAAAGTAATACCTTCAAATTCATCAACCGTAGTTTCTTTCCCACAACAAGGACATGTTGTAAACCTAGCTCCAAGCCAACCAATATATGTATCATTCATTGATACTTCCAATTCTGAATCGCAACTATCGCAGAATGTTGTTACTACATCCGTATTTTCTTTTTTATAATTATTCCTAATAACTTTTATATTCTCACCACCTTTGCAAAATTACCAGAATTAATCTCTCATCCAGACTCCAACAATTGCAAGTCCATTATCAGACCCTACAGTTAAATCAGCTATTCCTCATTAACATAATTCCCACCAGAAATCATATAATTTATGAGCCATATTACCTTTATGTAATTCGCCATTATATCTACGAATCTTTCTATTTGATTGCTGCTTAAAATACTTGCTACGTTTTCCACGATACCATCTTTTATAATATGGTTTAGTGTTCTGAACATAGCCATGTCCATTAATCCAAATTTCATCCATATATTCAACTGGCGCAGGATAATAACCACCAGCAATTTCATATAGGTGCTTAAGATTATTTTGATGCTTCAAATATCGCTCGCGTTTATTTCTTCTCTTTTTATTTGATTGAGTTTTAACAACATTTCCCATTCGAGAATATTCATCGCAGTATCCCATATATCCTACTTTTCCACCAATCTTATCACACCAAATAGCTCGACAAATTTCCTCTTGTGACAAATCATCAAATATTTCAGACACTTTCATATAATCTTCATATCCATAAGGACAATCATGGCACAACATTTTATTCTCCATCATACTTTTCTGGCAAAGGCATCCATGCAACGACTTTATTTCTTACAGCCATTCTTCGTCCACCTGTACCATAGGAATACCATGTTTCTTCATCTATATTCCATTTAAAATCTCTTGTTCTTACACATTCTGCAATGAAATAAGCTCCATTTTTTGTTTGAACAAGAACTTTTTCAGATAACCATCCTCTTGAATGTTGCGAACAATAAGTCTCTTTCATATCAGGATATTTTTCTTTTAATGAAATCCAATCATTTTTATCCATAATGATCACTACCTTCTAGATTTTATCTTTTACGACTCTTTCATTTACACTCATCACAAATTCATTGATTTTGTCATAGTTAGGTCTTTCTGGCAAAGAAGTATTTTTCTTATCGTACTCAAGCCTTTTATCCAGCGCATCGACAATTTCAAAGAACTCAGGAATTGGTTGATTGTTACTATCTAAATATTTTCCACCACGAATGCTCATTAACAGATCATGTTCTTTTTCACGATATGTGATGATTTTCTCGTTCTCCAAGATATCAAAACACATATAATATAAACGAACTAAGTGCATCATATGTTTTCCCAATTTTTGATGCTCTATTGCTTGCTTATTTCTTTTACCAAGCTTTGCATAATCTTTAACCACACTATTCATTTCCGACCACATTGCTTTATAATCTCTTAATGGATAATGTTTTAAATTAACATCCATAAAAATTTCTTTATCCATATCTTCCTGAATAGAGTCATCGAGATAAAGTTTGATACTGTCTTCTGGATATTCAAAATATTTTTCAGGAAATGATTCTGCTGCATTATAGATGCTATTTAAGATATGATTCTCTCGATGTTCCTGATCAACTGTGCGAACTGCCTTGTTATCCAGACGTCTTAATTGGCTTGTCGCATAACCTCCGAAAGCCTGAGCTGCTTTCTTAGACAGAAACAAATGTGAGTTATCTAATAGTTCATATCCAATTGGACTGATATATAAATAATGTTCCAGTTTTAGTCCAAGCAGCTCGATCACGTTAGGGTTACAATTGGATAATAACTTAATAATTTTATTGAATCCATAAATCGTCGTATCTGTTGTCTTATTTTCAAACTGTTCGAATCGCTCATTTGTTAAAATTTCTTCTTTCGTATTCAGGGCAATTCCTCGCATGTCGAGATCACTCGTCTCCACATTGGTTCCGTAGGAATAGCTTCCGCCTAGACCAAGAAGAACAATCTTATTTCCCAGATGTTTATCTGTTCTTAGGAAATCATATTCTTCGCCAGAAATTTTCTTTTTAATTTCATCAATTGTCATCAATACCACCTACTTTAATAATTCTGCAATAGAATCAAGTTCAAGCTCTGTTTTCTTATCTTCAGATAACAGTTTATCCAATTTTGTTTCCATTGCTTTGAGATTATTCTCTTCTCTCTTGGTTGCAATAACTTCCAATCTTGCTTTTACATCTGTAATCCAATCTTCTAAGTCATATCCAGAGATCTCGAACTTATGCAAACCAAGATCTGCTGCAGACATACGATATGTATTTAATCTGATCCATAAGAGAATTAATGCGCTTTCAGACAATACATTAAGATTTAACGTCATCCCATCCATTTCAAGAATACAATTTGTAATTGGTACAAACCGTGTCTTTTTGCTTGCAAGCTCCTTCTTTTTATCTTCTACCTGTTTTTTTAATTCTAAAATTCTATCATCATTTTTACTCATATAGTGTACCTCTCGTTTCATATTCTCTTCCATTTTTTAAATACATTTTGATATATTCTGGATGCATCTTTTCATAAATTTCTTCCAAAGTAACAGGAATCATTCGTTTCCCATAATAAGACGTCTCTTCACATGGAAATAAATCTGATCCTTTAAAGTATGTATTCCCTCCATCAATATATCCTTCGCTAATAGTATATTTCCCTGGCCCCTCATGATGAAGTTCAAAAGTGTTATATTCACCTTTACATTTGCTTATGAATTTAAACCAACATTGTGTTTCTACTTCATGTTTAAAATCATCAATATCCCATGATTTGTATTCATCCTTTGATGGATCATAAGGAGAGTATCTGTGATCCCCTTCCATCTCATAAAATAAGTCAGCATATTTTTCGCTACATGTATCATCACTGCAGCAAACAATTTTATTCTTAGGAAATGATTTTTGATGCATAAATTGACGATAATGTGAATCACCAGTATAAAACCAAAATTGTTTTCCAACATATCCAGTTGTGTATTTATATTCATACTCACGGTATGAATAATTAGAATCATATGTTATCCCCTGTTTTTGACACCATTCACGAAGCGCTTTGTATGTAGTGAAGGTTTCTTCGATATCATCTCTTGTATAACAATAGTTATCATACGTATCGTATTTACCCATATAGATCCATTCTTCATTATCTTTTGTCAAATATGTAGCACCAACAACCAAATCTTTTGCTTTAATGTCTTGTTTATCATTTATCTTATCACTAAACGCAGAAATTTCTTTATAGTCAGGTGAATCAACCGGCATAAGAATCAGTTCTTTCCCGTCCCAACCATATACAAATTTTCCTTCAAGTCCTTTTCCTTTAACGCATGAACAATTAGCCAGAATATATAGTAAATTCTCGATCGTAATCTCAAACTCAAAATCTCTAGGATCATAAACTCTGCAGTACGATTTACGAACATCCCATTCATTGGAATATTCTCTACCGCCAGCAGGTTTATTGAGTACAAACCCTTCTGTCGGAACATTATCAAATTCTGTATTAGCGATTTCCTCATCTCGCCAATTATTCCAGGATGTTTCTTTTCTTAGTTTTCCTTTTTCATCATAATAAATAACATACGCAATTTTCCCTGTATATGTGTCTTCTCTGTTCTGGTATCCGACATTAAGTCGTTTTGGAATATAAATATTACTTTTCATTAGTCACCTTCTTACTCTAATAAATCAAGTGTCACAACTGTAGGAAGCGCAAACGCCCACAAACATTTCATATCATGCATTGTCACAATTCCAGCAATTACTGCTGCGGATATGGCAATCCACATTAAACCAATTT
>JABLTM010093594.1_pt1 | contig 10669 bp, 7 predicted proteins | sample 7160121 | NCBI WGS metagenome assembly JABLTM01 (sample SAMN14651224, study PRJNA627086) | human gut metagenome | isolation source: feces | host: Homo sapiens | reverse complement strand
TCGCTAATCTGCGCCAACGCACGTGCCTGCGCGACCTCATCGGAAATCGGCGCCGAGGAGTCAGCTGCAACGGTGCGCTTGGCGCGCGTCGTGCGCGTGGCACGGCGCTTGGGCTTGGTGACCTCCTCGCCGTCAGCGGCAGGCTTGATCGTGCGGCGCGTACGCTTGGGCTTTGCCGGAGCAGCCTCCTCACCAGTTGCAGACACGGCCTTCTCAGCCGCTGCAGGCGTAGGCGTCGAAGCAGCCTTAGGCGTCTCAGGAGCCGAGGCTTGCGCGGGCGCCGCAACCTGGTCCGACGCAACCGGTGCAGCGGGAGCGGTCTGCGTCGTCGTTATTTCGTTTTCTTGCTGTTGATCAGACACAGTGTTTGCTCAACTTTCTTTTCAAGCCCTGTGATCACATGCTCCCTGCATAAACCTTCAGGGCGGCTAAACAGTCTAGCTCCGTCAAATACCGACGGACATCATTGATCTGTATCGAGATATTTGCGTCATATACGCAGCGTTAGTGTAACACAACCGCCGCCACCTGCAACTTAGTCATTGGACGTTCTTAAACGCCCAGTCATCAGGGACACTCCTCCTCAAAAGCGCCTTGAAATGTCGCGCCAGAGGAGTGAAGCCGTGGCACCTGGAATAGCCGCGCCACGAATCGCGCCCATCTGCTACGTTTGCCCCGAGCCCCTGACCATACCCTTGTTTTTTCAAAAACAACGAGTCTGCTACCTGCGGTTTTAATATCGTACTTTTCGGCATGGTTCGGGATATGCGTCCAAACGTAGGAGATGAGCCCAATTCGTGACGGACGGTATCCCGCCACCCCTCTTCGAGACAAAAATGATCCGTTTTCCTCCGTCCCCAAGGGACAATTTTCAAAACTACGCCGGATTACGGGGCCAGGATGCTGCAAGCCAACCATACCCTGCATTATCAAGAAACAATAAGCCATCTACCTGCGGGTTTAATTTCACTATTGGCACCATGGTCGCCAGTTGGCGATTCAGCCCCGTAAACCGGTATAGTTGCGATTTGGTAGCATTTCCCAGCAAACCAAATAGTCTCACCAAACGCAAAAAGCCCGACCTCCGCATGGAGATCGGGCTTATAGGGCTCAGCAAAGCCGAACCTACACGGTCAAATGATCCGTAGCTTACATCTGCTCGGGAGCGGAAACGCCAACGAGGGTGAGCACCAGGGCGAGCGTCATGCGGACGGCATCGCAAGCGGCCAGACGGGCGCGCGAAAGCTCGGGGTCGACGGGACGGCCCTCGCTCGGCAGCACCTGACAGGCAGCGTAGAAGCTGTGGAAGTCGCCGGCGAGTTCCTCAGCAAAGTGCGTCAGACGGAACGGGGCGCGATCGCGAGCGCAGCTGGCGATGAGGTCGGTGAGCTCGTTGAGCTTACGCGAAAGGGCGAGCTCGGTCGGGTCGGTCAGCAGCGAGTAATCGACGTTCTCACCGATGGCCTTGGCGGCGACGGCCTTCATGCCCATCTCGTCAGCCTGCTCGGGCGTAACGTCAGCGGCACGGCGCAGGATGGAGCACACGCGGGCGTGAGCGTACTGCACGTAGTACACCGGGTTGGAGTTGTCGCGCTTCTTAACGGCCTCGATGTCGAAGTCAACCATCTGGTTGGAGCTCTTGGAGATGAGCGTGTAACGAGCGGCGTCGGAGCCAACCTCGTCGACGAGCTCCTGCAGGGTCACCATGGTGCCCTTGCGCTTGGACATACGGACGGGCTTGCCGTTGCGCAGCAGGTTGACGAGCTGGCCCAGCAGAACCTCAAACTTGCCGGGGTAACCCAGAGCGTCGCAGACGCAGCGGACGCGCTCGATGTAGCCGTGGTGGTCGGCGCCCCAGATGTCGATGACGTGGTCGACGCGCTGGAACTTATCCCAGTGATAGGCAACGTCGGAGGCGAAGTAGGTGTACTCGCCGTCGGACTTGATCAGGACGCGGTCCTTGTCATCGCCCAGGTCGGTGGAGCGGAACCACAGGGCGCCGTCCTTGGTGTAGAGGTAGCCCATCTTGTCGAGCTTCTCAAAAGCGCGGTCGACGGCGGAGGTGCCGGCGGTCTCGCCCTCAGTGTCCTTCACATACAGTGAGCGCTCGGAGAACCAACGATCGAAGTCGCAGTTAACGGCATGGCAAAGGTCGCGCATGTTGTCGACCATCTTTACATAGCCGCGCTCGCGGAAGCTCTCCATACGCTCCTGAGGATCGGCGTTGACCCACTTATCGCCGTCAGTGCGCCAGAACTCGGCGGCCTCGTCGATGATGTAGTCGCCGCCATAGGAGTCCTTGCCAAGGGTCTCGGCAAAGTTATCCTGGTACGGATGAGTCTCGGGATGCTCGTCATTCTCGTCGGCAACGAAGGCGTCGCGGTCGGCAATCAGCAGCTTGTGAGCCTCGTCGATATCCACGCCCTGCTTGGCGATGATGTCGGCAAGCTGCATATAGCGCGTGCTGATGGAGTTGCCGAAGGTGTTCATCTGAGAGCCGTGGTCGTTGATGTAGAACTCACGCTGGATGTCGTAACCGGCGTGGTCCATAACACGGCAGAGTGAGTCGCCCAGCGCGGCCCAGCGGCCGTGGCCGATGTGCATGGGGCCGACGGGGTTAGCGGAAACGAACTCGACCTGGGTCTTCAGGCCACCACCGACGTTGGACTTAGCGAAGTCCATACCCTTCTCGCGAGCCTCGCCAAAGATGGCATTCTTGACGGCAACGGAGAGGTAGAAGTTGATGAAGCCGGGGCCTGCGATCTCGACCTTCTCGATCGCGGGGTCCTCGGGCATATGGGCAACGATGGCCTCGGCGATCTTGCGCGGGGCGCAGTGGGCCAGCTTGGCGGACTTCAGGGCCATGGTAGAGGTCCACTCGCCATGAGAAGTGTCAGCCGGTCGCTCGATAGCGCAATCGTCAAGTTCAAATGCGGAAAGGTCGCCGGCCTCCTGGGCCGCAGCAAGCGCAGCGCGTACCAGCTCTTCAATCTTCTCGGGCATAGATCCTCCTTGTGTTAAAGCCCCCGAGCTCTTGGTCACTCGTAGGGCAAAAGCCAGAGTTTGTAGCACTCTATCACAAGCGACGGGCACTGTCGCAGGGTAAAGCTAATAGATATTGCATATGCACAAAAATGACTACAGCTTGTATGGAGTCACTCAAAGATGCCAGTCTGCCTGCAGATTATGCAGGCGTTGAAAATGCATAAAGGTGTGAATGAGCTGCGACTGTTATCGAATACTCTTACCTATCAGAGTTGTGTGCTTTTCCTGCATAAAGTAAGGGTTTGCGCACGTCAGCGTGTTATTCTAGACATACGTAAATTCGTATAAGTTGGAGGTAGCATGTTCTCAATCGGTCAACACGTCATTCATCCGGGCCAGGGAGTCTGCACCGTCGTCGGTTTTAGGGACGACACACCGCAGCCCATGCTGCTGCTCGAGACCAAGCAGGGACATGCGCAGACGATCCTCATGTACCCCGTGGCGCAGGCCGACCGTTTGCACGCCGCCATCTCGCAGCAAGATGCCGAGCACCTGCTGAGCCACTATGACGAGCTGGAGTGCGACACCTTTACCGAGCGCAACAGCTCGCTTGAGGAGACGCACTTTAAGCAGCAGCTCAAGCTGGGCGCGCCCGAGACGGTCCGCGTGGCAAAGACCATGATGTACCGCATTCGCCAGGCCGAGGAAGCTGATAAAAAGCCCAGCTCCTACTACATGCGCGTACTCAAGGAAGCCAGGCGCCGCTCCATCGAGGAGTTCGCCGTGGCCTTGGGCGTCACCGAGGAGGCCGCCGAAGCCCGCCTAGCCCAAGCCGCCCTCAACTAACCCAACCGCGCCAAAACCACCACAAAGGGGACAGGCACCTTTGTGGTGGTTTTCTTGTTCTAGTAGTATTCATTCTTATCGATACCCACGAGCACAAGGAGTCTCCTATGGCAGAGCCGCTTACCGCCGGAATCACCCGCGACCGCGCGTTCGAACTGCTCAACGAGCACAACAAGGACCCGTTCCATATCACCCATGGCGAGACGGTCGAGGGCACTATGCGCTACTTTGCGCGCGAGTTCGACCCCGAGAACGAGGAGTTTTGGGGCATCGTCGGTCTGCTGCACGACCTGGATTGGGAGGAGCATGAGGACGACCCCATGAACCACACCATCTATGCTGCCGAGATTCTTAAGGGCGAAGGTGCGTCTCCAGAGCTCATTCGCGCCATCCAGACGCACACGTCCGACTTCAACACCTCGCTGCCCAAGCCCGAGCTGCAGATGGAAAAGATCCTGTTTGCCTGCGATGAGCTCACCGGCCTGATCGGCGCTGCAGTCATCATGCGCCCGAGCAAGAGCGTTATGGACTTTACGACCAAGTCGCTCAAGAAGAAGTTCAAGGACAAGCGCTTTGCCGCCGGCTGCTCGCGCGACGTGATTTCGCAGGGCGCCGAGATGTTGGGCTGGGAGCTCCCCGAGCTCTTTGACCGCACCATCGCGGCCATGCAGTCCTTCGCCCCCGACCGCGATACCTTCCAGGCCTAACCGCCCACGCCACCTAAAACCACCACGAAGGGGACAGGCACCTTTGTGGTGGTTTTCGTTTACGAGGGGTTTAGGGGCGGACCTGGCCGGTGCCGCGGAGCTTGTATTTGTAGGTGGTGAGGGCCTCGGCGGCGAAGGGGCCACGGGCGTGGAGTTTTTGGGTCGAGATGCCGATCTCGGCGCCCAGGCCAAACTCGCCGCCGTCAGTGAAGCGCGTGCTGGCGTTGGCGTACACGGCCGAGGCATCGACCGCATCCAGGAAGCGCTCGCAAGCATCCGTGTCCTCGGCAACGATGGCCTCGGAGTGCATCGTGCCGTAGCGGTTGATGTGTGCGATGGCCTCGTCCTCGCTCGCCACGACCTTCACGCTCATCTCGAGAGCCAGGTACTCGCGACCCCAGTCCTCCTCAGTCGCGGCGACGTAGTTGTCGCCCTCGGCAAGCCCAGCGTCGGCGCATGCGGCGCACGTGGCCTCGTCGCCGTGAATCAGTACGCCGTGGTCGTGCAGCACGGCAACGACCGCCGGCAAAAACGAATCTGCCACAGCACGGTCGACCAGCAGCGACTCGGCGGCATTGCACACGCCTACGCGCTGGGTCTTGGCATTGACGATAATGTTGAGCGCCTTATCAAAGTCGGCGGATTCATGCACGTAGATGTGGCAGTTGCCCGTGCCCGTCTCGATCACCGGCACAAGCGACTCGCGCACGCAGCGCTGGATCAAGCCTGCACCGCCGCGCGGAATGAGTACGTCGACGATACCGCGGAGCTTCATGAGCTCGCCGGTGGCCTCGCGGTCGGTGGACTCGATCATCGACACGGCCTCGCGCGGGAAGCCCTTGGCCTCGAGCGCATCGGCCAGCAGCTCGGCGATCATGGCACACGAGTGATAGGCCAGCGAGCCGCCGCGCAGAATGCAGGCGTTGCCGGTGCGGATGCAGATGCCCGCGGCGTCGGCCGTCACATTGGGGCGCGCCTCGTAGACCATGGCAACCAGACCCAACGGCACGCTCACGCGGGTCAGGTCCACACCGCTCGCAAGCACGCGGTGGTCGAGCACGCGGCCGACGGGATCGGGCAGCTCGGCGAGCTTTTCCAGGCCGGCGGCCATGCCCTCGACGCGCTCGGGCGTCAGCAGCAGACGGTCGAGCAGACCGGCCGAAGTGCCCGCATCGCGTGCGGCGGACATATCGAGCTCGTTAGCGGCGACGATGGAGTCGACACCGTTGCGCAGTGCTGCGGCCATGGCGCGCACGGCCTCCTGACGCTGCTCATCGCTCGCCGTGGCAAGCGAGGCCGACGCTGCCTTGGCGGCAACGGCAAGATCGTGGACATACGTGGCTATATCGACCGACATGGGCGGCCCTTTCTCCTAGAAGTTTGCAACCATGGTAGCCGATTTGCGCATGGCCTCGCCCGCGGCGGTAGAATTGGTCAACCCGAAACACCGCAACGAACGGAAGACTCACATGGCCCTCATCACTTCGTACCACGTCCCCGGCCTTTATGTCGAGGACCACAGCATCGACGTCCCCCTTGACTGGCGCGGCCTGGAGCCGATGCTCCTGGCCGTCGGCAGCACCATGCGCCGCGGCGCTATGCCGGCACCAATCGCCGGCGCGCCCGAGAGCATCAAGCTCTTCTACCGCGTGGTTTGCGCGCCTGACCGCATCAACGACGATCTGCCGCTGCTCCTGTTTTTGCAGGGCGGCCCCGGCGGCGAGAGCCCGCGTCCGCTGTCGCCTACAAGCGACGGCTGGATCGAGGAGGCCGTCAAGCACTTCCGCGTGGTCCTTCCCGACCAGCGCGGCACCGGACGCAGTAGCTGCGTGGACGGACGCACGATCAAGGCACTGGGCGATCGCGCAACGGCCGCCGGCGCCGATACAGCACGCTCGCAGGCCGACTTCCTCAAGCGCCACCTCGCCAGCTCCATCGTGCGCGATTTTGAGTACCTGCGTCTGGTGGGCTTTGGCGGCAAGCCCTGGGTCACGCTCGGCCAGAGCTACGGCGGCTTTTTGACGTTGAGTTATCTGTCGCTCTTCCCCGAGGGCGTGGCGGCGAGCTTTACCTGCGGCGGCATCCCCCACGTGCCGGCGAGCGCCAGCGAGGTCTACGCGCACACCTTCCCGCGCATGGCCGCCAAGACGCAGCAGTATTACGACCGCTACCCCGCCGACGTCGAGCGCGTGGCAGCCCTGGCCGATGCGCTCGAGGCACAGAAGCCCGTGCTGCCCGACGGCTCGCCGATGACGGTCGAGCGCCTACAGCTCATGGGCAGCGACTTTGGCATGAAGCCGAGCTTTGAGCGCATGCATTGGACTATCGATCACGCTTTTGTTACTGGCGACGGTACGCTGAGCTGCGGCTCCTCGGTATCCGACAGCTTTTTGATGCGCGCCTTCGAGCGCACCAACACACGCACGAACCCGCTGTACTGGACACTGCAGGAGTTTATCTACGCCGACGGCGACACCATGCCCATTCGCTGGGCCGCAGCAGAGGAGAAGGCCCATCGTGCCGAGTTCGACACACTCGCGCGCCCGCTCATGTTTACCGGCGAGGCCATGTTCCCGTGGATGTTCGAGCAGATGCCCGAGCTCAAGCCCTTCAAGCCCGCCATGGACCTGCTGATGGAAGACACCAGCTGGGACAAGATCTACGACCCGCAGCGACTGGCGTGCAACGAGGTGCCCCTGCAGGCCGCGGTGTATTTCGACGACATGTACGTGGATTCGGGCCTGCAGCTTGATACGCTCAGCCGCGTGGGCAACTCGCATGCCTGGGTGACCAACGAGTTCGAGCACGACGGCCTGCACGGCAGCGTGGTATTCAAGCACCTCTTCGACGAGGCCCTCAACCGCGGAGACCTGCGCCGAATCTTCTAGCAAAGGAGTGTCCCCACCTGCCGGCACAAAAGAAACGTCCCCAGGTGCCGGCACGAGAAAGACAGCGCTGCGGGAAACGATCCGCAGCGCTGTCTTTCTTTATGCAAATACGATCAAGTTATCCCTGTGTATCGCCGGCTTCTCGGCCAGGTTAGCGAGCAGGCGGTTGCTGGCGATCTGGTCCTGGCGGCGACCGGCAGCAAGTTCCAGCACGTCCGAATCGGCCTCGGCGATACCGCGGGCGACAACCATACCGCTCGGGTCGCACACGTCGAGCACATCGCCCTCGGCAAACTGGCCATCGACCTCGCGAATACCCACCGCAAGCAAAGAAGAGCCACGGCTGACCAGCGCCTTCGCAGCACCATCATCGACCGTCACCGAGCCATGCGCCTTGTCGCCCAGTGCGATCCACAGCTTGCGGGGTGCGATGTCCAGACGCTCCGCCGGCGGATCGAACAGCGTGCCCACGCTCTCGCCGCGGGCGAGGCGCACGAGCGCATCGGGTTCCTCGCCCGAGCAAATCACGCTCTGAATGCCCGCCGTCATCAGGATGCGGCTCGCGCGGATCTTGGTAATCATGCCGCCCGTTCCCACCGATGTGGAAGAATCGCCCGCCGAGGCAATAATCTTGGCATCGATCTTATGCACGACAGGAACAAACTCGGCCGTGAGGTCCTCATGCGGATTGGCAGTATAGAGACCATCGATGTCCGAGAGCGTCACGCACAGATCGGCAGAAACCAGGCAGCTCACAAGCGCCGCCAGTGTGTCGTTGTCGCCAAACTTAATCTCATCGACGGTAACGGTATCGTTCTCGTTGACGACCGGCACCACGCCAAGCTTCACCAGGCGCAGCAGAGCGTCGCGTGCATGCAGGTAGGACGTGCGGCGGGCCGTATCATGGCGTGTGAGCAGTACGAGCGAGGTGAGCAGGTCGCGCGCATGAAACTCCTCGTCGTAGGCCGACGAGATGATGCACTGACCGGCAGAGGCGCAAGCCTGTAAGCTCGGAAGGTCGCCGACCGGCTTGCGGTCGAAGCCCAACACGGGATAGCCACAGGCGATAGCGCCCGAGCTCACCACGACCAGACGCCAGCCGAGCTTGCGCAGCGCTGCGGCCTGATCGGCAAGTCCGCCGATAAAGGCGCGGTTGACCTTGCCATCGGCACCCACCACCGTGGACGAACCGATCTTTACCACCATCGTTTTATAAGAAGTCGTCATACGTTAAACCAATCAACTGTTCAGCGAACGGCCGAGCCGGCGGCCAAGGAAGCGTGACTCGCCCCTACCGCCCAAGGAATTAGTGAGCCCAAGGAAAGGCAGAGGCCGCGGACATGTTCTTGCGCACGAGCTCGTCGCGCACCTGAGCCAGGCCCTGCTCCATGCCCACCACATAGGTCTGCGGGTACAGGAAGCGCTTGAAAGCTGCGTCCAGATGATCGAGCGCCCAAGCACAGCGCTCGCGCGCGTCCTGGATGCTCTCACGCGGAGCCACCGCGCTGCCATCGCGCACGATCGGCACCAGCAGCTCGCGATACTCAAGTTCGGACACGTCGGTCACCAGGGCGGCATCATTCACGGCCACGAGGGTATTGCCGCGCGCGGCGCCCTCCCCCGCCAGATGGTCCTCGTCGTAGATCATGTCGCAGACCGGGCCGCCAAAGCCGTCGTAATAACGACGCACGCGTTGCACACCCGGGATCGTGCGCTTGTAGGGCTGCTCGGAGAGCTTGACCACCGGAGTCCATGGATCTGCCTCGCTCGCACGGCGGGCGGAAAGCTTGTACACGCCGCCCAGCGCCGGCTGGTCATAGCAGGTCGCGAGCTTGGTACCCACGCCAAAGCTGTCGATGGGCGCGCCCTGGTCGAGCAGCGACTGAATCGTGTACTCATCCAGATCGTTAGAAACCGAGATCCCCACATAGGGCAGGCCCTCGGCATCAAAACGGCCGCGAACATACTTGGAGAGCTTGGCGAGGTCGCCGGAGTCAATGCGAATGGCCGACAAGCGCTCGCCCACCGCTTCCATCTCCTTGGCAACCGTAATGGCATGTTCACAGCCCTCGCGCACGTCATAGGTGTCGATGAGCAGCGTGCAGTTCTTGGGGCTCGATTTGGCAAAGGCACGGAAGGCCTCGAGCTCGGAATCGAAGCTCATCACCCAGCTGTGAGCATGCGTGCCAAAGACGGGAATACCGTAGCGGCGGCCGGCGAGCACATTGGACGTAGAGGAGCAGCCAGCAACGTAGCTCGCGCGTGCAACGGCCAGGCCGCCATCGGGACCCTGGGCTCGGCGCAGGCCAAACTCCGCCACGGGACGACCGTCGGCGGCGAGCACCACGCGCGCCGTCTTGGTGGCGACAAGCGTCTGGAAGCCGACAATGTTAAGCAGCGCCGTCTCGAGCAGCTGGCACTCCAGCGCGGGGCCGGTGACGCGCACCATGGGCTCGCGCGGAAAGACGAGCTCGCCCTCGGGCACGGCGTCGATGTTTACATGCGCGCGAAAATCGCGCAGGTAGTCGAGGAATCCAGGCTTGAACATCGCGCCGCCGGCAGGGGCCTGGAGCGAGGCGAGGTAGTCGATGTCCTCGGGCGTAAAGCGCAGATTCTCGACCAGCTCGGGCAGCTCGGCGGTGCCGCACATGACGGCATAGGCGCTGCCAAAGGGATGATCGCGGTAAAACGCGGTAAAACAACCCTGCTCATTGGCCTTGCCGCTCTCCCACAGGCCCTGGGCCATAGTGAGCTCGTACAGATCGGTGAGCATTGCAATGTCGGTGGGATGCGAGATGTCGGTCAAAGCCATGGGGCGACCTTTCGGATGTGTGGTGCAGAATTTGAGGGTTGGACGAGAGCAGAGCATGCGGACATGACGCCCGATGCGAGTCGGTTAGAGCAGGCCCATGCTGGTCAGGATCGTGTAGCCCAAAAAGATGACGAACGCGATGAGGGCAAGGACAATGATGATTTTTTGAGCCGGTGCCATGCCAGGGATCTCGTTCTCGCCCGTAGGCTCCTTGGAGGTAACCATGCGCTGGGCAAAGGTCATCTCGTCACGGCGCGGCTTGGGCTCGACGGACTTGGGACGGGCGGCCTTTTTAGGCTGAGGTTTGGGCGCGGCAGGTGCAGGCTTCGCAGCAGCGGGCTTGGGTGCGGGCGCGGGCGCCGATGACGGCCTCGGCCTGGCGGTAGTCGTCGTTGGTGGGGTCGGCCTTGCGGGCGGTGCGGATCTGGTCC
>JABLTM010004835.1_pt1 | contig 10670 bp, 10 predicted proteins | sample 7160121 | NCBI WGS metagenome assembly JABLTM01 (sample SAMN14651224, study PRJNA627086) | human gut metagenome | isolation source: feces | host: Homo sapiens | reverse complement strand
TCAATACCCAATAGCTTGCACAGTTTCATTTATGGTGGTGCCAAGTGTGCGGGCATGGGAGTTTAGTATCAAGGAAAATAGACTTTCATATGGTAGAGGATATGCATACTCTTTACAGTATCATCTTGTCTGGTGTACAAAATACCGAAAAAAAGTGGATCATATTCATTTGCTGGTAGATTGCAGACCGCAGTTCTTCATTTCCGATATGATAAAAATTATGAAGGGGAATCGGGCAAGGCAGATGTTCCTTGCTCATCCGGAATTAAAACAGGAACTGTGGGGCGGTCATTTGTGGAATCCATCCTATTGTGCAGTGACGGTCAGCGATCGAAGCAGAGAGCAGGTACTGGCTTATATCGAAAGCCAAACGGAAAACAAAAGCAGCAGAAAACGGAAATCCAAAAGAGAAAACGGAGGGAAATGATTGTATGCAGATTACATCCAGTTATGGCGTAGAAATAAAAAAACAGAATATTCCGATTCGCCATACCCTGCGGATTTATCGCTCTGCTGTCAGTTATCTGATTCGGGTATATGCGGAAAGCTGGGAAGAACTTTCACAGCTTGACAACATTCAAAAACGTTTTAACGCGGCGGAGCATCTGGTGCATGAGACGAAAAAGAACCGGGCAAAATATGATTTCGACCTGCGATTTCCCAGGCTGCCTTCTTATCTGAGAAGGTCTGCGATTCAGCATGCACTGGGCAGTGTTTCTTCTTACGAAACGAGGCTTGGTTTATGGGAACGCGGAAAGCTGACCGGAAAGCCAAAGCTGGTCTGTGAGAATCATGCCATGCCGGTCTTTTATCGTGATGTCATGTACAAAGCAGCCGATGAGCAGGAAGATGCAGCGTATCTGAAACTGTACGATGGACGTGACTGGAAATGGTTCCGGGTAAATCTGTTCCACACCGATATGGAATATCTGCGTAAAAATTGGGCAGGGAAAAAGGCGTCTGCCCCTACACTGGAGAAAAGGCATCACAGGTATTTCCTTCGCTTTTCTTACACCGAAGAAATTTCTCTATCAAAAACAGATGTGAAGGAACAGACGATCTGTAGTGTGGATCTGGGAATCAATACGGATGCGGTCTGTACCATTCTGCGGGCAGACGGAACTGTCCTGGGACGAAAGTTTATCAACTTTTCCAGTGATAAAGACCGGCTGTACCATGTACTGGGCAGAATCCGCAGATTTCAGAGAGAACACGGTTCGCGGCAGGTTCAGAGCCGCTGGGCTTACGCGAAGCGTCTGAACACGGAGCTGGCCCGCAGGATAGCCGCGGCTGTTACCGCTTATGCTTTGGAAAATCGGGCGGATGTCATTGTCTTTGAGTATCTGGAGATGAGTGGCCGGATCAGTGGAAATAAGAAGCAAAAGCTTCACTTATGGAGAAAACGGGACATTCAGAAACTGTGTGAGCATCAGGCGCACAGAAAAGGAATCCGGATATCCAGAGTCAGCGCCCGCAATACCAGCCGGCTGGCTTATGACGGAAGCGGAGCAGTGGTTCGTGATCCGGGAAACCACAGCCTCTGTACGTTTCAGACAGGAAAGAGATATCATTGTGACCTGTCAGCCGCGTATAATATCGGTGCACGATATTTTATCCGGGAATTATTAAAACCCTTTTCGGAAACGGAAAGGTCTTCACTGGAGGCAAAAGTTCCTTCCGTGAAGCGTAGAACCTCATGTGTCTATGCAGATCTGCGCCTTCTTCATGCAGAATTGGAGAAGTGCAGAATTGCATAGGACACAGGCAGATATACAGCGGACTACCTGAGATGTGGAAACTGGCCGTATCCGGCCTGGAAAGTGCGCGTTACCGCGCAATTCTAAGTTACAGGCGTATCCGCCGATATTTCGTCTTGCCGCTTAAAGCGGCTGAGAAGCACGTGACTTTACTCATGTGAGGTTCACGAATTAGGAGGCATCGGAAGATCAGGACAATAAGGATGAGAACGATACCTGGACATATCAGGACGAAGAGTTTGATATTCAGGATCTTCAGAATGCTCTCTGCGCGCTCTCAGTATCTGAATTCACGGAAGAGACTCCGGATGGTCAGGAGGAGATTTCCATGACGGTACACCTGGATAACGCAGAATTCCCAACCTTCACGGTGACGCTTTATCGTTACGATGGAACCAACTGCATTGCCGTGGTGGACGGTACGCCGGTTGCATTTGTCTCCAGAAGTCAGACGGTCAATCTGATCGAAGCGGTCAATGAGTTGATGCTGGGGCAGTAGCTTCGGAAAATTCTCTCCAAAAACCATTTGAAATTTCTGTTTCATTCGGTTATAATAACTTTTACAGCGTGTGGCGTTTCTGCGTAAATCCAGTTGCAGAAACGTCACACGTTTTTTATTTATGAAGTGGGAGGAGAGATGAGAATAAGTTATATATGGTGAAAAATTTCATAGGAAGATCGTGTAGCAGAAATGCGTAAGTCCGGATTTTGAGGGCTTGCGCATTTATTTTTTGGAAAGAAAGGTGGTTATTATGGATAACGGAAATCAGTTCCTTGGGACAGAACGCATCGAGAAGCTCATGCGTCAGTATGCGGTCCCCTGTATTATCTCGCTGCTGGTTGGCGCATTGTATAACATTGTGGATCAGATCTTTATTGCCAATGCCAGCTACCTCGGTTCCTACGGCAATGCGGCCAATACGGTTGTATTTCCTCTGACGGTGGTTGCGCTGGCGATTGCCGTTATGGTGGGAGACGGCTGCTGCGCCTTTGTCAGTATGGCGCTGGGGCGGAATGAAGTGGATAAGGCAAAGCTCAGCGTCGGCAATGCGGTTGTGCTGATCCTGGCAGCAAGCATTGCTTTAACGGCGGTTTATTTGATCTTTGCAAATGCTATCATCGCCATGTTTGGCGGCACAGTGAATGAAGAAACTTTCCATCATTCGCAGGAGTATTTCTTCTATATTACGCTGGGAATTCCCTTTTATATGTTCGGACAGGCGATGAATCCGATCATTCGGGCAGACGGAAACCCGAAGTTTGCGATGGTCTCCACATTGGCGGGCGCTGTCATCAATATTATTCTGGACCCTATTTTCATTTTTATTTTTCAATGGGGCATGATGGGGGCCGCTGTGGCAACTGTGATTGGTCAGGTGGTGACAGCGGTTTTTGCTGTGTGGTATCTGCTGCACATGCGGATCATTAAGCCTGCGCGCGGAGATTATGCGTTGATCGGATCTGTCTGCGGACGGATGCTGATGCTGGGAATTACCAGCTTCCTCTCCCAGATCAGTCTGGTGGCGGCGATGGCGGCTATCAACAATATGCTTCGCAAATACGGTGCGTTGGATGAAATTTTCGGGCAGGAGCAGTATGCGCAGATTCCGATGGCGGTTGTTGGGATCGTAATGAAGTTCTTCCAGATCGTTATTTCTATTGTAGTTGGTATGGCAGCTGGCTGCATTCCGGTTGTCGGATACAACATGGGCGCGGAGAAGAAGCTACGTGTCCGGAAGTTGTTCACAAAACTACTGATTGCTGAAGCGTTGGTGGGCGCTGTGGCGCTTGTGCTGGCCGAGGGCTTTCCGCGTCAACTGATCGATATTTTCGGCGCGGCCAACGAGAGCAGCTACTATACAGACTTCGCAGTTAAAGCATTTCGAACTTATCTCTGTATGATGGTGCTGGCCTGCGTGAATAAGGCATGCTTTATCTTCTTGCAGGCGGTTGGCAAGGCGCTAGCCTCCACGATGCTGTCGATGTTCCGTGAAGTTGTATTCGGTGTTGGCTTTGCGCTGCTGCTGCCGGTGTTCTTCGGGTTGGACGGTGTGCTGTATTCTATGCCGGTCTCGGATATCCTGACTTTCATTATTTCGGCGGTAATTATTGTGAAGAGCTATCGGGAATTAAATACAGATGCGGGAGGAGTTCAAAAATCATGAAGAACAGAGTAATTACGATCAGTCGTGAGTTTGGCAGCGGTGGACACACGATCGGAAAAATGGTTGCTGAGAAGCTGGGAATTCCGTGCTATGACGCAGAAATTATTCAGGAAATGGCAAAGGAAACCGGTTTTTCGCCGGATTATGTGAAAGAAGCGGGCGAATATGCTCCTGGCAGTTTTCTTTCTGCCGCATTCTCTAATCGGATGTTTGGTCCGACCAATGAGGATATTCTGTGGGAACGTCAGTACAGGGTCATTACAGCGCTTGCGGAAAAAGGACCGTGTGTGATCGTCGGCCGCTGCGCCGATTATATTTTGCGGGACAAGGCGGACTGTCTGACAGTTTTCATTCATGCAGACATGAAGTTTCGCGCGGAACGCATTGTGAGGGAATACGGGGAACGGGAACAGTCTCCGGAGGAGCGCTTACGGGATAAGGATAAGCGCCGTGCGGCATATCACCGTTTCTATACGGATATGAAATGGGGCTATGCGCAGAATTACCATCTGACGCTGGACAGTGGCGTACTGGGAATTGATCGGTGCGTGGAGACAATCTGTGCACTCTATCGTTGAAATGCGGAGTTTCTGTTAGATTCTCGCTTGCATCCGGATTCTTTTTAGTGATATACTTAACAAAAACAGAGGAGGTGATTTTAGTGAAAGAATATGAAATCCTGATTGAAACTATTAACCCCTGCGGTGGAGAGGCCCATGCCCAAAAGGAGATTATTGAGGCGGAGGCCGAAAGCCCTGAGGCTTACGTAAAAGAAAACGGACGATATCCGGTGATCGATCATGTACAGATGTCAAATGGAGATACGCAGATTATTACCGGTGATGGAGCCGGAAGCATGGTAAGATATACCTTTACAGAGTTTTAAGAGAAGTGTTATAAAGATGTGTAGACAGAAAAAATCGACCAGGACAAACTGGTCGATTTTTTCTTATGGGCATTCTGCACAAAAATCCGGAACTGCATTTTTGTGCAGATGTACTTTTGAAATAAAAATATATTTTTGATATAATTAATACAGATGTATCGGAAGGAGGAAGAATATGTTTCAAATCGGTGATTATGTGGTAAAGCCAGCGACGGGTGTGTGTCGTGTGGAGAATATTTTGCATCTGGATCTGTCAAAGGCGGATAAGAATCGCCTGTATTATCTGCTGATTCCTTCGGATCATGCCGGGGAGAAAATCTATGTGCCGGTGGATTCTTCCGCAATAAAGATCCGAAAGGCGATGACGAAGGAAGAAGCGGAAGCTCTGATCCGGAAAATTCCGCAGATTGAAGAGACCTGGATTCGAAATGACAAGGAGCGGGAACAGCAGTACAAGACGGTCATCCGAAGCGGGGAGCCGGAGTCCCTGATTGGCATGATTAAGAGTCTGTATCTTCGGAAAAAGAGACGTCTGGAGAGCGGAAAGAAGAATACAACGATTGATGAGCATTACTATCGTCAGGCGGAGAACCAGCTGTATGCAGAGCTGGGAATTGCACTTGGCAAGAATCAGGAAGATGTTTTTGGGCTGATTGCGGAAGCCTGTAGGGCTTGATTATGCTTATAATTTATTATAATGAAGGACAAAGGGGATTGCGGCGAATGGCAATCCCTTTTCTTTTCCGTTAAAAAAAATCGCGTAAAATCAATCACAAAATCAATCGTAAAAATTTACGATTGATTTTGTGCGTATTTCTGGCTATAATGCAATCAATATTTTTACTGTTGTATATTTTTTATCAGGATCATAAATTCTATCATACTCATAGTAAACGTAACGAGCATTCCCTTTGCTTCTAAATGTAATTTTCCCTTTTACTTCTGGCACATCAACAAGGTAATCAAGATACATGATTTTCACCCCCCTTTTAATAGTTGTATTTGCGACTAAATATAGCATAAAAACTGCATTTTTTCAATCAAAAACGCAGTTTTTGGGCTTATTTTCAAGGTTTTTTTAACAATTGATATGCAACGAGTTTTTGTTTAGTTGTACCTATAATTGGAAGTTAACAAAATGGTCAGGTTCAGAAAGGATATACCTCTGCAAAATATTTTGGTAGAAGAAGTGCTTTCGTGATATTAAAATATCCTATATCATGGAAATATTTTCAATTGGAAAAAATCAATCGTTTAAAATATAATCAAATTATAAAACAAATCCGGAATGTTTTATCAATGTTAAATGAAGGAGAAGGTAAGTCAAGGACTACAGAGATAGCATGAGAGAATTAGCGAATGTGATGGTTGAAATGCGTGATGGCGTTCGACTGGCAACGGATCTGTATCTTCCTGATGAAGAAGGCGTATATCCGGCGATTGCAGTACGTACACCATACATAAAGGAACGTTGGAAGGCACAGCATTTGGACGGTGATCAGTATATGAATCCGAAAAAATATACAGATGCTGGTTACATTGTGGCAGTGCAGGATTGCAGAGGTACCGGTTCTTCCGAAGGAAGCTATGTTCCATGGCGGGATGATGCCAATGATGGTTACGATTACATTGAATGGTTGGCTGCCCAGAGTTGGTGTACCGGTAAGATTGGTGCTATGGGATCTTCAAATCTTGGCTCTGTTCAATTGCTTGAAGCTTCTATGATGCCGCCTCATCTTACAACAATCTGCCCTTGCGGGACATCGGCACATATGCCTTTCTTTCGTCATGGTATTATGAATCTGGCTGGTGCATCCATCTGGTATCTGCAGCAGGCAGATCGTGCGGTAGTAAATGCGAATCTGACGGATGAGCAGAGAAATAATCTAAAGGAAAAGATTTCTGAAATTAAGGCAGATATGGACAGGCAATATCGCTGGCTTCCGCTAAAGAACATGCAGCTGGCTCATATGGAAGAGACTGGCATTGAGCCATACTTTAATGAGTGGCTGGAGCATGTGGGGGATTCCGGATATTGGACCAAAATCCATATGCCTGCAGAAGTGAGAAATATTCAGATTCCGATTCTGTTTATCACTCACTGGTATGATCATTTGGCGAAGGATACTTTTGAGGCATATCATGAGGTTTCTAATTTTGCAGGCAAGACTGCACAGGAAAATGTACATCTTTATATCGGCCCCTGGAGATGCTACCCGGGAATCGAAGGCGGCGAGAATGATTTTTGGGATAATGATAGACGTCTGAGCGACATTCTAATTGAATGGTTCGATCACTGGCTGTATGGGAAGGATAACGACATCGCAAAGAAACCACCGGTGTTTTATCACACGATGGGTAAGGTTAACTGGCACTATGCTGAGTCTTGGCCTATCCCCGGGGTAAAGGAGAAAAAGTTCTTTCTTGCATCTGATCACGGCGCGAATTCTATTCGTGGGGATGGATATCTGGCAGATTCGGAAGGTACTGGGGCAAAGGCTGTGGATACCTATGATTACGATCCCATGGATCCGGTTCCTTGTCGTTCCGGTGTTGTTATATCTCCCGGAGATTCTCTTCGTCAGAGTCAGGAAGACGTGGAGAATAGAGAGGATGTGCTTGTATTCCGTACTGAGATATTAAAAGAAGATATGGAAGTGGTTGGACCTGTAGAGACGGTTTTGTGGGCATCCTCTAGTGCGGTGGATACAGATTTTACCGCTAAACTGGTAGATGTATGTCCTGATGGAAGCACTTACAATGTTGTAGAGGGAATTGTGCGTGCTCGTTTCCGTAACGGCATTGATCGGGAGGAATTGCTCATACCTGACGCAGTATATCAGTATCAAATTGATATGAGCGGAGTAGGGATCGTTTTTCAAAAGGGACATAAGATCTGTCTGGAAATAAGCAGTAGCAACTTCCCGAAGCATGACAGAAATATGAATACTGGGAATCTCGTTGGTGAGGATGCCGAGGGTGTTGTTGCACATCAAAAGATTTACCATGACATGGAGCATCCGTCCTTTATGAAGCTTTCGATTGTAACGCGATAAAAACATACAAGGAGAAGAAAGGAGAAAGACATGTTAGAGCTTATTGTTTTTCTTGCAGCAATCATTTTAACAGTAGTGATATCGTCGAAAACAAAGATTAATTTTGGTTTGATCGCATTGGGATTTGCATTTATTATCGGCATTGTTTTTCTGGACAGCACTCCCGGCAAGATTTTCAGTTCGTATTTCCCTACTTCAGTAATCACAAACATTGTTCCTACACTGATATTTTTTGGTGCTGTTGCGAGCACTGGTGCAACCACGGTCCTGGCGCATATGATCGGGCGAAAGATGCACAGCAACTATCGTGCAGCTTCAATGGTACTGGTTTTTGTTGTAATGGTTGCATTGACCTTTGCAACTGCCGGTGGAGAAGGCATTCGTTATGCAATCAGTGCATTTGCGATCAGTATGTGTATTGAGTTACAGATTGACCCAGCTGTTGGTGTTATTGTCTGCTGGGCTGGTTGGCAGGGAACGACCAATCTTCCATTTTCTTCCCTTGGCTCCATTTGTTCCGGTATCATCAATGATAATTATGCAGATGTAAATGCTGCCGGTGTTATTATGATGAACCTGGTGATTGGATTGGCATTTTTTTCTATCATGATGGTCGCTTTGTACATTTGGCGTGGCAGAAAGCCCTTTATTACCGAACTGGAAGAAGGCGAGACCTTACAGATCAGTGGTGATGAGGAGGTCCACTTTAATCGTAATCAGAAAATTGCCCTGACGGTACTTTTTGCTATCGTTATTATCCTTCTGATCCCTTCGATGATTCAATTGATTGCCCCTAACCCCGTGACCAAGTTCCTGTCCTCGCGTTTAGATGTGAAGCTCTGCTTCCTGATTGGATCACTGATTCTCTTTGTTGGAAAATGTGCAGATTGTGGCAATATCCTGAAAAACCACATGAACTGGGGCATGATTGTTATGCTGATGGGTGCCTGTACACTGCTGTCTGAGGCAAGTCCTTTAGGAATTGTAGATTCTCTGTCTGCACTTCTTTCCAATATGCCTGGTGTTCTTATCGTACCTATGGTAGCATTGGTATGCGGCTTTTTGAGTATGTTTGTGAACGGAGCGACCCTGACCCCTATGTTTGTTCCTCTGGCTTTGAGTTTTGCAGAGATGGCAGGCGTTAGTGTAGAGTTCATGATCATAGTAATTATCAGCGGTTTTGCTGTTACCGGTATCTGCCCTACTTCCGGAGGCGGAGCAGGAAGCCTGGGAACCGTTCCCGGTGCTAAACTGCAGTCTCATGTAAGCAAGATTCAGATTACCATGGCAATTGTACAAATGATAGCTTTTGCAGTATACTGTGGCGTTTTACAGTTTTTCTTCTAAATACTTTCTGATAAAAGCTGGTCGATTGCATTTTTATCCTGATTATGAGATAATTACATGCAATCGATCAGTTTTTCTGTCCTGATCTCTGACCATAACCAATATACTTGATCAGTTGAAAAAAGGTGATTGCTATGACGTTGAATCAAATGCAGTATTTTTCCACTGCCTGTGAAACTAAGAATATGTCGCTCGCAGCAGAAATGCTCTATATCTCCCAGCCAACCCTGTCCGCTTCGCTTTCTGCTTTGGAGAAGGAAGTCGGCTTTCAGCTTTTTTACCGTAAAAGCAAGGGGATCTGCCCTACAGAGGAAGCCATGATCCTTCTAAAACAGGTGAATGAGGTGCTATCCAAGGTGAATCAGATTCAGCAGGAACTACCCCTTATTTCAAAAAGACAGGATGTCATTCGGGTTGGGTTCCGTCCTTATGTGGGAGAAGATACGTTCTTCCGGATCTGTCCGACATTAAAAAAGCGTTACCCTGAACTGGATTTTTCAGTACACGAGATTGTCACACAGAAAACGTACGTGTATCTTGTGGAAGATCAGGTGGATTTTTTATTTGCAAATAATAAAGCTATTCCATCTTACTTGAGGTCGAAATATGAAAGCTGCAAAGTTGGAACCGAATGTATGCAGTTCTTTGTCAACGAAGATTCTTCCCTTGCTATGAAAGAAGAAATCACACTGGAAGATTTTGAAAAATATCCGATTGCATTCTGGGAAGGTCACCAGTTCATGGTGAGTCAATTGCAACGAAAAATGGCTGAGCAGGGACGTGTGTTGAATATAATCTCTGTTATGCCACAATTGTCGGGACTACTACAGTATGTCCGAAATAACCTGGCTATGGCATTTCTTCCAGGAATTTTCGCTGGGGACATTCCTGGAGTATGCAATGTTCCAGTTAGTCAGGAAATTACAGATATCATTGCTGACGGAAATATCGAGTATGGTATCTACGCGTATTGGAACAAAAATGTAGAGAAATACGAAGGTAAGAAAGCATTCGTGCATTTTTTGAAAAAACAGTGTCCGAAAGACAAATAGTTGTAGGAAAATTTCACTTCAAATAGTATTTTACATAGGTTTATGATTGTCCCCCTTGCTAAAATGAATAATATCTGACGGATATGTCTGCTCTCTGGGGAAAACAGCTTTTCAAGCACCGAATACATCATCAACAGGCTTGGAACATTCGTATAAATGTTCTGGAGCTATGTTTATATCGTCATTCCAGACAACGGTACCACATTCAGTTTTAGCGCCAAGGAAGAAGGCGAGATTTTTAAGTTGAGAAAAAATGATTTTTTCTGAGAATGGACGAGCATTATAACCCTTTTTTAGATCCGTCTGCAAAAGTTAAAAGCAGAGTGTAATCTTCTTTAGGCTGTACTTTCTTAACTACCTAAACAGGACTTTTCATGGCGCTATATACTCCTTCCTACTACAATATA
>JABLTM010130621.1_pt1 | contig 10679 bp, 8 predicted proteins | sample 7160121 | NCBI WGS metagenome assembly JABLTM01 (sample SAMN14651224, study PRJNA627086) | human gut metagenome | isolation source: feces | host: Homo sapiens | reverse complement strand
CAGGTTTATGTTAAGGCTGAAGACGGCAAGCAGACCGTAGCTCAGTACATGCAGCAGGTTTCCAAGGCTGTAGGCGCCCCCGTTGCTGTTAAGAAGTTTGTTCGCTTCGAGACCGGCGAAGGCATGCAGAAGAAGGAAGAGAACTTTGCAGAAGAAGTTGCAAAGCAGATGGGACAGTAGTTCCGGTACTTCCGCGAATATTTTATAAGAATTTAAGCCTCCTGAAAATATTTGGTTTTCAGGAGGCTTTTTTGTAGTGTGTTATCAAAATGATCTGTATCGAATGGAATCAGCAATTATCCTGCCAGATCAGCGTTCTGCTTCAAAATCATATCGATCAGTTCCATGAAGTAGGGCGGGTGCTTCTCTGCCTTTCGGTACATGACACCGACATTATTGTATATTGCGGGTGCTTTCACCGGGAAAGCATAGATCTCGCAGGTGAGCGGCTGTGGCCGGGTCGCCTGCAGGTGGGAGAGATAACGTTTGTCGCAGAAACCGTAGACAACGCCGTCGAAGACCATACTATTGCTTAGGTAGCGGTTGGAGATCTCACCGATTACATTCAGCTTTATATGGTTCTCCTCACAGTAATGGGACATATGGCGGGAAAATCCGCAGTCAGCTGGAGGAAGTACCAGCGGAACGTCCTGGAACTGTTCCAGCTGTACGCCGTTCTTGAATTCTGCCAGCATATCTTCATTTACATTCGGAAAATATTGTTTCATCAGGACATCAGAGATAATAATATATTCCTGATTGGAATAGAGCTTCTGAATCTCGAAATCCGGGAAGGTCATGCTATCTCGGTAAGCGCTGATGACGAGATCCAGCTTGCCGGTAGCCAACAGATCCCGGAGTACGCGGTTGGAATCCTCTGTAACATTGTAGGTGACAGTAGGATATTTCTTTCCGAATTCAATCAGAGGGATAAAATCCATCAGCATAGAAGCATTCGGCGCATAAATTCCGATACAGAGCGTGTTCTGAGACGAATTCAGGTGTTCGATATTCAGACGCAGATCCTTCTTGACCCGGTGGATCTGCCGGGCAGCATCGTATACCATGGAACCGGCCTCTGTCAGGTGCATGGACGGCTTGCGAACCAGAAGAGGGACATTATAATAAGCCTCCAGCTTCTGAAGATAGTTGCTCAATCCCTGCTGAGAGATATTCAGGCGCTTGGCGGCCTGGGAAATATTGCATTCTTCAGCGATTGCAATAAAGTATTCCAGAGATGGTTCGGACATGGTATCCTCCTTTGTATCAGATATTCAATTACATCAATCGATATATTGCCGACAGATACGTGTGCATCGTTACTTCTTATTATATACCATAGAAACAAAAATAGCAAACAGCCGCTGATCCTCAAAGGGAACAGGCGGCTGTCTGCCAGAAGGGGCATGATTCATGGAGAATCACAGGTTGTATATAAGGATAAAACTGAATCTGACATTGTGTCAGCAGCAGGAGTTCCGGTATTCCTTCAGTAAGTCTTCGAGCGCTTTTGCTGCGCCGGTCTCGTAGATTCCATCTCCGGAATCATCCTTCACGTAGGAAGTCCAGGCTCCGGCGTGTGTAATCATCATTGTATTCTTATAAGGCGTGGAGTCTTTTAAGCGGCGGCCGATTTGGTTAAAGATCTCGCCGTTGCTTACAATAATGAGCGCATCGCCCAGTACCATTAGTCCGATGCGGAAGGTGATATCACGGGGCGGACCGGGAATATCGGCGGCTGTGGACGGCGCAGTGAATTTCCGCACACCGGCCCAGAGTGTCGGTGCATAAGTATTGGTCTGTACCTTCTGGTTTACTGTCAGAATATCGCGAGCCAGGCGGTTTTTCATGAAATCGAGAATGATCGGACCGGCAGCGCCGAGCTCCTTTGTAGTGATGCTTCCATCCGGTTCTACGATGTTGACTCTCGACATCATGATCGGATTCATATCGCCGGCAGCACCGCTGGTAAACATGACTACCGCTTTGTCATCATACTGTTTCTCGATGATCCGACAGGCGCCGCCGACAAAATCACCGGAGATTTCGGTTCCTTTGCCCTCCGGGTTGTTATGAATCATCATGCAGGCATGAACCGCGTAGTTGTACATCAGCGCGATCGGATGGCCGGAGAGGTCATCGAAGCGGATGACGAACAGATCACGGTCGGTCGGGCCGCCGACACGGAAGCCGTAGGTCCCCGCTTTCGGGCCAAGTTCCTTCTCGTTACGATTGACATTCAGGTAGCATTCGCCCTTCTGGATACCCATCACAGCGGGCTGCAGGTTTTCCTCGGCCTGGTGAATGGCTTTCGGGATGATCTCCTCGCGTAGATAGCGGCGGTAGCGGTGAACCTTGCTTGTAAAAGGCTCGCCGTACCATTTTTCAAATACCGGATTATCTGCGTAGATACCGCTGTGATTATGCGTGCAGGTGTAAATTACGTGGGATTCCGGAATATGCGCGTAGTCAGCGATCAGCTGAGTAACCTCCTCCGCCTCCGGCACGCCCGGAAGATCCAGAACTGCCCATACAAGACGGGTATGCGCATTCTCTACCAGAATCAGGCGAAAGAAGATATCTTCGGCAATCTTTCCGCTGAATATGGATGGCTTTCCAGTCATATGGTTGCGAAAATGTTCCATAGGAAAATATTCCGGCTCGGGCGTAATACATATGCGGGCTGCGCCGACGCGCAGCTGATTCTTATCTTTCTTATCGTTCATATTGTTCATATCCAAATCTCCTCGATTCCTTTTATTTTCTTTCATTTCTTTCTTTGCTTTATTCGTCTCCGGCAGTTTCTCCTTAATCTGTCGGATCAGGTGCTGTACTCCTTCTCTGCTTCTTATCTTAACATTTATACACTAAAATTACTAACAGTAATAAGTTGTCTGTATACAAGAAAAAATTGAGGACAAAAACTGATATACAACCTGTGATTGTGGAAAACACAAAAAAGAAGTGTTGGTAAAGTATAAAAACAAATGGTATGATGCCACTATCCCCAGTGAGGGAAAACAAATTGTAAAATCAACAGGTGAAAAATGTGGAAGACAAGACGGCGGGAGCGCGCACATCCGGAATTGTCGGAAACAGACAATATGTGAATGTGTGAAGGAGGAGATTAAATGGGAAGAGAGATTCCGGTAAAGCCAGCATCCGAAGTAATCAAGCTTTCGGTTACAGAGAAGAGCCATCCGTTTGGAGGCGCGCTTTACCAGGTGCGTCCGATGGATCTGGCATCCTATGGATATGTGGAAGAGGAATATCTTCTGTCCGGAGACGCGAAGATTTATACGTGGCCGGAAGGACAGAAATACGCAGGCATAGAAAGAGAAGGAGCGAAATATACGACGCGTTTCCTGATCCGCAAGCCTGCAGATCCCGCGAAATTCAGCGGCACGGTTGTTGTCGAGATGTTCAACTGGGCCAGAGGGTATGATCGTGCGATTGCGCTGTGGGGAAATTGCCATAAGTACATGATGCGGGAGGGCGATGCCTGGGTGGGCGTATCTGTCCGTGCAAATGTCATCGACAATCTGAGAAAGTTTGATGAGGAGAGATACGGCAGACTCTCGTATGAGAATCCGATACCGAAGGAGCACCGCCTGGATCGTTCGCAGTCAAATACCTACCATGACGACTACACTGATCCGGATCGTGAGAACGGACTGACCTGGGATATGTACAGCCAGCTTGGTATGCTGTTCAAGGAGCAGAGCGAGAGAAACCCGTTGTACGGCTATTCGGTAAAGGCAGTTGTCGGAACCGGTGCTACCGCCGGAGACTTGGCTACCTACGTGGCGGCGGTTGATCCGGTATCCTGCCGGGAGGATGGAAGCCCCATCTACGATGGCTATCTGATCTTCATGACCGGCGCTCCGGGCAATGTCAATCAGTATGAGGAGAAGCTGCATCATCTGGATGAGCGCTGCAAATTCTACGGAAAGGTACCGCTGATGCGTGTGTACACCTGCCGGGATATGCTGGGAGGCGGCATGCATCCCGACTGGGCATATATGCAGCGGAGAAATGACAGCAACGAGGCAGGTAACTATTATCGCAGCTATGAGATCGCCGGTACTGGTCTGATGCTGAAGTACACATACTATACAGAACCCAGCCATGAAGATGTGGAGAAGATGGGCCTGAAGATTGTGAACGGCAGAACCTGGAAAGCATGGAGCGAGGAAGATCTGGCGACCTTCGAATTCCCGACCAGATATGCTCTGGATGCGGCGCTGGATAACCTGAAGAAATGGATTCTGGACGGAACGAATCCTCCTAGCACGAAGCCGTATGAGACGGAGCAAGTATATCCGGCAACCGTTCTCAGCATGGATGAACTCGGCAACGTCAAAGGAGGTATGCGTCTTCCTTATCTGGAGGTTCCGGCTTATCATTTCAAGACGGATGCGACGGCAAGTCCTCTGGAGCCAGAGATTCTGGCAAAGCTTTATAACGGAAAAGAAGACTATGTGGAGAAAGTGAAGAACAGCGTACAGTCGTGCCTTGAGAAAAAGCTTTTGATCAAAGAAGATGCAGATGCTATAATCCAAGAGGCGGAGAATTGTACATTCTGGAATAAGTGAGGAGAATACCATGGAGACGAAAGAGAATAAAGGCGGCTTTTTACAGGCTGTATTGGATCTGTTTAAGAACAAAAACTTCATATTGATGATGTTGATTTCAACCGTAAACACTGCCGGTCAGGTATTCGTAAAGACGCCCACCAGCCTGTTCGGTAAGGAATCCCTGGGAATGACTGGTATGCAGCTTGGTATGATTACCGGTACCTACTATCTGATCTGTACGATCTTTCGACCGATCACCGGCCCACTGATCGACAAATTCAACAAAAAGAAAGTTCTGTCACTGTGCTTGCTGATCAAGGTGGTATCCTATATCATGTTCGCACTTTGTCAGGGAACCGCAATGTTCAAAGCTGCCAGATACGTAGATGCTGTATCCTTCTGCCTGTGCACGACCTGCTTCCTGACAGTAGCCTCTTCTCTGATCGATAAGAAGGCGATGGGTACCGGTATTGCAATCTATTCCGCATTCCCCTCCATCGTAAATATCTTTATGCCGTCTCTGGCCATGATCGTTTACAACAACATGGGGGCGAAGACCGTATTCATCATCGGTGCATGCACGATTGCAGCTGGTATTATCCTGGTTCAGTTCCTGGACTTCAGCAGAACCGTAGCGAATGCAAGACCGCAGGGCAGCAAGAAATTCAAGCTGGCGGATGTTTTCTATCTTCCTGTTGTTCCTGCCTGCAGCCTGACCTTCTTCCTGTCTTTACTTCTTACTGTGAATGATACTTATCTGTTGATGATGGCAACCGAGCGCGGTATCGTAGGCGCTGAGATCTTCTTTAGTATTCAGTCCGCCATGAAGGTAATCGCTTCTTTCGTGGGAGGTATCGGTGGTGATACAGCCGGTGTGAAGAAGATTCTGATTCTGTCCTGTATCGCAACGGCAATTTCTTCTCTGTGCCTGGGATTCACGCAGGGACTGCCTCTGATCGCAGTAGCTGGTGTTCTGTACTGCCTCGGTAACAAGGGCTCCGCTCCGGTTATCACGAAGGCATGCGCTGTTCTGGCTCCGCCGGAGAAGCGTGGTGCAGCAATTTCCACGAACTACTTTATCATGGACCTGGCCGGTGTACTGGCGGGCTATATCAGTGGATTCCTGTATAATCAGATGGGCTATGAAGGCATGTACCTGGTAATGACTGCGTTCCCGGTAATCGGACTGGTTGTTATGCTGGCGACCTGGAAGGGTACCTTCGGAGCAATGGAGACAAAGAAACAGTAAAAAGCAGTAAGAAATCACTGGAATACAAAGATTTCCGGATATTTGCAGAAAGAGTTAGAATTACGTAAGAGACGAGAGGAGGGACAGTCAATTGAGTGCGGCATGGATGGTTCTGGTTGCGGTTGCAGTATCGATTATCTACGGTTACAAAACACAGAAGAATATTGCGCCGCCTGCAGTTACGTTCGCATTCCTGATCGGTTGTGGAGTCCTGCAGCTGAAGCCAAAGGAGATCCTCTCGTTTCTCCCGGTATCGATTCTTTTTAATGTGCTGGCAATTACGTTCTTTTTCGGATTCGCGATTGAGAATGGAACGCTGGCAGCAGTAACCGGAAAGATCCTGTACGCGATGAGGAACCATCCGAAATGGATGATGCCGGCCATGTGTCTGATCTCCTTCCTGATTGCTATGTCGGGTGCCGGGATTGCGACAGCGGCCTTTATGGCTCCGATCGCGTTTTCACTCTCGAAGAAAATCGAAGCACATCCGGTTGCCGCCTATACCGCAGTAGCAGCCGGAACCGTAGCAGGATCGAACTTCATGTACAGCGGAGGTGGCATTGTCGTGCTGAACCTGGTGAAGGAATCTCCCTATACGGAACTGGCATTTCCGGTTACAGTATTTTCCTTCCTGCTTACGACTGCGATCTGCCTGATCTTTTTCTTTGTGATATATATGGTTTTTCGCAACGGAAAGTGTGTGGGTCAGGTATACGAGCGGCCGGAGGTGCTGAGCTCCGTACAGAAAAAGACGCTGGCCCTTCTTCTGATCGTGGTTCTCGTAATTATAATTCCGAACTTTGTGGGGGAATTAACCGGGAATTCTGCAGTACGCTCGCTGGCCGGACGCCTGGATGTCGGATTTGTTATGATGATTGGCGGCTGTGTAGCCTCGGTACTGAATCTGGCAGATGACCGGCAGGTACTTCGCTTTCAGGTTCCGTGGACAACGCTTGTGATGCTTGGCGGAGTCTCCATGCTGATCGGTGTCGGCAAGGAAGCTGGGTTGGTAGAGCTTCTGGCCGGTCTGATCTCCGGACATCTTCCGAAGATTTTGATTGCTCCGGTGCTGTCACTTTCCGCTGGGCTGATGAGTGTATTCTCCAGCGCGATCAGCGTAGTGCTTCCTACGTTGTATCCTCTGGTGCCGGAACTGACGAAAGATACCGGAGTCTCCGCACAGTTGATGTATTCTGTGATCTTCGTCTCAGCGACCATTACGGGAATCTCACCACTGTCCACGACAGGCAGCATGATTCTCGGCGGATGCAAGAGCGAGAAGGTGCGAAGCCGCCTGTTCTATCAGGTGATTCCGCTGCCCTTTATCCTGTTGGCAGTTATGGTTGGATTGTCGATTGTATTTTCGGCAATTCATATCTGACAATGTAATATGCAAAATGCAAATGCCGGGGCTGAGCAGAAAGAGCAGGCCAGTCCCGGCATTTTGCTGTTTAATGATTCTGAATCATTGTGTCTTATATTATGTTTTATAAAAGAAAGGAAGGGTGAATGGGTTTATGAAAGCGATTAAAGAGATAAAAACAGAAGGCGGATGGATTCGCGGGAAAGCGTGTGATAATGGATACGCGTTTCTGGGGATACCTTATGCGGCACCGCCTGTCGGTGAGCTTCGCTGGCGGCATCCGCAGCCGGTAATTCCGTGGGAAGGTGTTCGGGAATGCTTCGAATTTGGTTCACCATGCTGCCAGGCTGCCGGACAGATGGTACCCGGCGGAAACCCGGAGGATAAGGGAATGAATATCGAGGGCAGCGAGGACTGTCTTACCATCAATGTATGGACGCCGGATCTGAATGTGGAAAAGCTGCCGGTCATGGTATGGATTCATGGCGGCGCCTACTGCTGCGGCTCTGGAGCGGGAAAAGCCGGACAGCCGGGAACCTTTCTGAAACATGGAATTATCTATGTAACTTTCAATTACCGCCTGGGAGTTCTTGGCTTCTTTGCGCATCCAGAGTTGTCCGCGGAAAATAAGCATCATGTATCCGGCAATTACGCGCATTACGATCAGCTGGCGGCGGTACGATGGGTAAAGAGAAATATTGCTGCTTTCGGCGGTGATCCGGAGAATATTACGGTAGGTGGCTGCTCCGCAGGCTCCGGCAGCACACAGGTGCTGACAGCATCCCCACTTGCGGATGGTCTGTTTGCAAAAGCGATTAATATGAGCGGTCTTGGAATGAACGCCTCTTCCTATCCGGAGAAGGATATCCTGCGTACCATGAAGGAGACAGAAGCGCGCGGCGAGGAATTTATGAACTTGCTGGGATGCAAAAATATTGCGGAAATGCGGGCGCTTCCCTATGAAGAGCTGATTCGTCTTCCGGAATCTCAGTTCCGACGAAAATATCATTATGGAACGACCATGGGAACTTGTGCGGATGGATATCTTCTGTATGAGGATTTTAAGGAAGCGAATGAGAAGCTGGCGGTAATGAATATTCCCCGGTTGATTGGAAATACGAATGATGAGGGCGGCGGATTTATTATTCATCTGGGAAAAGCTGTGTTTGTGGAAAACAGCAGGAAAATTTTCGGCGATTCTCTGGAGGAATATCTGAAACTTTGCCTGCCGGAAGAGGATTCTCCGATTGTATCAGCGGCGAGACGGACGCATATTCAGCTGGCAGGAGCCAAGGTATTTGCGGAGATGAGCGCTCTCGCCGGTCGCGCTCCGGTGTATGTATATGATTTTATGCGGAAGAGTCCGGAAAAGGGTATTGCGCATCATGGTCTGGACACATCGTATCTTGTAGGAGTACAAGACCAGATTCCGGGAAGTACGGAGGATGATGATAAAACGGCAGCAATTCAGCAGGAGTACTGGTGCAACTTCATTCGCACCGGAAATCCCAATGGAGAAGGGCTTCCGGAATGGACTCCGTACACGGCCGAGAATAGAAAGCTTGCCTATATAGATGTGAACACCAGAGTACTTTCTGACGAAGAGGCGGAAGATGAGTGTCTGACCTTTGCCAGAAAGTATCTGGAAAGAAAGCTTGGCGTCAACTGCTAAGCTTCCGGTGACAATTCAGTGTTGCAATCTTGCTTCGATAAAATCCGCGGCGCAGCGATAGCCGCCGCTTTGCGTGAAATCATGGCGGAGTTCTTCGGCGGCTGCGCGTAAGGATGAATCATTAAGAGCCTTTAGGACGGCGGAGTGGATTCCATCCGCCGTCTTCGCTTCTGCCGGAGTCAGCAACATCCCTGCACCTAGTTCGCTGACGCGCCGTGCGACGGCCTTCTGTTCGCCGGTCTGCGGAAAGAGAAGCTCCGGAACTCCCATGTAGAGTCCTTCTGAGGCGCTGTTCATGCCGCAGTGTGTCAGAAACAGATGGGCATGACTCAGAATCTCCAGCTGATCGACGCGGCGTTCCGCGCGGATATTTGCCGGAAGATCCGAAAAGATACTCATGTCTACATAACTGCCGCAGGAGATCAGCACATCCATATCAATATCTTGTAAGCCCTGGATACAGTTCCGGTAGAAATCCGGGTGATCGCTTACCACTGTGCCGAGAGAAATATAGATTAGAGGTCGCTGGCTGTCTGAACGAGAGATCGGAATGTCCCTGACCGAAGGACCGGCAAAGCAGTAATGTTCCGCGTCAAAGGTATCCGAGAATGGCTGGAATTTCTTTGATGCGTATACGATTGTATCGGTATCGTTCCTGTTTTGGACAAGCTCCAGCGCGTTTTTGACATGATATCCCAGAGGTTCCAGCTGCTTCAGCGCTTTCTTTACTTTTCCTGAACCTAAGATCGTGCCACAGATTTCATGGAAGCTGTATTTCATATACCGGCTGGAATATTGATTGAAAGCAAACGTTGTTGTAGAGCAGACCAGCGGAATCTGGTATTTCTCCGCCAGCAGTTTCCCCCAGAAGCAGACGGAATCGGATACAATCAAATCTGGCTGATACTCAGTTACGTCCTTCGTAAGCCGGTCGTTCATACGAATTGTTGTCTCGATGGCATTTAATGACATGGCGGTTGTGGAGGAACGCTTCAGAGCCTCCTCCAGTTTTCGATCCGGTTTCATGAGATATTCATCGCATGCAATATATTCCGCTCCGGTATCAATGATCTTTTCGCGAAACATTTCAAAAGAATAATAACGTACTTCGTGTCCCCGGCGAACCAGTTCCCGAACCACCTCGATCGTGGGATTCGTATGACCGAACGCCGGGATGCAGAACCACATAATTTTCATTGAAAAACACCTCCTGAATCACTTGTCTTTTTGAATAGGAAAGAGCAAGTTGAATTACTTGTTTTCTTGGCATCGAAAAGAGCAGATGAAATCACTTGTCTTCTTTGGCATCGGAGAAAACAAGTTCCGCCAGTTGTGTGAAAGTCTCTTTGGGAGGAATTGCGATTCCTCTCTCCACATCACCCAACACAATCAGGGTATCTCCTGGTTTAATTCCAAAAATATCCCGCGCCTCCTTCGGAATGACAAACTGTCCCTTTTCTCCAACCTTTACTGTCCATGCGTACTTTCCTTCCGGATGAGTCATAATGTTGCCTCTCTTTCTGCATTGTCTTAATTCTGTAATTTAAGTGTAAATATCATTGAAAACCATAAAAGTATGATTTGTATGAATTATAATACGATTCATCCGCAGAATCAATACTTGGTGGAAAACTTTATAAGGTATTACAGGCGGGAGGGAGGATGTCGCAAAGTAAAAAATATATAGAGAATTAACAGTATCAGGTGAGGATTGCAATTGAAAATGCCCATGCTTTTGCTTATAATAGTATATATAAGGAATAAGCAGACAGGAAAATGGAGGACCGGAAGATTATGAAGCTTAAAAATATACTGATT
>JABLTM010083905.1_pt1 | contig 10713 bp, 7 predicted proteins | sample 7160121 | NCBI WGS metagenome assembly JABLTM01 (sample SAMN14651224, study PRJNA627086) | human gut metagenome | isolation source: feces | host: Homo sapiens | reverse complement strand
TTGCCAATCCACCTTTTAAGGGAAGTCTGGATGCAGAGTCAGTTTCCGGATTGCCGTCATTATAAAAATAGAAAATACGGCTGTGCTCCAGAAAATTTCCCACAATGGAACGCACGGAAATATTCTCACTCACTTCTGGAATTCCAACGCGCAGACAGCAGATTCCGCGCACGATCAGATCAATCTTTACACCGCTTGCAGATGCCTCATACAGTGCCGCAATAATGCCCGGATCACAGAGAGAATTCATTTTTGCCACGATACGGGCTTCCCTTCCCTGCTGCGCGTTTTTTGTTTCCCTGCCAATCAGCCGCAAAAACTTATCCCTCAGCCAGTATGGTGCCAGCACCAGCTCATTCCATGCCAGCGGCTCGGAATATCCGGATAACATATTAAACACCGCTGTGGCATCCTCCCCGATCGACTCTTTGCAGGTAAAGATTCCGCAGTCCGTATATAACTTTGCCGTTGAATCGTTATAGTTTCCGGTTCCCAGATGAACATAGCGGCGGATTCCATCCTCCTCCCGGCGGACCACCAGTGCGATCTTGCTGTGTGTTTTAAGGCCAACGAGACCATAGATCACATGACAGCCTGCCTGTTCCAGTTTTTTCGCCCATACAATGTTGTGCTCCTCATCGAAACGGGCTTTCAGCTCAACCAGAACCGACACCTGCTTGCCGTTTTCCGCTGCCTGTGCCAGACTGCTGATAATCGGGGAATTTCCGCTGACTCGATACAGTGTCTGTTTAATCGCCAGGACATCCGGCTGATAGGTGTCCTGAATTTCCTGCAGTTTTGCAGGCGTAAAATCCTCTTCCTCTTCGACCGTTACCAGCTTGAAGTTGATGGTTGCCAGTTTTGCTTCGTCATATTCTTTCTCGCCGTCTTCGCACATGATGATAATTCCTTTCGAACCATCACCGAAGTTATTCTCAAACAGCGTTTCTTCTACGAGAGTTGTTTTTCCGCTGTCCATAAATCCTGTAAATAAATATACCGGAATATCCTGTGCCATAATTGCTCTCCTTACATTTTTATTGGGGTTTACAGCATTTTAAAGACCAAATGTCTTCAGTAATTCATCCTCATGAATCTCCGTTCCGATTACCACGATACGTCCGGTGTAATCCGGCTCACCCTCACGGATCTCATACTCGCCCGGAACCATATCAAAGTACAGCCAGGTACCATCGGTACTCTCCACCATACCTTTGGAGCGGAGGATATTGTCAGAATCGACAAACTTCTTAAGTACTTCCTCAAGTTTTGCACGCTCGAATTTGTGCGGTGTCTCCTTGCCCCAGCTGGTAAATACGTCATCTGCATGATGATGGTGATGGTGCTCATGGTCATGGCAGCCACAGGTACAGTTTTCATCATGCTCATGGTGATGCTCATGCTCCTCATGATCATGGCAGCCACAGGTACAGTTCTCATCATGTTCATGGTCTTCGTGGTCATGGTGATGCTCATGGTCTTCGTGGTCATGGTCATGATGATGGTGCTCATGCTCATGTTCTGCCTCTTCCTTTGCATGATGTGCCTCGGCAAGAGCCTTCATCTCCAGATTATCCTGTCCTTCCATTACCTTAAGGATCTGTTCTCCGGATAATTTTGCCCAGTCTGTTGTAATAATGGCAGCCTTTGGATTCAGTTCCTGGATTTTGTTGACACAAAACTCCAGCTGTTCCGGTGTTGCATTCTGGCTGCGGCTTAAAATGACAGTTGTCGCATACTCGATCTGGTTGTTGAAAAACTCACCGAACGCCTTCATCTGCTTGCTCGCCTTAAGCGCGTTTACAACCGTTACCAGTGCGTTTAATTTTACATCCTGCTCTTTTTCAATATCAATCACGGACTTCATAACATCGGAAAGCTTACCGACTCCGGATGGCTCAATCAAAATACGATCCGGATGATACTTGGTGATGACTTCATTTAAGTTCTTTCCGAAATCACCAACTAAAGAACAGCAGATGCATCCGGAATTCATCTCTGTAATCTGGATTCCAGCATCCTTTAAAAAACCACCGTCAATGCCGACCTCGCCAAATTCATTCTCGATAAGGACAATCTTTTCCCCGGTAAATGCCTCATCAATCATCTTTTTGATAAAAGTTGTTTTTCCGGCTCCTAAGAATCCGGAGATAATATCTATTTTGGTCATGATAATCCACTCCTTTTTGTTTTTTCAAAATCTATTCTATTTTACTCGTTTTTTTATAATAATGCAAGTTGTGACACAGCCGGTCTAATAATGCATATGATAAAGTTTTTCATACACACCGCCCCGTGCCAGCAGTTCTTCATGGGAACCGGATTCCGCAATCCCATCTTCTGTCAGAACCAGAATTTTTTGTGCATTCTGGATCGTTGTCAGACGGTGGGCGATCACAAATGTCGTACGGTTCTTTGCCAGTTTCTCCAATGATTCCTGTACGACCCTCTCGCTCTCGTTATCCAGTGCGGAAGTTGCCTCATCAAAGATCAGAACCGGTGGATTTTTCAAAAAAACACGGGCTATGGAAAGCCGCTGCTTCTGCCCTCCGGAGAGCTTGATTCCACGCTGTCCGATATCTGTATCATATCCATCGGGAAATGCCATGATAAATTCGTGGGCATTGGCATTTTTTGCAGCAGCAATCACTTCTTCCCTTGTCGCATCCGGCTTTCCATACCGTATATTTTCAAAAATCGTTCCCGCAAACAGGTATACATCCTGCTGCACCATTCCGATATGGTCACGCAGGCTCTTTAACGTCACCTTACGGACATCTTTCCCATCCACACGGATACATCCTCCGGTTACATCATAGAATCTCGGAATCAGGGAACAAAGCGTTGTCTTTCCGGCACCGGATGATCCCACCAGTGCCATATATGCCCCTGCAGGCACATGCAGATTGATCCGGTTAAGCACCTTCTCCTGATTGTCTTTGTACTGAAAAGAAACATTTTCAAAATCAATGGTTCCTTTCACATCGGTCAGTGCTACCGCATCGTTTGCATCCTGGATTTCCGGTTCAATATTCATAATTTCCTGAAACCGTTCAAATCCCGTATAGCCATTCTGAAACTGCTCGGTAAAGTCCACCAGTGTCCGGATTGGATCAGTAAATACCCCAATATACAGCAAAAACGTAACCAGATCATTGACCGTGACCATTCCCTTTGCAATGAGAACCCCTCCGGCAAGGATGACATTTACCTGAATCAGTGTTGTAAAAACGCCAACCCCGGCCTGAAAACTGCCCATGTAATGATAACTGTTCTTCTTTGCCGCAAGAAATCCGTCATTCCCATGACGAAATTTTTCGTTTTCAATCGCCTCATTGGCAAACGATTTCACCACACGGATGCCTGACAGATTATCCTCGATCTGTTCATTAATCTCGGCAATTTTAATACGGTTCTGCTGAAAAGCCCGGCGCATCCGCTTATTTAACGCAAATGCAAATACAAACATAACCGGAAGCACTGCAAACGCGGCAAGCGCAAGCCATCCATTAATGTTGAGCAGGATCACAAACGCTCCCACTATCTTTAATACCGACAGGATAATATTCTCCGGGCCATGGTGCAGCAGTTCTGTAATATCAAATAAATCTGCCGTCACACGGCTCATCAGCTGTCCGACTTTTGCATCATCATAAAAGGAAAAAGACAGCTTCTGCAGATGCCCAAACAATTCGGCCCGCATGTCATATTCCATCTTTGCCCCCATCACATGTCCATAATTTCCGATAAAAAACCGGCTGTAACAGTCCAATGCCAGAAGCACAAACAATCCGATGCCAATCAAAAAAAGTTTCCGCAACATCATCTGGGGCTGCTGATAAATCAGAGTCGATGTCACATACCGCACAACCAGTGGAATGGTCAGTGCCACTGCCGCAGAAAGTGTCGCAAATAACATGTCTGCCGCAAAAACTGCCCGGTAGGGTTTGTAATAGCTTATCATTTTTTTCAGATTTTGATTCATGGTTCACCTCATCCTGATCATTTTTGCAAAAAAGCACCCCGCGAGTTATCCCGCGGGGTTAAATACATTAGTTGTATTTTCTTTTTCTAGCAGCTTCAGATTTCTTCTTACGCTTTACGCTTGGCTTCTCGTAATGCTCTCTCTTACGAATCTCCTGCTGGATACCAGCCTTCGCACAGTTTCTCTTGAAACGACGTAATGCGCTATCTAAAGTCTCATTCTCTTTTACGATTACACTAGACATTCTTTCCTAACCTCCCTCCAGTTGCGATATTGTGCATCAACTGTAAGGTAATCTTAATTGCACTATCGATTATTTTAACAAAATATCCTGATTTGTCAATAGTTTTTCCGAAATTTGCATAGTTTTTTTCTTCCACATGCTTAAAGCTTTGTAAACACGGAAGTTTCTTTCTTCAATCCCTCTGCAATTGCAAAGTTCTCATCCATCTTCTTGGAAATTTTATCCATATCGGATACAAGAACCTGTGTGCTGTCCGCTGCCGAAACGACTCCACTGACGCCTTCCTCGATCGCATGGGAAATCGTATTTACGGAATTTGCAATCTCATCCATGGAATTCTGTAAAGAATCCGTCTTTGCCTCAAAATCTGCCATGACGCTTTCAATAAACGTTGCCTTGTCATGATATGTGCCACCGGATTCCACAAACTTCTGGAATTCCGGCAGGATTTTTTCATTCATGTACTCTACCAGTCCGTTTGCATTGTCTGCAAGATTATGTACTGCAGTTATGACAATGGCATTGATGCTCTGGATATTGTTAGCCGCTTCCTGACTAGCGGCTGCCAGCTGGCTAATTTCGGAGGCAACCACTGCAAATCCTTTTCCTGCATCCCCGGCACGGGCAGCCTCAATGGATGCGTTTAATGCAAGCAGGTTTGTCTGGCTTGCAATATTTAAGATGTCGTTTGTCAGATTGTCTACCTGGTTGACACTGTTGCTGTCCTCAATCGCCTGACTCAGCACGGAAACAATGTCATTTACTTTCGCACCCGTTGTATCCATATTTTCACGCGCAGCATGTTCCATTGCCTCTGCATGCTCTTTCATTTCTTTGGTATACTGATTAATTTCAATCGTTTTCTCTGCAATTGACTTGACTTCACCGGCAACCGATTCGGTATTTTCATTAATCCGTGAAGCATTGTCGGAAATATCCTGCATCGTTGCAGAAAGTTCTTCCGTCAGTGCGGATAGATCGGATACACTTCCGTTAGAAGTCTGCACACTCTCACGCACTTCATTTACAACACCCTCAAGATCCCTGGAATTGCTGCTGATCATCCGGAAAATTTCCTGCAGCTTTGCCATAAAAGCATTGATGCCTCCACCGACAGATGCCACTTCTTTGTTGTTGGTAATGGTAACCCTGCGGGTCAGGTCACCCTGCTGGTTATCAATTCCGGAAATAATCTCATTAATTTCCCTGTTCGTATTTGCAAGTGGATGAATTACCCACCGAAGCACTGCCACCATTGCTGAAAAAAGTGCCGCAATACTAATCAGAATCGTCACTATGCTTGTTCCGATTGAACTATGGTATGCAGATGTCAGTTTCTGTCTCTGTGCATTTGCATCCTGATTTACAATTTTCTTGATACTTTCGATATCCGACTCAATGGCATCTGCACACTTGCTGATCTTTCCATTGGCAAGTTCATAGGCATCTTCCTTTTTCCCTGCTGCGGAAAATGCCATAACATTGGCACATTCATACTTTAATTCTTCGTATTTTTTTTTGATGTCATTGTATTCTTTTTGGGTATCCGGTGTCACGTATGTCTTGTAACTTTCCAGATCTTTCTCCAATGCATCTTCCTGACTGCGGATTTTTTCCACCAGCTGGATCATGAAATCCAGATCCACCGCTATGATATGGGACAGACCCAGATTATGGATGTCCTGCGTCTGTTTCTGGATTTCTGCCAGACCCGAAACATTCTTTAAAGATACTTCCGAAATCTGTACGGCACTCCGGTTAACGTTCCTGATATTGGAAACAGACATCACGTTCGAGATGATACTGAATATTCCAAGTATAAATACCGGAATTAAAATGATAAGTTTGGTACTTAATTTCTTTTTCTGATTCATATGCTCCCACCTCTTAGCCTGCTACTGATTTTGTAATACCACTGACCAGATTATCCATCAGTTCCTGTAACTTTACGTGGTTTGGATTTCCTGCTGCCATCGTATTCCCGAATGCCTTGCTTGCATCCCAGTAACTGTTTCCGACACGCTGCAGTTTTCCGAATTCCGACTGTGCAATCACCGCCTGAATGGATGGGGAAGCCTTAACCGCATCCGAATCCGCCGCCTTTGTATTGGAAGGTCCCTGTCCGTTCATCTCAAACCGGACAGTCTGGTTCTGCTCATTGGTCATCCAGTCTGCCAGTTTTGCTGCCCACTGTGGATTTGCCGAATAAGCACTGACTCCCATCAGCTTATAGCCGGTAAAGGAAGCCATCTGTACCTGCTTTCCTGCCACGGTATAGGTCGGAAGCTTGGCTGCGCCAAGATCATCTCCCCAGATCTTTTTCAGTTCGGTCTCACTCCATACACCGCTTACCCCTGCAATTACACTGCCTTTTTTGGCATCTGTAATAAAATCTTCATTCACCGCATTTTTAAATCCACTGCTGGAACTGATATCAAGCATCGCCTGCGCAATATCCACACCTTTGATCTCCCCTTTGTTGGAATTCCAGTCACAGTGGTTTGTCACATTGTCATCATTGACACCGAAATCCAGTCCTGTATTTCCGAAAAACGAATACAGATACCAGCCGGAAGACCAGTCCATCATAAACTTCTTATGATTTTTTTCTGCTACTTTTAAAATGCCGTCAAGGGTTTTGACATCCGAATCGCTCAGGTACTTTTTGTTATAGTACAGAAAATACCCATTGTCCGCAGTCATGGGATATGCATAAAGCGTATCATTGACTGTGGCAGCGTCTATTGCGCCCTCCACATTTGCTTTTTTCACTTCATCCGCATTCGGAACCGGATACAATGCGCCGCCGGCCACCATAGAAGCCACCTGGTCATCTGCAAGGATAAACACATCAGCTGCGTTATGCACATCTCCAAGCACATTGTCACGCGTATCGGAATCCGCATTCTGTTCCAGGGTGATATCAAAAGTTGCCTGACCCTTATACTCTTCTTTGAAACTGTCGATCATCTTATTCAACGCATCATACGTTGATTCCTCTGCCCACACTCTCAGTTTTACCGTTCCGCTCGTCCTGTCCGTTTCCTGTGCCCCGCCCTGCGTGGTCTCCGTTGCACCCTGAGGCACCGCCGATGCGCAGCCGCCCAGCATGGACACGACAAAGATTCCTGCCAGCACGGCCGACAATAACCTCTTTCTCTTCATAAAGTCTCTCCCTTTCTTCATGTCGTTTCCACCTTTTGTTGTATATGTACAAATTTCACAGTGGATTTACTGTTATTATACTATAAATATTTGCAAAAAACAGGTAAAATCGCATTTTTATTGCGCATTTTTACCTGTTTTTTGCGTTTTTATTATATTCTTTTATACGTTATCAGTGATAGATTATCTCAACATGTTTTCCAGTGCCGTCTTCGCCTGTGCAATGGCATCCGGAATACCAGCCGGATTCTTTCCACCGGCCTGTGCCATATTCGGACGTCCGCCGCCGCCACCGCCAACGTTTCCGGCGATCGCCTTGATCAGATTACCGGCATGTGCCCCCTGCTTCATCGCTGCATCGGTTGCCATGGCAATCAGGTTTACCTTTCCGTCACAATCGGATGCGATCACTACGACGCCCTCACCGATCTTGTCCTTCAGCTGGTCACCGAGATCACGCAGACCATTCATATCCACACCGGATACGCTGGTTGCCAGAAGCTTCACACCTTTGACATCCTCGATCTGATTCATCACATCCCCAAGTGCATCCTTGGCTGCCCTGCTCTTTAACGCCTCGTTCTCGCTCTGCAGTTCTTTCATCTCTGCGGTCAGATGCTCCAGACGTTCCTTAAGGTTTGCAGGTGTAGACTTTACAACCTTCGCTGCTTCCTGAAACTCTTCTTCCATCTTTTTGTAGTATGCAATCACATTGTCACCGGTCAGTGCTTCGATACGGCGCACACCGGCTGCAACACCGCTCTCAGAAAGAATCTTAAATGTCTTGATTTCTGCAGTATTCTTTACATGTGTACCGCCACAGAACTCCCTGGAGAACTCTCCCATGGAAACGACTCGGACTTTTTCCCCATACTTTTCGCCAAACAGAGCCATTGCCCCGGTCTTCTTTGCCTCATCAACGGTCATGATATCGGTACGGACTTCCATGCCCTCGTTGATCTTTTCATTGACCATGTCTTCCACTTGCTGCAACTCTTCCGGAGTCATGGCTGCAAAGTGGGTGAAATCGAATCTGGTACGTTCACTGTCCTGATAAGACCCCGCCTGCTCGACATGTGTACCCAGCACTTCACGGAGTGCTTTCTGCAGTAAATGGGTTGCCGAATGGTTTGCACAGGTCTTTGCGCGAAGTTTTGCGTCTACAACCAGTTCCACTTCCTCGCCGGTATGGATCATGCCGGACACCATATGCCCGATATGTCCGTATTTACCGCCCAGAAGCTTAACCGTATCCTCAACCTGGAATACACCGTCCGCCGTACGGATCTGTCCCTTATCGCCCTGCTGACCGCCCATCGTGGCATAAAACGGAGTCTTCTCTACGATAATGGTTCCTGCATCCCCATCGGAAAGTGCTTCCACGATCTCGGTCTCGGTCGTCATAACCGTAACTTTAGAAGCATATGTCAGATTCTCGTATCCGACAAATTCTGTTGTGATGGAAGGATCAATCTGCTCGTAAACCGTTGCATCTGCACCCATGTAGTTTGTCACTTTACGGGCACTTCTGGCTTTCTGTCTCTGTTCTTCCATACAGGCCTTAAACTCGTCCTCATTATAGGAAAAGCCCTTTTCTTCAAGGATTTCTTCGGTCAGATCTACCGGGAATCCATAAGTATCGTAAAGTTTGAATGTATCGGCACCGGAAAGTTCCTTTTTGCCGTTTTTCTTCATCTCCTCCATCAGGTCAGACAAAATGGCAAGTCCCTGATCGATGGTCTTATTGAATTTCTCTTCTTCCTGTGTCAGAACCTTAAAGATAAATTCTTTCTTCTCTTCCAGTTCCGGATATCCATCCTTGCTCTCATTGATGACAGTTTCTGATAATTTTGCAAGAAACAGTCCGTCAATTCCAAGCATCTTTCCGTGACGTGCCGCACGACGGATCAGACGTCGCAGAACGTAGCCTCTTCCTTCATTGCTTGGCATAACACCATCGGATACAAGAAATGTGGAAGAACGGATATGATCCGTAATCAGACGGATGGATACGTCATCCATGGCATCTACTTCATACTTCTTTCCGGACATCTCACAAATCTTGTCGCGGATCGCTTTCATGGTATCAATATCAAATACGGAATCCACATCCTGCATAACAACTGCCAGACGCTCAAGTCCCATACCGGTATCAATATTTTTCTGGGAAAGCTCGGTATAACCGCCCTTGCCGTCCCCTTCAAACTGTGTAAACACGTTGTTCCATACTTCCATGAAACGGTCACAATCACAGCCTACTTTACAATCCGGACTTCCGCATCCGTATTTTTCGCCTCTATCATAGTAAATTTCAGAACACGGACCACATGGACCGGCACCATGCTCCCAGAAGTTGTCACATTCTCCGGTCTCAGGATCACGGTAAAAACGTGTGATCTTCTCTCCCGGAACTCCTACTTCCCTGGTCCAGATCTCATACGCTTCCTCATCTTCTCCATAAATGGACGGATACAGACGATCCTCCTCAAGCCCAAGTACCTTTGTCAGGAATTCCCATGACCAGGCAATCGCTTCATGCTTAAAATAATCCCCAAAAGAGAAGTTTCCAAGCATCTCAAAGAATGTAAGGTGACGCGCAGTCTTTCCTACATTTTCAATATCTCCGGTACGCACACACTTCTGACATGTAGTCACACGTCTGCGTGGCGGAATCTCCTGTCCTGTAAAATACGGCTTGAGCGGTGCCATTCCCGCATTGATGAGTAATAAGCTGTTGTCATTGTGTGGTACTAATGAAAAGCTCTTCATGACAAGATGTCCCTTGCTCTCGAAGAAGTCAAGATACATCCGGCGCAGCTCATTTACGCCATAACTCTTTTTCATTACCAGTTCCTCCAAAATCATTCTTTCGTCGTGTCAGCCTTCGCATCCTTGTGCCTGCGGAGTCTGATACCAATAAATGCCCCTAATCCGCCGATCAAAGCCAAAGCAGCCATCTCGACCACATATCTGCCAATACATAAAAGAAAATCTGTCATATAGTTTTCTCCTCTCTGTTGTTACCCCATTAACTTAATTATTATATATGAATTTTTCTGTAAATTCAAGAGTTAGAGTTCCCCGAACGGAAATACCTGATTCTCCCTTTCAATTTCAATTACGCGGTCTGCCATTCCAAGATTTGTAATGTGTTTTTTGTATTCCCTGATTGCAGAATAATCCTGCCACATATGCATCGGGAAAACAAATTCTGCATCGGTGTTTTTCAGCACAAAATCAATCCCGAGTGTCTGATACGGTCCCAGCCGCGGATCCATCGGGACAAACGCAAAATTGACCGGCTTGTCCGCAAGCTTAC
>JABLTM010132749.1_pt1 | contig 10733 bp, 10 predicted proteins | sample 7160121 | NCBI WGS metagenome assembly JABLTM01 (sample SAMN14651224, study PRJNA627086) | human gut metagenome | isolation source: feces | host: Homo sapiens | reverse complement strand
CTTAGCAAGTAAATCGCTAATCATTACCGCTGCCGGTATCTTCTCCTGTGCAATGGCAGCTAACACCTTCCAAAAACGGTTCTGTGGATGCCCATAATAAAAGCCCTGTTCTCTCGACTTCACGGAAGGAAAACTTCCCAGAATTAAAATTTCAGAATTTTTATCATATACCGGCTCAAATTCATGACGTACCAATTGCTCTTTTTTCACAAATCGTCCTCCTTTACCGCTTTAATTTCCGCTCCCGAAACTCACTCCATCTCTCTTTTAACTGAAGTTTTTTAATCGTCTTATCATACGCATAAATCTTTAACTTCGGAAATGCCCCAAAAAAGCGCAGTTCTCTTTTCTGCAAAAGGACTGATACCCTGCGGATTTTTACCCGTATACCGTTTTCATCGCTAATGAGCGACTCCGGGATTTTCTCTGAGAAATTTTCCATAATTTGATTTGCGGAACCATTGAGGTAGGCATGAATGGTTGCCAAGTGCTTGTTTAACTGCTTCCAGTTTGCTATCGTTAAAAGCAAATCAGTAATAAACAACACAAAAAAAACTACGCTCACCACGAATAAGCCCCAGGGTTCCATATAGGAAAATAAACGAAACAGTGCCGGCTGCACAAAAAACCTCACGGAAAAGCACCCAATTCCAAATGCCAGCGCACCGTACAGACAAATCCGCCCATTTAAATGAAATGGGAAATCACTATAATCCCACCACCTTGTGTGAAACATCTTTTCCATCGTATACGAGACAAGATATTCCAATGCACAGCACAAAAGAGCGGACAGAACAAACACCGCTGCTGGATTTTCCACGTAATACAACGCAAAATAACAGCAAAGTGCTCCTGCACCATAAATCGGGCACAATGGTCCTAATAAAAATCCCCGGTTAATCAACTGTTTCTCATTATGCAAAGAACAAACTGTCGACTCCCACAGCCATCCCAAAAAACTATACACGAAAAAACTTAAAACAATTGTACAGCTCCATATTATCATCTGCTTTTTCTCCGTTTTCTTTTTCGTATCCCTTTTATTGTTTCCTCGCCGGCACATATTTTATCTGCTAAGCAGACAATCCATGCCTCCTTTGTCTGTGGTGGTACAATCGTTAATGGAAACATATGCTTTACGATAATATCAGCTTCCCGTTTTGTAATCGAATAATCCCTTTTCGCATTTTTTAGTGATGTATAAGGATGAGAAAAGCCATGCAGTCGATGGCCATTGTCCGGATTATGCCAGTCATACAAAAAATAATCATGAAGCAATGCTCCCCGTATCATCGCTTTTCGATTCACGGAAAGATGCAGAAACTCCGCCATTCTACAGCTGTATTCCGCAACAGCGATGCAGTGATCAAAAACCGTCACATCGCCGTGCTGGATATAATTTTTATTTTCTTCAATTGGCCCTTCCTGCATCAGAGCAGACAAATGCTTAACAATCTCTTTTTTGTACCGGCTCATACCTATCACTCACTTATTTCCATTGCAATTTTCTCTATTCTAACACATCCTTTCAATTCCCACCACATTTTTTTACTCTCGATTTTTAAGTACCTCTGCCGGTGTCATCTTCTTTAATCGGCCAACCAGTACACGATTGATAACAAAATAACAAATCATTATCAAAGCAAAGACTGCCACATACAGCCATGGCTCAAACGATAAATCCAGTCCACATGCAATGTTGCTTACCAGATATCTTGGGTACATCCAATCCATAATTGCCTTTGATAACGGTATATTGACAATTGCGGAAACAAGTACAATATAAAAGTTTCCATCCAGATAAAGTTTCCGAATTTCTCTTGTCCGGAATCCAAATACCTTCATTAATGAAATGGAATATGCAGAGCGGTCAATCATCACTTTCATCATTAAATACATCACAAGGATAAAAATTAACGTGGAAACAATCGTTATGGTAATGACCATGCTGACCATCATCTGCATAAATACATCCGCTGATTTCTCAATATCTTCCTTCGTCGTTGTTGCGTATAAACGTCCGGAAGGAATCTTTAAATCTTTATTCGAAAAAATGGTATTATAATAATCATCCTGCTCACCAAACAAATCTCTGGCACTATCAATGTCCATAAAGACAAAAAACGCCGGAGCATACTGGCAGATATCGGTCACCTCGAACGCATATAAGGTATCCGTTTCCTCATCTTTTAACGTAAATTCGTCACCAATAGACAACTCATATTTCTGGGCAAGGGCAGATGAAGCAACTACTTTCCCTTTTCCCTTCTCAACATTAGCATCAAAGTACGAATTTCCCTTTTCGATTCCAAGAACCGTAACATCCCAGTTATAACCGTAAATCTGTTTTTTCATCGTCTTAGCAAGCGCCGGACTGCCGCCATCCGGCACCTCTTTTTCCGGATATTTCAGCGTATACATATAATCGTAATTCGTGTCGGCAATGTTATTATCACGCACATGAACACACAGCTCATAGCAGTCTAAACTAATCATCATGCAGAGCAAAGCAATAAACATACCGACCGCCACTGTAATACCCGCACGGGATTCTCTCAACATCTGACGGATACGGAACATTTTCAAAAAGTTCATTTTCCCTAATTGAACCGCTTTCTGCTTTTTCTTTTTCGTCTCATTTCGTATCAGCGAAAGAGCTGTTCTTGAAAGTTTCTTCCGAATTACAATATAATTGACAACACATGCCATAACCGGCGGCATAAATACGCCATAAAGAATCAAATAAAGCGGTACTTTGACCGTAATTTCCGGCATAGAAAAGTATGCTAGGCAATCCTGCATCTGTACAGGAATTCCGACCGGGCTGACTGCCGCCAAAAATCCAAGGATTCCGGCAAGTGTCGTTACCACCACAGGCAGCATCAAATAATGATGCATTAGTTCACGTCTAGATCCCCCAAGTGCATACAAAGTTCCGATGATAGAACTTTCTTTTTCAATGCTATGGATAGTAAAGACAGAAATCACATATGCAAATAAAACAATCAAAATGACACCAAACACAAGCCCTGCCGAAATATTAATTTTCTGATCATCTGCCGAGGCACCAATTCTCGGATTATCTTCCGCCGTCACAAAAGACTGCAAATTGGCAAGATTCACATCCATCTCATCGATAAATTCATCTGCGCCATTTTTCAGTTCATCCATACCATCCTGCAATTTAGAAGCACCTTCACCTGCTTTTTCCACGCCATCGGTATACGACAACAGTCCATCCTTATACTGTTTAAGGGCATCCAGATTTTCTTTGGCACTCTTCCACGCCATAACAGTAATACCCGACTGTGATGCAATCATACGCTCCAACTCATCGGCATAATTTTTCTCGGTCAACGATACTGATGTACCATTTTCTTTTAATGCTTCTTCGGTCTGCTCTAATGCATTTTCAAATAATTTTTCCGGCACAAGGTTCAGCTTATTTTTATAACGATTAAGTTTTCGAAGTCCGTCTGCCAGTTTTTTTGCGCCTTTTGACAAATCATCAATTCCATCATCAATATCAGTCACTTTACCACCGGTTCTCTCCCAATAATCCTGAAAAAATAAATCCGATATTTCGTCCGCATCTACCTTAAAATCATTCAAAAAATCTTTGACATCGTCAGAAGTTGTAGTTCCTTTAAGACGGTAAGCATACAAGTATTCCTCTGACTGTGCTGCCAGATGAGACTGTTTCAATTTAATGTACGCTCGTTTACCGACAAACGCCGTACCAAAATTTTTACTGTCTACAATCGTATCCGACATTTTGCGAAGCGGAGCATCATAGTCCGGCGTCGTTGCAATACCGGTCACCTGAAACTTGATTTTTCCAAGTGTAATCTGACTGCCTACCGTATATTGATGTTCCTCCGCATAACGTCTCTCTAACACAATTTCGTTCTCTTTTTCTGCCAAACGGCCCTCGCGCAGTGCAACCAAATTGATTTTTTGACGGTTTTGAAATACACGAATCGTCTCTTTCTGCTTGGCAAAATCCAGGTAAAACATCTTTTCCAGTTCCACATCGTGTTCTGCAAGCACTTTTTTATTATCTTTTGATAGCGGCACAAAACAGGTAAACTGACCATCTTCCATGTGATTTTTCTCAGCCTGTTCATCCACTCCCTGCACAATTGTTTCTCCTGCACCAACTAAAGAGCCAATCATATACATGCAAAGAATAATTAAAAGTCCCAGTGCCAGATAGCGAAAGAAATTTTCTTTCAAATCCCGTAAAACTCTTTTTCTTAAAATTTTCTGCATCTTATAAATCCTCCAACTTGTCTGCCGGTACTCTTGTTTCATTCGTATACGATTTTTTAATCTGTCCATCCTTCAAAAAAATCACACGATGAACCATTTGTTTAATACTGTTGTTATGCGTTACAATCAGCATTGTTGTTCCGTATTGCGCATTGATCTTCTCCAGCAAAATCAAAATTTCCCGTGATGTCTTTGAATCCAATGCCCCGGTCGGCTCATCACACAATAATAACTTTGGATTTTTCACTAATGCCCTTGCAATTGCACAGCGCTGCTGCTGTCCGCCGGAAAGCTGAAACGGGAACTTATTCTGATGTTCTGTCAATCCCAAGGTATCCAGCAATTCATCCACCGATAGTGGATTATCTGTCAAAAATTCACATACCTGAATATTTTCTCTTACCGTAAGATTCGGTACAAGATTGTAAAACTGGAAAATAAATCCCAAATTTGCACGGCGGTATTCTAACAAATCTTCCTTTTTCATTCCGAAAATTTCTGTCCCTGCTACTTTTACAGAGCCGGAATCCATTGTATCCAGTCCGCCAATACAGTTTAAAAGTGTAGACTTACCAGAACCTGACGTTCCCTGAATAACACACATTTCTCCGCGTTCTACCTCTGTAGTAACCCCATTTAATACCTGTACAAAACTACCATCTTCTCCATAACTTTTCTTGACATCTTTAATTTCCAAATACATATTTTTTCCTTTCCAACATAACACCGTTATGTTAATGTTATTTAAAAAGACCTGTAAAAGGTCTTTAAAATATTACCCACGCACACCAAACATTCCATACCAGCCACCAAGCAAATAATTCATCGCCTGCCCGGCAAATGCGAGTGCTTGTTCTTCCTCTTCGATATGCTGAATCATATAAAGGAACATATCAACTTGATTATGCGACATCCAATGCACAAGTGCATGATGAATCATCGGAATCTGCAATTCGTCACACATCGCCTTTGTCAGCATTAAATTATGCTCATCCATTTCATCAATAATCAAATCCACTGCATTTTCCATCGAAGAGCCGCCGGCTCCATTAATCAAAAGCAGAACTTCCTCTCGATTCCGGTAGAGTTCATGTACCAAAATCTTTGTCAACTCGACCTCACTCGAATCATCATGTCCGCTGGAGATAACCGATTTTGCCGCTTCATCCGCTTCCGTCTCACGATGAGCCGCAATAAGTTCCCGAACACGAATAAGCACATGCGAAACAAGGGAGCAGAATAAATCATCTTTATCCTGAAAAAAGAAATACAATGCACCTGTCGTAACGCCAGCTTCTCTACAAATTGCACGAAGTGAAGCTTTTGCGTACCCTTTTTCCACAAATTCCTTTTTCGCACATGCTAGCAGCCTCTCTTTTGTTTCACTGTCTTTTTGCTCTTCTGCCATTTTCTTTCCTTTCCTGTTGATACGCAGCATAACGCTGTTATCTTATCATTCTGTCTTACATCTGTCAAGCGTCAATTGTTCCACAACATTCATTCCCTCACACTGTTTTTTCGCCAGTTCTAATGTCTGTCTATCGGCAAACTGTTCCGGTCTGTGAGCGTCTACTCCAAAAATCACTGAATTACCTGTATTTCGTACAATCTGCCAGAATCGCTCCTCCGGATAGTTGCGGTGAATTGCCAAACCAAGCAAATTATATTCCAACGGAATATTCATCTGTTTCATTGCTTCGCACAACCGTTTCATTTCTCTTTGATAAATTTTATCAGAACCGGTATAGTATATCAAATCCGGATGTGCCAAATATAAGTAGCGTCCGGACCTTGCTCCCTCAATACACAAATCCACATAACGAATCAATCTGTCTTCATCATCTGCCATACGTCCACTGTAATTAAAATCACTCTCAGAATCAAGAAAATGTTGTCCAAGTATCATGTAATCCACCGGGTAATCCTTCAAAAAAGCATCCTGCTCCTCCATCAGTTCCGGCAGATATTCGGATTCAAATCCGATAAAAATATCAATATCTTTTTCATATTCCCTGCGAAGCTTTTCAAGTGATAAAAAATAATCATCCGTTTCCTGTGGCGTCATTCGGATATTCGACACATAATCACTTTTATAAATCCACGGACAATGGTCGGAAAATCCCAATATCCGAAGTCCTGCCCGAATTGCTTCTTCTACATACTCTCTGTCCTCTCCGAACGCATGCTGACACCGTGTTGTGTGTGTATGATAATTTGCTTTCATCGTCAGTTCCTTTCCACTTCTAATTTTTTTGAATATATTTTTCTTATAACGTCCAATCGAAAGAAAGTCGCACATAGAAGGCCATGTCCGCGAATCACATACGCCAATTAAAAAATCAAATTTTTCGCCAAGCTGTTCAATCTCCAACAAAATACCATTGTGGTCATCCTCAAAAGGAATCAAATGCAGCTTATAATTCGGAATTTTCTAACGAATTCATCTGCTTCATAATTGCTGTCGGTGAAATAAATAATTGTTCCGCCGCTTTCGTAAAGCTTCCACAATCCGCAATGGCAAGAAATGTATCCTACATTGGTTCATACATACTGCTTTTCCCTCATGCAATAACGATTTCTCTTCGTGTAAACTTTTAGTTGATGCAACAATAACATATTGGAAATTCTCTGTCAAGACTCGCCATGTTATACTAAAACGCAAAACCTGCTCTTGCAGAATACCTGAAAAGTATCGACTCATATGATGTAATCTACCTTGGCCACCCAAATTACTGGGACACCATGCCGATGGCCGTCTTTACTTTTTTTGAACAATTTGCTGAATTAAACGATGATGTATTGTTTGGAGAGGTATGGTCCAGAGAGGACAAACTTTCTTCCAAAGACCGAAGCATCGTAACCGTAACCACCCTAATGGCAAACGGTATCCTTGATAGTTCTTTGAAATTTCACCTCGCAAATGCAAAAAAACATGGCGTAACACAAGAAGAAATTGCTGAAATTATCACACACGCCGCTTTTTATGCCGGCTGGCCAAAAGCCTGGGCTGCCTTTAATATGGCAAAAGAAGTCTGGAAAGAGAACTAATTATAAAATCAACATAGGATACTCCACATATTTTCTGTGGAGTTTTCTTTCTTCCTACTCTCCAATCCCATACTCCTGTAACAATTCTTTCTGGTATTCTGTATCTATGATTGCTTTTTGTATATCGTCCATTCGATTATCTGCTAATAGGCAATGATATAATGTGTTGATTTCCTCGATTCCTTGTGAAATTCCCTTTGCCATTCCACGCGCCTCTCCTTGGACAATTCCTTTCTCTATTCCTCGTGCTTCTCCTCGTGCTTCTCCTCGTTCTTCATACATATCTAACAATACACACATATTGATTTTTCCTCCTTTTCCTTCAGTTTCTTCAATTAATTCCTTTGCTTTCCGATATCTCGTGTCGTTTGTCACCGCAGACAACCAGTCTAAAAACGCTTCCGGGTGGTCTAATTCAAACTCTGTTGTTTGAAAATATTCATCCAGTTTCTTTCTGTCATTTCCACAGGACAGATAACGGACTATGTATTTAAAATCTGATTGATACTGGCGGATTGTCGTTTCTGACTGACTGGCCAGGTTAATCACACAAACCGAATACGAGGGTATCCATGGCTCCAACTCACATTTCATATCTTCCGGGAACTCCAGCATATCATTCAGACATCTTGGTTTTTCCCATTCTTTCTGACTGTAATTCAAAACCAGAGTAATGACCGGACTTAATTTCTGTGAATCGTTAAGTTCTTTTGTCATCGGATTTGGATAATTGCCGGTTTTCCGATTACTTTCTTTCGCTTCCTTGATCTGCTCCATATATTTGGCGTGTTGGTACCCCATATCACGCACCGGCATAACATTATTTTTGTCACTCTGATTTTCCAGACATAAGAAAAAACTTCTATTGTGCTTCTGACACTTCATTGGCACATCCATCTGTAACTGGCAGAGTTTATCATCTGAAACGGCTTTCGTAATCATCTCGCCGGGTTCCCGCGACAACTCTTCTGCTAACACATAACATCTGCCACCAAATAAGTTTACATTTACAATGTCTGAAAATACATCTTTGTATTGTAGTAAATTTTTCTCTGCTAAATCTTTTGCTCCCAAACAGTATCCTCCTTAATTACCTAAATTCTTTTATTTCTATCACTACAAGGAGAACATCTGCGCCCCACCCTTGTTTGTATATATACTAGCACAATCAAAGTGCAAAGTCAATATATTTGCTTACAATCGTCAGGCGACTTACACCCCTCAAAAAGAACATTAAATCGTGCCAAACAAACCAAATTTCGGCATATAAAAAGAGCGTAAAACGACACCACCAATAAGAGGGACGTTCTACGCTCAAAGTTTTTTCAAAACCCGTCTTATATTACTTCCTTATCCGTATGTATCGTCGGCGTTGTCATTTCACCATATGCACCAATATTTCCAAAAGAAAAATTAGGTCTAACAACACCCCAATATGGTGTATAATTCGCGATATATGCCGGACTATTATACGCAAATGTCTCTCGTGTAACTTTCTTTTTCCCATTATAATTCTGATGATATGTAATATGGTCCGATTCATATATTGCCACATGACCATACCCACCGGTATACACCAAAATATCGCCTTTTTGTGGCTGTGCTCCCTTTATCCTTGTCCATCCGCTCGGAAGTTGATTCGTTGCATAATCGCATCCATTTCCTCTAACTTGTGCAACCCCTAAAAAATTATAATATGCCCGAATCAAATCCACGCATTGGACACCGTAAGCACCATCCGCATCAATCGAATTACCCACTTGTGATTTCACCCAATTGATTGCTTCATCTGAAGTTTTGCTCGGATTTCATCCGTTTAAAATCACCCTTAATCCTAGGAGGTTTTTTACATGAAAATGCAGCGTATTCGTGATTTGCGAGAAGACCACGATTTAAAACAAACAGACATTGCAGACTACTTACACATTAGCCAGCGTACGTACTCACATTATGAGACAGACAGCCGGAGCATGCCGATTGAAGTGCTAAGGCGACTTGCTGTCTATTACAATACAAGCATGGATTACCTTGCGGAACTTACCGATGAGAAAAAGCCCTACACAAGAAGCAAAGAAACACTTCCAAAATAAAAACACACTGCTTCCCATTGCAATGTGTTTTTATTTTTATGCCTCTGACCGTATCTATTTACAGCGCACTCACATCCACCAAATACGCTCTCTTTTTGTTTGTAATCAGAATTTTCTTCTGCGTTTTCACCAGATGAATTTCCATATCATTTCTCAATTTCCCCGGAATATTCATCTTCTTCCACGTATGATTTGTGAGTTGAATGAGATAAACCGCCTGTTTTTTCTCCTCCAGATTTCCAAATAATACATAATCACCACTTACATCAATTACATCGCCACTATCCTTAACATCCGGAATGGTAAATGACTGATTTCCGGTAATTTCATAAAATTCCAGTGATTTCTTTTTGTGGTGGTAACGGTAAGACCATTTCATATTAACAAGGCCGACACCTGAATATTTCTTCTCAATTCTCATGGTCTGTAAATTTACTACGCATGTAGAATCCTCTTCTGTACTGTTTTTAAAAATTGACTCACCGTAGGTTAAAATTCGGTTTTCATCCAAAAACTCAATTTCTGTTGTTCTGGCATATCCATTCACGAGTTTCTGACTTATTTTTTTCTCCGTCTGCGAAGCAATATCAAAGACTGACCAGTAGCCGTCTCCCCTGTGATTGCACAAAATTTTACTACCTTCCGGTGACATAACAAAATTGCATATCATGTTACCGCCGGATATTTTTTTCACCGTTTTCTCTGCCAGATTGATTTCCACCAAATAACCTTTTGTCGCATTTTTTTCTTCTCTTACACCGTAAATTATGCCGTTTTTATAATAAGAGAAAATCTCGGTAATTCCTCCCGTGTAATTAAAGGCATAAATTTCGTTGCCGCTTGCCACATATTGAAAACCGCATTTTTCCCCGTCAAGTACACTTTCAAAAGCAACCGGTGTCATTTTCTTTAATCCATTGGAAACTACTGTGTACACATGGTCTACTTTTTCCTCATCTCCCTCAAAATGATATTCACTGATAAAACTTTCTTTCTCTCCGACCACCATCATGTTTTCCTGTAATTGTATCGTGCCATCTTTTTCCGCCTTAACGTCTGCCACCTGTTTCGTTGGTTCTGGATTTAACTCCACCTCGGTGACATTTTCCTTGCCAAACATATTTTCCAAAAGCGATTGAAACACATTGGATTTCGTTGCCGCCACAGTTACAAAAGTTCCGCACAAAAGGAAAATCACTACCGCCGCAGCCGCTGTCCGAAGTTTTTTCATTGAATTTCTCCTATGGGAAATACCCTGTATCTTTTCCGGAATCTTGGAAGAAACTTTGGCACCACCAAGGATTGCAACAAATGGTCTCTCCG
>JABLTM010137448.1_pt1 | contig 10738 bp, 9 predicted proteins | sample 7160121 | NCBI WGS metagenome assembly JABLTM01 (sample SAMN14651224, study PRJNA627086) | human gut metagenome | isolation source: feces | host: Homo sapiens | reverse complement strand
TTTACGCTTTGTGCGGGCGAGTCACCATGGAACAATAAATTTTTCTATATGCCTTTTTTATTTCGTCTTCAGAGGCGTCTTTGCTCACGCCAAGCACCTCATAATAATCTCTTTTTGCCATTGTTAAATGTTAGATGTTTATTGTCCAAAAACTTTTGTTACAAACATGCCCGTAAAGTTATTGCCCTACAGCAACTTTTGCATGTCTTATAACTTTGTCGTTGAGAGTATATCCCTTTTGGACACAGTCTAAGACTTTTCCTTTTTTATCATCGCCCATTCCGGGAACCATTGCCACAGCCTCATGATAGTCTGTGTCAAAGTCCGCATCTTCTGTCTTGATTTCTTTCACGCCAAGACTTTCCATCGTTTTGTTGGTCTTTTGGTGAATCAGTTTCATGCCTTCTCTTATGACTTCAATGTCATCAGCCTTCTCGGCATTTTCGATGGCGCGTTCCATATCGTCAATTATAGGCAGAAAAGCCTGAACAGCCTTTTCTGATCCGTTCAGTATCAGTTCGGTCTTTTCTTTCAGAGTCCTTTTCCTATAGTTGTCGAATTCAGCTACAGAGCGAAGATATTTATCCTTGAGAATCTCTATCTCTTTGAGAGCTTCTGCCAGAGGATCTTTTTCTTCCTCTTTTTCTTCATTTTCTTTATCTGTGTCGGCAGCGTTTTCTTCAGCCTCAGTGTCTTGTTTTTCTTCAGCCTCTTCAGTAGCAGTATTATCCTGATTTTCTGCCTTTTCAGATTCTTTTTCTTTTTCTGCAGCGCTTTCTGATGATGTCTTTACTTGTTCATCATCTATATTAATTTTTTCTTTCTTGTCCATGATGTTAAAACTTTTTGTAGTACGTGCAGCAAAAATCTTGCCAAACCAAGTTGCTGACATTTATTCGTACATTTTGGCACGCTGTTCTTTCAGCTGTTCATCGTAAATATAGTCGTCATACTGCATGAGCTTGTCGATCGTTCCTTTAGGAGTAAGCTCTATTATGCGGTCTGCCACTGTCTGGATGAACTCATGGTCGTGGCTGCTGAACAGGATGTTGCCTTTGAATCCTACCAGGTTGTTGTTGAAAGCCTGGATGCTTTCAAGGTCAAGGTGGTTGGTTGGCGTGTCAAGGATAAGGCAGTTGGCGTTCTTGAGCTGCATACGTGCTATCATACAGCGCATCTTCTCACCACCGCTCAACACGTTTACTTTCTTCATCACTTCCTCTCCGCTGAACAGCATTCGGCCAAGATATCCTTTCATCATCACTTCGTTGCCGGTGCCAAACTGTCCAAGCCATTCAACGAGGTTCATGTCGCTGTTGAAAAACTCGGTGTTGTCGAGTGGGAGATAGGCTGTTGTTATTGTTACACCCCATTTATATGTTCCGGCGTCAGCCTGTCTGTTGCCGTTTATTATTTCAAACAAGGCTGTCATGGCTTTCGGGTTGTGACTCAGGAACACAACTTTCTGACCCTTTTCTATGTTGAAGTTTACATTGTCGAAAAGCACAGTTCCGTCTGCGTCAACAGCCTTCAGACCTTCTACTTCAAGAATCTGGTTGCCCGGCTCACGCTCCATCTGGAATATAATTCCCGGATACTTACGTGATGAAGGACGGATTTCTGCGATGTTAAGTTTTGCAAGCATCTTCTTGCGGCTTGTTGTCTGCTTACTCTTTGCCACGTTGGCAGAGAAACGGCGGATGAACTCTTCAAGTTCTTTCTTCTTCTCTTCTGCTTTCTGGCGCTGGTTCTGAGCCTGACGCAGTGCCAGCTGTGAACTTTCGTACCAGAACGAGTAGTTACCTGCGAACACTGTTACTTTGCCGAAGTCGATGTCTACGGTCTGTGTACTTACAGCATCAAGGAAGTGACGGTCGTGGCTTACCACCAATACTGTCTGTTCAACGTTGCTGAGATATTCCTCCAGCCACTGAACTGTGTCGAGGTCAAGGTCGTTGGTAGGCTCGTCGAGCAGCAGGTTGTCAGGATTACCGAACAGGGCCTTGGCCAACATTACGCGTACCTTCTCGTTGTTAGACAACTCGCTCATCTGCTTGCTGTGCAGATTCTCCTTGATTCCGAGGTTCGACAGCATTTGCGCTGCATCGCTTTCGGCATTCCATCCGCCCATCTCGGCAAACTTTTCTTCAAGTTCTGCCACCTTGTTGCCGTCTTCGTCGTTGAAGTCTTCTTTCATGTAGAGGGCTTCACGCTCTTTCATGTTCTGCCATAACGGCTGATGTCCCATAAGCACAGTGTCCATCACGCTGTACTCATCATATTTAAAGTGATCCTGATCCAATACGGAGAGACGCTCTCCAGGGCCAAGCTCAACGCTTCCTTTGTTTGGCTCAAGTTCTCCGCTTATGGCTTTAAGCAGAGTTGATTTGCCTGCACCGTTGGCGCCGATCACGCCATAGATGTTGCCGTTTGTGAACTTGATGTTTACATCCTTGTAAAGTACTCTCTTTCCAAACTGAATTGCAAGATTTGTGACTGTTATCATTCCTATTTTACCTTGTATTATATTTTGGCTGCAAAATTACAACTTTTTATCTGATATTCCAAATTTAAGATAAAAGGCTTTGTAAACATTTCGTGTAAACGGCAGAAAACTTGCTGTTTGGGCTTTAAATGGCTGACTATTAATAGCTTTAGTCATTTGTCGGTATCTGCTTGTCGTGCTGTTGTATGTTATGTTCTTTCACTTTTGTATGATAATGCCTGCATGCTGAATTACAATGTTGTGGCAGACGCCACATTAAGTTTGTCGATGTCCATGTTACATCTTAAACCCCAATCTGTCATTAGACTGCACATAGTCTATTTTGTGCATTCCTGCTTTCAGCCCGTCTTTTTGTTTCTGTTGTCGTCTTTTCCCGGCTTTTTCTTGATACTGTCCGTTATGTCTGTAAAAATCTAACGAAAATATGCTCAATATTAAGCAAAAATCCCGACCGGATAATAACACCAGATTGGAGTTAAACTCATGTAGCGCCTGCGGGAAACATTATCAAAGGCTTGTAACAAAAGTTTTGTTTATTTTATATACAGCACGAATCGTCTTCTTGCATATTCTTCTTGCATTTTTCTGATGCCCGTTTGTGCTGTCTGTACGGCTGTTCTTGTGTCTGTCGTTCACATCCTGCTGAAGAAAATCATGCGCCACACGGGTGTTCCGTCAATCTTTATCAGCCATGCGGCAAGGGCGAGAGCCACGCATATTGTTATGATAACAACCGTTCCGGCTCTCACCAGTCGCGGCGGCACGCCGCCTATTATGTTGCGCACCTTCTCGCTTCTCAGTTCTATGTTGTCTTTTTCGTCCATGCTCCGTTTCCTTTCTTTCTTTTTTTAATATGTTGCCGTCTGTTGTGCCGGCATCGTGTGTCCGTGGTTATGTCTGCGCCTTGCCGGTTGCCGGCGGCTGTCGTGCTGCGGCGGCTGAGGCTCAGTTGCCGAGTTCAAGCTGGTTCTTTACCAGTCGGTAGTACATTCCGCGCTTCTCGGTGAGTTGCTCGTGAGTGCCAGTCTCTGCCACGTGTCCGCCGTCTATCACCACTATGTTGTCGGCATGTCTTACCGTGCTCAGCCTGTGTGCCACTATCACCACCGTGCGCCCTTTGTAGAAGCGGCTCAGGTTTTCAACTATGGCACGCTCGTTGTTGGCGTCGAGCGAGTTGGTCGCCTCGTCCAGAAATATGTAGTGAGGATTCTTATACACCGCCCTTGCTATCAGTATGCGCTGCTTCTGTCCCTGGCTCAGTCCCATGCCGTCGCGTCCTATCTTTGTGTCAAACTTCAGCGGAAGGCTCATCACGTAGTCTTTTATGCAGGCTATCTCTGCCGCCTTTACCATCCGTTCCTTGTCAATGTCGCCGTCGTCAACGGCTATGTTGCGTGCTATTGATTCTGAGAATATCACTCCGTCCTGCATCACCACTCCGCACTGCCGTCTCCACCATTCGAGGTCTGTCTTTGCCAGGTCTGTGCCTCCTGCGGTTATCTGTCCTGCCTCCACGGGATAGTAGCCCAGCATTAGTTTCACGAGCGTTGTCTTTCCGCTGCCCGACGCGCCTACTATTGCCGTAACCTTGCCTTCGGGTATGTAAAGGCTCACCCCGTCTATGGTCTTTGATGGCGAGTGAGGGTCGTATCTGAAGCTTATGCCGTCGAGCCTTATGTCGTGTGTCATGTCTGCGGGCCGCATTACGTGGCCTTTGGCGTTTTCGTCGTCAGCGCGGTGAATCTCGTTTATGCGCTCAAGGCTTATCTTCACGTCCTGCAGCGAGTAGAGAAATCCCATCAGCTGGTCTACGGGACTGTTGAGCTGGCCTATTATATACTGCACCGCGAGCATCATACCGAGCGTAAGCTCCCCGTTGATCACCGCCGTTGCCGACACCACCGTTATTATTATGTTCTTCAGCTCGTTTATGAATATGCTTCCCGCCTCCTGTGTCTGCTGCAGCTTCAGGCTCTTCATCTGCACGCCGAAGAGGTCGGCCTGTGTGTCCTCCCATTCCCAGCGGCGCCGCTGCCGGCAGTCCTGCAGCTTTATTTCCTGCATTGACGTTATAAACTCGTAAGTCTTGTTGCTGTTTATTGCCTGCTGCTCAAACAGCTCATAGTCGAGCACCTTGCGCCTTTTCAGAAACATGGCTATCCATAGGGCATACAGTGCGCTGCCGGCGGCGAATATTATAAATATCACCACGTTGTATGTAAGCAGCACTATGCCGAACACCACGAGGCTCAGCATTGAGAACATTACGCTAAGCGTCTGTCCCGTCAGAAAGCTGTTTACGCGCGCGTGGTCGTTCATGCGCTGCAGCAGGTCGCCTGTAAGCTTTGTGTCAAAAAACGACATGGGCAGCCGCAGCAGCTTGATGAAGAAGTCGCTCACGAGCGATATGTTCACGCGCATGCTTATGTGCAGCAGCAGCCAGCGGCGTATAAAGTCGAGTGCCGTGCGGCTCAGCGTCAGCATGAGCTGTCCCAGGAGCACGAGCCACACGAATCCGATGTCGCGGCTCTTTATTCCCACATCGACAATGGCCTGTGTGAGGAACGGAAGCACGAGCTGCAGCACGCAGCCTAAGAGCAGTCCGGCTATAATCTGTCCGAAATATTTTTTGTACTTCTTTATGTATCCGAACAGAAAGCGGAACGAGCGGCTTTCGCCGTGGCTATTGCCCCGCTTGTTGTCATAAAAGGCAGGAGTGGTTTCTATAAACATTGCCACGCCCTTGTCTTCTCCGCCCGAACGTGTGCTCACCCAGTGCTTCTCCATGTCTTTCTTCCTGCATATGGCAAAGCCTTTGCCGGGGTCGGCAATATAAAACTTCTGTTTCTTTACGTCGACCTTATACAGCACCACAAAGTGGTTCTGGTTCCAGTGCAGTATGCACGGCAGCGGAGCTTCTGCCAGATTGTCGAGGTTTACCCGTCCGCATACCGTATGCAGTCCCAGCTTTTCGGCCGCCTCGCTTATGCCCAGCAGCGATACGCCTTCTGACGTGGCGAAGCACAGCTTCGACAGACTGTCGAAGCTGTAGTCTGCCCCGTAGTGGCTGCATATCATGCGCAGGCATGCTGTGCCGCACTGCATCGCGTCGTGCTGAAGGTATATTTTAAAGTCTTTCATAGAGCATTGGCTTTACACGAATTTCATTCGTCAATAGATGTTTTTTTGCTCTTCATATTGCTGTATGCTCTGTGCTTGTCTGCGCTGTCTCAAATTACCGCCAGATATTGTGTAGGCAACTTCTAATTTTATAAAGGTTCCGTCGTTTTTCGTTTCTCGTCTGTATGAAAGATCTGTTTTTATTACATCAAGAACGCGGGGTTTGCTATATGGCGCGACAGTAAGCTTCATCTGCAGTTTCTTCTTGAAGAAACTCTTCGACACGCTTACAGCAGCATACCATACGTCGTTCATCTTTATCTCCCATATATATTTTGAGGGATCGTAGTAGCCATACACGTTTATGCACATTCCGTTTTTCAGCCATGTCATGAAGTTGGCATAAGCATACCAGCTGAACTGGTCTTTGTATTCAGAGCTATTTGTTTTGAAAGAGCTCCATGATGTATATCCGCCCAATTTTACATAGAAGTTATCCGTAAGATATTTTCTCCATTCCAGCGAAATCTGCTTCGTGTCGTCCTTCTTGCTGTTCTGCAGCACGGAACGTGTAGTGTTCGGATTGTCCGGGTCTGTCTCCTCCTCGTAGAACAGGCTCTTCTCGTTCTTTGTGTATGAAAAGTTAAGATGCAGACTCTTAAAGAGCGTAATCTCCATGTTTATCCATTGGCTTGCCGGAATGTCGATGTCGGGATTTCCCATGCTGTAGTGGTTAGCCCCGTCATACACCCTATAAGTGCTCACTCCTGAATACGGTATTCCGTACACGTTTCTGTTGTATGTCAGGGCTATGCTGTATTTCTGCTTTTTGTCAAGGTAGTATTTCAGAACAGCCGACGGGCACAGGCTCCAATAGTCTCTCTTGTCTGTAAAGCCGTTGGTGGTCACGTTCATGCTGTTGTACTGAACGCGCATGTTTGCGTTATACGACAGCTGACCTAATGTTCCGTCGTATGATGCGAAAGCCGCGGCTTCATGTCCCATGACATTCTGTCTTATCTTGTTTATTCTCTCGTCCTCACCCACGTTGTTCATATTGTAGTCGAGACCGGTCGATAGAATGTTGCCGTTATTTTGTACGTTCTTCCATACAGGCTTTATGCGCAGCAGTCGTGTATAGTTGTCGGCATCTTGTGAGTAGTCTGTTATTAATCCGTTTCCTGTAATTGTATTGAAACTGTTTTTTCTTTTACTGTTGTACCACAGATAGTCGGCGGTAATATTCAGATTAGAGCCTCTGTCGTCTATGTTCCAGTTGTAAAAGGCAACACCGTTTAGCGTAATGTTTTTTGACGGTGCCCACATCACACTCTGATATGTATTTGTCGTTACGTCGTTGCTTTCGGTATTGCTGGCATCTAGTGTAGCTGTTCCTTTATAGTATGATGCGCTGGCTGATATGCCCACCTGCTGGCCGTGTCCTATGTCAGCGGATATAGTCATCCATTCCATCCATGTATTTGAGTTGGCTCTCTCTCTCTCGTTGCTCTCGGATGCCGTAGTGTTCACCATTTTGTTCGTCTTGTATTTTTCCTCAGACAGTCCCCGTCTGTAGCTGAGGGCATTGAAAAGGGTGAATCTTCCAAAGCTTGCCATCTGATATGTAGCGAGATTGAATCCGTCGCTTCCGGTTTTTGTCCTTGCCTGCGTTCCTCCCTGAATGCCCACCGTATAGCCTTTTTCTCTGTGTTTCAGCCATATTCTCATTATGCCGCCGGGTTTGCTTGCGCTTTCAGATCCTGTATTGAAATATTCCACCTCAATGCGTTCTATCATATTTGGGCGTAAAACCTTTAGTTGTTCCTTATCTGTTATTTTCACACCGTCAACATAAACGGCGCTGGCCGTTTTGCCGTATATAGAAACGTTGCCTTCATTGGCTTGCACATATGGCAGCATTGACATCATCTGGTCGAACGAGAAAGTGTCTGCCAATTTGCTGTTGGCCAAGTTCAATGAGAAACCATTGGCCTTCTGCCTAATCCTCGATGTAACCACGGTTATGTTGTCTATACTCATTTCACGGCTTATCGAGTCTGTTGTCGTTGAGTCAGCCACGGATTTGTTAGCCTCTGCCGTTGCATGCGCATTTGCCGTAAGAGACAGCAACGCTGTTAATATTAAGATGATGTTTCTCATATATCTAAATTTTTTTGGTTTAACTGTATTGTGTACGCAGGCAAGCACCGTTTTGTGACTTACCTAACATTATTTAACTTGCTTCAATTTATTTGGCAGCCATTTGTGCTAATTATATTTTTAGCAATATATATTATCCTCGGTTAATAGTTTCAGCCTCATACGCAGCTGCGGGTCGGCTTCTTCTTGGGTTAAAGCATTTTTACAGAATCCATGGTCAATTCTGTTTTGCACACAGATTGTACAGACAGGCAACAGTCTGCATGTATGGCAACGGCGTATGAAGCCTTTCATATCATATAATTTTGCTTTTTCTGTTTTTGATATATGTCCGTCTTCTTCAAGTATACCAATTCTGTCAGAAGTATTAAATTTTCTTGCTGTGCATTTGAATACATCCCCGTTGTAGTTTATCACTGCCGATGAGTAAAAATCTCCATAGCAATGTTTTAACATTTCCCTTTCAGCAAAGTTAAGTATAGAGTCCTTTCCTGTTATGTATGTTTTAAGTTTGTTGACCTTTTCATTAAGCTCATCACTCTGTTTTTCTTGCCATACTTTTTGCAGAAAGAAATTTACCTTACCTTTTCTGGCGCAATATTGTTTATTTCGTCTACAAGTTCATAATATGAATCAATATTTTCGTTTGTATAGTTGCATCTTATGGTGAAACTAAAACCTTTTGACAGTGCATATTTTATATTCTTTATTATCAGTTGGTATGTACCTTTTCCATTTTTTGTATATTTTGTTTTGTCATGAAACACCTGCCCCCCATCAAATGGAATCTGGAAATGGATATCAAGATTTGTGCTTGCAAGTAAATCTGCTATTCTTTTAGACAACAGCACACCATTTGTAGTAAAATGTACTATAAGTGTTTTTTCTCGTTTGGTGCAAACATCCTTTATTTCATTAATTAATGGCAAGGCTATTTTTTCAGCTTTCAGTAAAGGTTCCCCTCCGAATAGACTTAGACATATTGTTTTTAGCTCTTTGCTGCATGTCTTTGATTTTACAAAGTTTACTACACGGTCCATAGTCTTTCTTGTCATATAGCAATTTTGTGTATGCTCTTCGTAGCAGTACCAGCATCTTAAATTACAGTCAAGTGTAGGATTTATGGTCAGATGCATGGTGCTTTTTGAACTTAATTCTTTTAATACTTTCTTTTCGGCCTCATTTGCTTCGTCAACTTGGTTGTCAACAATAAAGCCATTATGGCATAATGTGCTGAAAAGCTCTGGATGTATATTCTTTATCTCATCTGCATTGCTATCATATTTTTTGACAATGGTATAAAGTTCAGGAAGCAGAACAATTATTTTGTTTGTAAAATAATTATATAATAATGTGTTTCCCTCTTTTGTTTGATCTGATATGTTATATATGCTCCATTTCATAATTTTAAATATTTTAAAATGTTTTTGCATTATAAAGTAAGGGCATTAGTGTCAGCGTGCTAATGCCTTTACTTTTATTATTGTTGCGCTGGCTTATCTGTAAAACAATCACCCATGTTGATAATTGGATATTGAGCGCAGCCACAGTTGCATGGTTTGCAATTTACGTTTTTGTCATTGTTTGAAATACTTGAGTCGCAATTAAAATTGGAATTATTGTCTGCGGCTTCGGCTTTTACGTTTATAAGTCCAAAACCACCACGTAGATGGTTACTTTCATCCTTGGTTAAAGGGCTTATTTTAATAATTGGATTTTCCATAGTTTTTGTTTTTATATTATTATTAATGGTTTGTTATTTATTATTGTTATGCTTTTAAACGCTGACAAAAGCATACAGTTTTATAGAAATTTTATTCTATCTCAATTTCACAATAATATATGTATTTACCGTCATCTAACTGCAGTTCATAAATGCCTTGCATATCAGCTGGCAATTCTACTTCGTTGGCTCCTGCCGGTATATCTATTGAATAGATGGCGATGTCATTGTCAACCAACCTTAAAACGATATTATTAAACTGTCCAAATAAATATAATGTATTGCTACATAAGCCTATTGACGGACCTTTTATCGGAGTGCATGAAGGGAGATTTCCTGCAGCTGTATCTTCGTTTATGCCTTTTACCTGCAGTTGTAAATAATCCCCGTAAAAAGGAATATCTACGGATTGTGCCGATGTGTGTGCTGTAAATGCCATAACGGCAAACATTATTAATAGTAATTTTTTCATAATATTTTGGTTTTAAATTCAATCGCAAAGTAACTGAATTTGGAAAAAGGTTGCAAATATATTAATGGTTGATTTTTCACAAGTTTTTCACAAACCTGCCAAAAAGGCAGTCCGTTGTTGTGAAAAATTTTTCACAACAACGGACTATGGCGCGACTAAGTGCTTAATTATAAAGACTTTATATATTTGTCAAAATCTTTTGGCGAGCCCTCACGGCCGGTCATTTTTTCGAGAAGTCTTTTACGTATGTTGGATATGTTAGATGAAGACAAATCTGTAAGTATGCATATCTCTGCCGGCACAAAGTCGAGTCTTACAAGCATGCAAATCAGATATTCGTTATTGTTAAGTGTGTTTTCCCAGTTGCTCAAAGGTCTATAGTCCTTGAACAGTTCTTTCAGCCTGCTTATCTCATCTTTGTCCATAGGCTTAGTAGTCTTCCTAGCCTTCCATCTTATCTGAATTACAATAGGCTCACATTCAAAGAGGTCTTTATCCTTTACATTATTAAAGTTTTTCTCATATTCGGTCTTCAGTATGTCAATTTTTTTTGTCTTTTCTTCAATCATCCTGTTTACTTCGGCATTCAGGCCGCTGTTGATGCTTTCGAGCTCTGCTCTGCTCATTTCAAGCTCATTTATTTTGCGCTTATATTCTTTTATCTCGTCAACTCTTGCCCTGCGTTTCCTCATTATATATGTTCTCACGGCCAGTGCCCCGCCAATGGCTGCTGCCATGATAGCCATAATTATGATTA
>JABLTM010007850.1_pt1 | contig 10752 bp, 10 predicted proteins | sample 7160121 | NCBI WGS metagenome assembly JABLTM01 (sample SAMN14651224, study PRJNA627086) | human gut metagenome | isolation source: feces | host: Homo sapiens | reverse complement strand
TCATAAAAAATAGCCCTCCTGTGCATTTACCAGTATAACACAAGAGGGTGGGGGAAACAATATATTATCACGGTTGCATGATGAAATATTTTTGTGAATTGATTTCAATTTTATTTGTCTTTCCGCTTGCAGTACAGCTTGTTGTCATAGTTGACCTTGTGCGCCTGCAAGTCTGCACCCAACATCTGCATATACTTTGAAAAGAAAAGCTCCCGAACATTAAAAGTCCGGGAGCTTTTGTTTTTTAATGGCTGCGCCGTGCATTGCCCCCCTCTGGGAGGGAGGTTTTCACTGTATTACAGCTTCTTCACTGCCTCGATCAGCGTCTCCACATTCTCGGCCTTGGTAGCCCAGCTGGTGCAGATGCGCACGGCGGTGTGGGTCTTGTCGGGCTTACCCATATGGGTCATGGCAAAGTTCTTGCTCAGGACCTCGTGCCATTCGTCCGGCAGCACAAAGAACTGCTGGTTCGTGTAGGAATCATGCAGCAGCTTCACACCCTTTTCCTCAAAGGCTTTGCGGATGGCCATAGCCTGGCGGTCGGCCTCGGCAGCCAGGGTAAAGTACAGGCTGTTGCCGGTGCCGTCCTCGCCGTCCAGCAGGGCCAGGAACTGCTCACCCAGCAGGCGGCCCTTGGCCAGCATGCCGCCGTGCTGCTTGATGGCATAGCGGAAATCCTCTTTCAGCGTGTCGTTGGTGATAACAACGGCCTCGCCAAACAGTGCGCCGCACTTGGTGCCACCCAGGTAGAACACATCGCACAGGGCGGCGTAGTCCTGCAGGGTCAGGTCGTTGGCTTCGCTCATCAGGCCGTAGGCCATGCGGGCGCCGTCCACAAACAGGTACAGCCCCAGCTCATAGCAGGCGGCAGAGATGTCGGTCAGCTCGGCCTTGGTGTAGAGCGTGCCCACCTCGGTGGGGTTGGAGATGTAGACCATACCGGGCTGCACCTCATGCTCGTGGCTGGCGTTGGCGCGGTGTTCTTCCACCGCGTGGCGGATCTGCCGTGCCGTGATCTTGCCGTTTTTATTGGGCAGGGCCAGGCACTTGTGGCCGGTGGCTTCTACTGCGCCGGTCTCGTGTACATGGATATGGCCGCTGTCGGCGCACAGCACACCCTGCCAGGGCTTGAGGGCCGCATCGATGACCGTCAGGTTGGCCTGGGTCGCACCTACAAAAAAGTGCACGGCGGCATCCGGGGCGTCGCACAGGGCGCGGATCTTGTCCGCAGCGGCGGCGCAATAGCTGTCCTCGCCATAGCCGGGGGTCTGGTCAAAGTTGGTCTTTTGCATCAGTTCCAGCACCGCGGGGGCAGCGCCTTCGCCGTAATCACATTCAAAACGAAGCATAAAGGCTCTCCTTTTCTCACTTTTTCGCTGTTTTTATTATAACACCGGGGTGTACGCCTTGCAACCCTGCAAAATTACAGGTATAATAGCTGGTGCGTGTTTTATTGTAAACCCATACGGCAATACCACAAGAAAAGAGGCTTTTTATGGATTCTGGCAAACAGCGGGAGGGCTTTGCTTCCCGCCTTGGTTTCATCCTGGTCAGCGCCGGCTGTGCAGTCGGCATTGGCAACGTGTGGCGCTTTCCCACGGTAACGGGGCAGAACGGCGGCGGCGTGTTCGTGCTGTTCTACCTGCTGTTTTTGGTGCTGATGGGCGTGCCTGTGCTTACGATGGAGCTGGCCGTGGGCCGCGCCGGGCACAGCAGCGCGGTAAAAGCCTACAAAGCGCTGGAGCCGAAAGGCACCAAGTGGCACCTGCACGGCTGGGTGTGCATGATCGGCTGTGCGCTGCTGATGATGTACTACACCACGGTAGCCGGCTGGATGCTGGACTACTTCTTTAAGTTTTTGACCGGCCGCTTCACCGGCCTGACCCCCGACGCCTCGGCCCAGGTGTTCAGCGATGCGCTGGCCAACCCCGGCGAGCAGGTGCTTTGGATGGTGGTCATCACCGTGCTGGGCTTCCTCGTCTGCCAGAAGGGTCTGCAGGGCGGTCTGGAGCGCATCGGCAAATGGATGATGGGCGCTCTGCTGGTGCTGATTCTGGTGCTGGTTGCCCACAGCTTTGTGCTGCCCGGCGTCAAGGAGGGCCTGGCCTTCTACCTGCTGCCGGATTGGCAGCGCGCCTGCGAGCAGGGGCTTGGCAACGTCATCACCGCCGCGATGAACCAGTCCTTCTTCACTTTAAGCCTGGGCATTGCCGCCATGGAAATTTTCGGCAGCTACATGGACCGCCGCTTTACCCTGACCGGTGAGGCCGTGCGCATCTGCGTGCTGGACACCTTTGTGGCCATCTGCGCGGGGCTTATCATCTTCCCGGCTTGCTTCTCCTTCGGCATCTCGCCGGACGCTGGCCCCAGCCTCATCTTTATCACGCTGCCCAGTGTGTTTATCAATATGCTCGGCGGCCGCATCTGGGGCACACTGTTCTTCCTGTTTATGACGTTCGCCAGCTTCTCCACCGTCATTGCGGTGTTCGAAAACCTGATTGCCTCCTGCATGGACAACTTCGGCTGGGACCGCCGCAAGACCTGTCTGATCGGCTGCGTCGCGCTGATTTTGCTGGGCCTGCCCTGCGCTTTGGGCTACAACGCCTGGAGCTTTATCCAGCCTATGGGCGCTGGCAGCACCGTGCTGGATTTCGAGGATTTCCTCGTCAGCAACCTACTGCTGCCCGGCGGCAGCCTCATCTACCTGCTGTTCTGCGTCACCCGCTGGGGCTGGAATTTTGACAACTACCTGGCCGAGTGCAACACCGGCAGCGGCTTCAAGATGCCCTGCTGGCTGAAGAACTACTTCCGCTTTGCACTGCCCGTGCTGATCCTGGTCATTCTGGTGCAGGGGCTGTAAAACCTCATACTTAAGGCAACACCGCCCAATTCCCGCCTGACGGCTTAAGCACCGCTCCGGCGGCTGCGGCACGGCATCTGCGTTGCCAAAATGCTCGATAATACATCCAGTATTATCTGCGCTTTTGGCTTAGCAGCTGCCGCGCCTCGCTCGCCGTATCGGCACTTAGAATTATGCGGTATTGCCCTGGCTTTTTACTGCCGGGCAGGTGCATTTTTATGCAGGAAATATCTCGTGTTCTATCCCTCGCCCTGGCTCCGCTGGATTTTATTTTGCGGGCGGGCTGTTAGCCACGGTACACTGCTTGCAAACAGTACAAAATTGTGGTAAGCTATTAACAAATATCACAACCATTCAATTCTGCCGGCTTACCCGGCAGCGGGAGGATAGAGCTATGGATGTACGCAACAGCATTGATGGCAGCCTGCAGATCTCCAATGAGGTCGTAGCCAAGATCGCCAAACTGGCCGCACTGGAAATTGATGGCGTGGCCGATGTTTCTTCCGGCAGCATGCAGAGCGTGCGCGGGTTGCTGAGCAAAGCCAGCCTGCAAAAGCCTGTTACGGTGGATTTAAGCGATGGCGTTGCTGTGGTGCAGGTGCATGTAATTGCCAAGTACGGCAGCAAAATTATGCCTGTCTGCGCCAAAGTGCAGGAAAACGTCAAGCAGACCATCCAGAATATGACCGGCATTACGGTTTCCCGTGTGGATGTGATCGTTGCCGGGCTGGAAGAGCCTGCCGCAGACCAGCATAAATAATTGAAAGATGGGAATAGTGACAATGGAACAGAATCTTACCCGCCGCGAAGCACGCGAAAATGCTTTTCTTGCGGCTTTTTCCGCAACCTTCCACCCGGATGATCCGCAGCCGGTGCTGCTGAACCAGCCCGAAAGCCACGAGCATCCGCTGGATGAGTTTTCCCTGCGCATTCTGCGCGATATGGAAGCCCATTCGGAAGAAATTGATGATGTGATCCGCACAAACCTCAAAGGCTGGACCATTGCCCGCGTTCCGCGTGTCAGCCTGGTAGCCCTGCGTGTGGCCCTGGCTGAAATGATGTACGGCGAAGAAAAAAAGACCAGCGTTGCCATCAACGAAGCCGTTGAACTGGTCAAAAAGTATGGCTCTGACAAGGACTATCAGTTCGTCAACGGCCTGCTTGGCACCGTGGCACGGGCGCAGGATAAGCCCGCCGAAGAATGAGAACGCTGGGCATCGATACAAGCAATTACGCAACCTCTCTGGCCGTGTTTGACACAAACGCCGGAGAGGTTGTTTGCGATTGCAAACGCTTCCTGCCCGTGCGGGAGGGTCAACTGGGCCTGCGCCAGAGCGATGCGCTGTTCCACCATACCGCCGCCCTGCCGGAAATGCTGGCAGAACTGGGCCAAAAGGTGAACCTGACGCAGATCGAAGCTGTCGGCGTATCCGCCAGGCCCCGCCCGGTGGATGGCTCCTATATGCCATGCTTTTTGGCGGGCGTCAGTGCGGCCACAGCGTTCTGTGCGGCCAAAGGCATTCCGCTGGTTCAAACGACCCACCAGCAGGGGCATATCTCCGCGGCCCTTTTTGCGGCCAGCGGGGCAGACCTGTTCGGCAAAGAAGAGCTGGTGTTCCATGTGTCCGGCGGAACCACTGACCTTTTGCACTGCAAGGGGCCGGACAGCATTACCTGCATTGGCACCAGCAGCGACCTGTACGCGGGCCAGGCAGTGGACCGCCTTGGCGTGCGGCTGGGCTATGCGTTCCCGGCGGGCATCTATGTCAGCCAGCTGGCGGCAGCCTGCACCGAGAACATCAAACCCAAAGTCAGCGTGCGCGGCACAACCTGCAGCCTTTCCGGCTTGCAGAACCAGTGCGAAAAGCTGCTGGCAGAGGGCAAAAGCCCGGAATATGTCAGTAAGTACTGCCTGCTCTGCGTGGCAGAAACCCTGCGCCGCATGGCCGCCGCTGCCCTGGAGCGGAACCCCGGTCTGCCCGTGGTGTTTGCAGGCGGCGTGATGAGCAGTGAGATCGTGCGGGATTATATCACAAAACGGATGCAGTACGCCTATTTTGTGCCCGGCAAGTTTGCCAGCGATAATGCCATCGGCGTGTCCATCCTGGCGGCAAGGGAGATCAATGCATGGCCGAATACATCAATGTAACCACCCTGAACCTGCTGGCTAAACAGGTGCTGGAGCAGTGCGAACCACTGAATAACCTCATCGTCTGCGGCGAGGTTTCCAACTTTACGCGCCATTACAAAAGCGGCCACTGCTACTTTACCCTGAAAGATGAAAACGCCGCCATCAAGTGTGTGATGTTCCGAGATAAAGCGCGTCTGTTGGGCTTTGCGCCGGAAAACGGCATGCTGGTGCTGGCGTATGGCCGGGCAACGCTGTATGAGCGGGACGGCGCATTCCAGCTGTATTGCGATTATATGCGCCCCTTTGGTGCCGGTGCGGCCCAGATGGCCTTTGATGCGCTGAAGAAAAAGCTTTCTGCCGAAGGCCTGTTTGATGCTGACCACAAACGCCCGCTGCCGCCTATGCCGCAGTGTATCGGGCTGGTCACATCCAAAACCGGTGCGGCATTGCAGGATGTGATCCACATCATCACGCGGCGGTGGCCGATGGTCAAACTGCTGCTGGCCCCCGTCAGTGTGCAGGGGCTGGAAGCGGAAAAGAGCATTGTGGATGGCATCCGCCGCCTGGATGCAGACCCGCGCCCGGATATAATTTTAATCACCCGCGGCGGCGGTAGCAAAGAGGATTTGTGGGTGTTCAACAGTGAGCGCATTGCCCGCGCAGCCTATGCCTGTAAAAAGCCAGTCGTTTCTGCGGTCGGGCATGAAATTGATACCACAATTCTGGATTATGTGGCTGACCTGCGTGCTCCTACACCTTCCGCAGCGGCGGAACTCTGCGTGCCGGATCAGGCACAGGTGCGGCACGAAATATTCATTTTACAACAAAATATTCAAAAAAATATACAGTCCCGCCTGGAAATGTGCTATAATAAATTCAACATCATTTCCCCGGTTGTAGCCATGCAGAACGAAAAAACAGGAATTGACGCCCGTGCGCAGCTTTTGCGGCAAACGACAGCACAGATACAGGCCGTTGCAGCCCAAAAGGCAGCTGCCTGCACCCAGGGGCTGCACACCGCTGCTGCGGTGGCAGCGTCACTGAATCCATATGCAGTCCTTGCACGCGGCTATACCATGGTCGCGGATGCCCGCGGCCGCTGCCTGACAACAGAACATCTGAAGCCGGGGCAGAAGATCACTGTTATCGGCAGCAATGCAGCCGCACAGTGTACGGTGGATGCCGTGGCACCCACTCAGGGGAACCCTGAAAAGGAGCAAACCGATGAGAGCACCTAAAACCTTTGAAGAAGGGCTCCAGCGCCTGCAGGAGCTTTTGGCAAAAATGCAGGATGAAACCACAACGCTGGACCAATCCGTTAAACTGTATGCCGAAGCTGCCCAGCTGATCCAGTACTGCAACACGGCGCTGGACAAGGCAAAATTACAGATCGAAGAGATCGACGCATCGCTGGCACAGCCCGGCGCGGATGAGTGAACCCGCAGGATAAGGAGGCTTTTCCCCATGGAACAGGAACGTTATCAACAGCAGTATAAAGCCTTTGTGCAGCAGGCGGAGCAGCGCCTGAACGAACTGTGCGATGTTTATCTGCCGGTAAAAGCCCAAATCAGCCAGGCAGCGCGTTACAGCCTGCTGGGCGGCGGCAAGCGTGTGCGCGCCGTGCTGGTGCTGGCTGCCTGCCAGCTGGCGGGCGGCGATACCGCAGCTGCAGCCGACTATGCCGCGGCGCTGGAAATGCTGCACTGCTATTCCTTGATTCACGATGACATGCCCTGCATGGATAATGATGATTACCGCCGCGGCCGCCTGAGCTGCCATAAGCAATATGGCGAAGCAACCGCCCTGCTGGCGGCGGATGCCTTGGTTACAGCAGCCTTTGAAGCTGTTGCCAATGCGCCGACCCACCCCCAAAGCCGGGTGCAGGCGGCGGCTCATCTGGCCAAAGCAGCCGGGGCACGCGGTATGTTGTATGGCCAGGAACTGGATAAGCATTACGAAACCGTGCACGCCAGCGAAAGCGAGCTGCTGGAACTGCACGCCCACAAGACCGGCGCATTGATTATTGCCGGTGTGGACCTTGGCTGCGATGCCGCTCAGGCGGACGATGCCCTGTGCACTGCCCTGCAGCATTATGCCGCGGAGCTGGGGCTGGTGTTCCAAATCGTGGATGATATTTTGGATGTGACCGCCACGACGGAAGAACTGGGCAAGCCTGTTGGCAGCGATGCCGAAAACGACAAAACGACCTTTATCACCCTGTATGGGCTGGAAGGTGCCCGCAGCCTGGCAAAGCAGCATAATGATGCTGCCCTGGCTGCCCTGGCGGATCTTGGCCCGGAAGCAGACTTTTTGCGCGAGATGGCAGTGGAGCTGCTGACCCGCAGCAAGTAACATATTACAGCAGGGCAGGCGGTGCGGCCCACTGCCCGGCAGCTTTGCCGGGAACCCGCCTGTTTGGCCCGGTGTGAGGAGAAAACTACCATGATGACGCTTTTGCGCGAAGCGCTGAGCTGGAATTATGTGCTGGTAACGGCGGTCATCAGCTCGCTGCTGGCACAGTTCACCAAAGTGATTCTGAACATGATTATCCTTGGCAAATTTATCCCGGAACGCCTGTGGGGCGCAGGGGGCATGCCCAGTGCACACTCCGCAACGGTATGTGCGCTGTTGGTTGCCACCGGGCGCTACTGCGGCACAGGCTCCACGGAGTTTGCCCTGGCGCTGGTTTTGGCCATTATTGTAATGTATGACGCAATGGGTGTGCGCCGGGAAACGGGCGAGCAGGCCAAGATTCTGAACCGCATGCTGAGCGAATGGATGGATCGTGAATCAGATGCCATGCCCTTTTTGGGAGATAAAAAACTGAAAGAAATGGTGGGTCATACCCCTATCCAGGTTCTTACAGGTGCCATTTTTGGCATTGCTGTTGGCCTTTTGATGCCAATGGTGTAAAAACAGAGCAAACGAGGTATGTGATTATGAAATATCCTTATCTGGATAAAATCCAGAAAAACGGGGATGTAAAAAAACTGCCGCAGCAGGAACTTCCGCTTCTGTGTGAGGATATCCGCAATTTTTTGATTGAAAGTGTTTCCTCTACCGGCGGGCACCTTTCGTCCAACTTGGGCGTGGTGGAACTTACGGTGGCTTTGCACCGTGCGCTGACTCTGCCGCAGGATAAAATTTTGTTCGATGTTGGTCACCAGTGCTATACCCACAAGCTGCTGACCGGCCGCCGGGAGGGCTTCGCCCATCTGCGCCAGGTGGACGGCCTTTCGGGCTTTCCCTCCCCGCAGGAAAGCGACTGTGATACCTTTATTGCGGGGCACGGCAGCACGGCGCTTTCCACCGCCATCGGTGTGGCACGCGCCAAAAAGCTGAAAAAAGAACCCGGCAAGGTCGTTGCCATCATCGGGGATGGCGCGTTCACCGGCGGCATGGTCTATGAGGGCATGAACAACGTCAGCAACCTGAACAACCTGATTGTGGTGCTGAACGATAACAAAATGTCCATCTCCAAAAATGTCGGTCAGATGGCAAATTATCTAACCAAACTACGCACAGACCCAAAGTATTTCCGGGTTAAGGCTCATATGGAAACCGCGCTGGGGCGTATCCCCGCAGTGGGCACTGCTCTGGTAGAGGTACTGCAGGAAGGGAAAAAGATCATCCGCCGCGGCATCTACCACTCCACAATGTTCGAGGAAATGGGGTTCCAGTACGTTGGCCCGGTGGATGGCCACGATGTTACCGAACTGACCCGGATCTTTACCAACCTGCAGGAACAGTATTCCCCGGTGTTTTTGCATATTGTCACCCAAAAGGGTAAGGGTCTGAAACCGGCGGAAGAAAACCCTGGCGAGTTCCACAGCGTTTCCGCGTTTGATCTGGATCACCTGACAAATCCGGAAATGTCGCCCAAGGATTCTTTCTCTAACCGCTTCGGCAACAAGCTGGCGGCCCTGGGCAGGGAAGTGCCTAACCTGTGCGCCATTACGGCAGCTATGAAATACGGCACTGGCCTGAACTTCTTCTACCACGCCATTCCGGAACGCTTTTTTGACGTTGGCATGGCGGAAGAGCACGCCGTAACCTTTGCTGCGGGCCTTGCCAGCCAAGGCATGCTGCCGGTTGTGGCTATCTACTCCACCTTCTTCCAGCGCGCTTATGACCAGATGATTCATGATGTGAACCTGATGCATCTGGATGTGCTGTTTGCCGTGGACCGTGCTGGCCTTGTGCCGGGCGATGGCGAGACCCACCAGGGCATTTATGATACCGGCTATTTCAGCCAAATCGGCATCCCAGTGTATTCTCCGTGCAACTATGCGGAACTGGAATACTGGCTGGAAGCACTGGTCAAAACCATGCGCGGCCCCCGCGCCATCCGTTATGCCCGCGGAGAAGAAAAGCCGGCTCTGGCGGCCCTTGGATGCACCGGCAAACCCTATGATATGCTGTGTGGTGCGGACAAGGCCGATACCGTTCTTGTCAGTTATGGCGCTGAAACCGAGGAGATTCTTGCCGCGGCGGAACTGCTGCGCCACCAGGGAATGGCAGCGGACTGCTGTAAGCTGGTGCAGGTTTATCCCTTGCCGGATGGTCTCTGCCGCCAGCTTTCCAACTATAAAACCATCCTGTTTGCAGAGGAATCCGTGGCAACGGGCGGTATTGGCCAGCAGCTTTGCACTGCCCTGCAGGCAGCAGGTTGGCAGGGCCGCTTTATCCTGCGCGGGGTAGATAACACCCATCTGCTGCACGCCACAGTGCCGCAGCTGCGCCGGGACCAGGGCTTGGATGCTCATACTTTGGCCCAGGACGTTTTGACCCGTAACTGAAATAAGTGAACCGAAAGGTTGTTCATCAATGAAAATTCGTCTGGATCAATATCTTTGCCAAAACGGCTATGCCCAAAGCCGGGAGCGCGCCAAAGCACTGATCATGTCCGGTATTGTCTTTGTCAATGAGCAGAAAGTGGACAAAGCCGGTGAAATGATTGCTGAGGACGCCAAAGTGGAAGTGCGCGGCCATGATATCGGTTATGTCAGCCGCGGCGGCCTCAAGCTGGAAAAAGCCATGCAGGTGTTCCCCATGCGGCCGGATGGCAAGGTCTGCATGGATATTGGCGCATCGACAGGCGGCTTTACCGACTGTATGCTCAAAAATGGTGCAGTCAAAGTGTACGCCGTGGATGTGGGCTATGGCCAGCTGGCGTGGAGCCTGCGCACCGATGAGCGCGTGGTCAATATGGAGCGCACAAACATCCGCAATGTTACCCCGGATATGCTGGGGGACAAAATCGCGTTTTTCAGCGTGGATGTTTCCTTTATCTCGCTCAAACATATCTTCCCGGTGGCGGATACTATCTGTACGCCGGATGCCGTCGGCGTCTGTCTGGTGAAGCCCCAGTTTGAAGCCGGACGCGAAAAAGTAGGTAAAAAAGGCGTTGTGCGGGAACCCGCTACCCATGCCGAGGTGCTACATATGGCGCAGGGTTACGCCATGGCAAACCACTTTACCCCGGCGGGACTGGATTTTTCGCCCATTAAGGGGCCGGAGGGCAACATTGAATTTTTGATGTATGTCCAGCACAGCCAGGATCCGCAGCCGCTGCCGGAAGGCCTGATCGAACAGACGGTTGCCAACGCCCACGCGGCGCTGGATAAAGCCCCCAACCTACACTGAACCTTAAAAGCTGCGTTCCTGTTACTTTGGGCAATACCGCATAATTCTAAGTGCCGATACGGCGAGCGAGGTGCGGCAGATGCTAAGCCAAAAGCGCAGATAATACTGGATGCTG
>JABLTM010036200.1_pt1 | contig 10767 bp, 9 predicted proteins | sample 7160121 | NCBI WGS metagenome assembly JABLTM01 (sample SAMN14651224, study PRJNA627086) | human gut metagenome | isolation source: feces | host: Homo sapiens | reverse complement strand
TTTCAGCTCAATGAGGTCCCGGCTGAACTCCCGGCCCAGAACTGCATAGGCCGCGCTGCGCAGCTGACCATCGCCGGGGGTGACATACTGCAGCTTGCCCTCCCGGATGAATTTGACACTGACCTCCGGGTGGCTGAGGGCCACATGGGCGATCGTATCCGCCACAAAGGTGCCCTCGGAAGAGTCCTTTTTGAGGAACTTCATGCGGGCGGGGGTGTTGTAGAACAGGTCCTTCACCCGGATGGTAGTGCCCACCGCACGGGCACCCGGCTCCCGGGAGATCTCTTCCCCGCCCTCGATGCGGTAGACGGTGGCAAATTCGTCTGCCTCGGTGCGGGTGGTCAGCTCCACCCGCGCCACGCTGGCAATGGATGCCAGTGCTTCGCCGCGGAAGCCCAGCGTGTGGATGCTGTTCAGGTCATCCGGCTTTTCGATCTTGCTGGTGGCATGGCGGATAAACGCCGTGGAAATGTATTCCGCCTCAATGCCGGTGCCGTTGTCGCTGATCTCGATCAGCTTGACGCCGCCGGATTCAATGCTGACCGTCACCTGCGCAGCTCCGGCATCGATGGAGTTTTCCAGCAGCTCCTTGACCACTGACGCAGGCCGCTCGACCACCTCGCCAGCGGCAATCAGCTCGGCGGTGTGCTTATCCAGAACATGGATCACTGCCATGGTGTTCCCTCCTTATGGTTTTTTCGGGCAGACTATCAGATGTTCAGGCTGCCCTTCAGGGTCTTTTTCAGTTCGTAGAGGAAGTTCAGTGCTTCAATGGGGGTCAGCGTTTCCACATCCAGTGCTTCCAGTTTCTCCATCATCTCACTGGGAACCGCCGGAGAGTTGTACTCCTGCAATGCGTCAAAATCCATCTGCTCCACCTTGTTTTTGGGAGCAGCAGCTTCCAGCGCACGCAGCACCTCGTGGGCGCGGCGGGTCACGCTGCCGGGCAGGCCTGCCAGCTTTGCCACCTCGATGCCGTAGCTGTCATCGGCCGGGCCGCGCACGATGCGCCGCAGGAAGGTGATGTCCTCACCGCGCTTCTTGACCGCGATGTTGTAGTTCTTTACACCCTCTACGGTGCCTTCCAGCTCGGTCAGCTCGTGGTAGTGGGTGGCAAACAGCGTCTTGCAGCCAAGGCCCTTGGCGGGGTCTGCAATGTGCTCCACCACGGCGCGGGCAATGCTCATGCCGTCAAAGGTGGAGGTCCCGCGGCCGATCTCGTCCAGCACCACAAGGCTCTTGGAGGTGGCGTTTTTCAGGATCTCGGCCACCTCGGTCATCTCCACCATAAAGGTAGACTGCCCGGCAGAAAGGTCGTCCGATGCACCGATGCGGGTAAAGATGGCATCCACCACGCCCACATGGCAGCTGGCGGCCGGCACAAAGGAGCCGATCTGCGCCATCAGCGCGATGAGCGCATTCTGACGCATGTAGGTCGATTTGCCCGCCATGTTGGGGCCGGTGATGATCAGGCAGCGGTCCTCGCCGCAGTTGAGGGTGGTATCATTGGGCACAAACAGGCTGCCCTTGAGCACCTGTTCCACCACGGGGTGGCGGCCCTCGGTGATGGTCAGCTCGTCGCTGTCATCCACCACGGGGCGGCAGTAGTTGTTCTCCGCCGCCACCTGCGCCAGGGCCGTCAGCACATCCAGCTTTGCCACGGCGTTGGCCGTGCGCTGGATGCGGTCCAGCTGGGCGCTGATGCTCTCCAGCAGTTCGTCGAACAGGCGGCGCTCCAGCGTGATCAGCCGCTCGTGGGCGCCCAGGATCTTGCTTTCCAGCTCCTTGAGCTCCTGAGTAATGTAGCGCTCGCCGCTGGTCAGGGTCTGCTTGCGGATGTAGGTCTCCGGCACCATACTCTTGTAGGAGTTGCTGACCTCGATGTAGTAGCCGAACACATGGTTGTAGCCGATCTTCAGCTTGGGGATGCCGGTCTCCTGCCGCAGGCGGGCTTCCAGCTGGGCCAGCACACCCTTGGTGTTGTCGCGGATGGAGCGCAGCTCGTCCACCTCGGTGTGGTAGCCCTTGGCGATGACGCCGCCGTCCTTCAGGGTGGACGGTGCATCCGGGTCCACGGCCGCATAGATGCGGGCCTTGATGTCCTCCAGCGGGTCGATTTCCTCCGCCAGCTCTGCCAGCTCCGGGCAGCCGCAGGCCGTTGCCTGCTGCCGGAGGACCGGCAGATGCTCACAGGTCTGGGCCAGCGTATAGATCTCCTTGGGGGTGGCCGAGCCATAGACCGTGCGGGTCATCAGGCGCTCCATGTCGGCAATGTAGTGCAGCTCGTCGGTCAGGTCGCCGCGCACGACGGTCTGCCGCACAAGGCTCTCCACCGCGTTGAGGCGCTGGTTGATGAGCTTGCTGGACAACAGCGGCTGCTCGATCCAGCTGCGCAGCATGCGCTTGCCCATGGCCGTGCTGGTCTTGTCCAGCACCCAGAGCAGCGTGCCCCGCTTTTCGCGGCCGCGCAGGGTCTCGGTGAGTTCCAGATTGGCCCGGGTGACCGGCGACAGACGCATGAACTGCGCCTCGTTGTAGGTCACCACGGTTTTCAGACGCTCCACGCCCTTGATCTGGGTGTCGTGCAGATACTCCAGCAGTGCCGCCATGGCAAACCGTACCAGACCGTTTTCGGTCATGCCGGTGGTCTGGGGCCAGTCACGACCGAACTGGCTCTCCAGCGAAGCCGCCACCAGACCCGGCGCATAGCGCTCATCCTCCACCAGCTCCACCGAGCAGGTCATATTCTTTTTGATGTAGGCCGTCACTTCGCGGCAGTCCAGCAGGCCGGGGTTCATCAGCACTTCGCTGGGGTGGAAGCGGCACAGCTCGGTGATCACCGCCGGGGCGATCTTGTCCGCCGCCAGCTCGGTGATGTGGGCCGTGCCGGTGGAGACGTCCGCAAAGCAGAGACCCGCTTTTTTGCCCTTGAGATAGATGCTGGCAATGTAATTGTTGCGGTCATCCTGCAGCATGCTGCTCTCGATGACCGTGCCGGGGGTGACCACGCGGATGATGTCGCGCTTGACCAGCCCTTTGGCCTTGGCGGGGTCCTCCACCTGCTCACAGATGGCCACCTTGTAGCCCTTGGCGATCAGACGCGCCACATAGCCCTCGTAGCTGTGGAAGGGCACGCCGCACATGGGGGCCCGCTCTTCCAGACCGCACTGCTTGCCGGTCAGGGTCAGATCCAGCTCTTTGGACGCTGTGAGGGCATCCTCAAAGAACATCTCGTAAAAATCGCCGATGCGGTAGAACAGGATCTCGTCCTTGTGTTGTTTTTTGATTTCCAGATATTGCTGCATCATGGGCGACAGCTCTGCCATGGTTTTCCCTCTCTCCCCGTTCGATGGTTCTGTGCATGGTTTGCGGCCGGTAACCGCCTTTTGCAAACAAAACGCGGTCTGCATTGCACAGCCGCGTTTTGTTCCGGATCGTGTTAGTGGCAGCCGCCGCAGGTGGAGCAGCTTCCGGTGCAGGAAGCGGAAGGCTCCTGCACGGTCATCGGGTCGCCGCCGTTCATGGCAGTGTTGATGATGGCATCAATGTAGTTGACCAGATTTTCGCACTCGCGCTTGGCCTCGTTGTAGGCGGTCATGCCCTCGTCGCCCATGATCTGGCCGTAGAGGTTGTTGACCTTCTCGTTCAGCTCGGTGATGCGGGCGTCGTCGCGCTCGCTCTTGCCGATCTCGTTGTTCAGGTCCATGCGGGCCAGGTTGAACTCGCCGATCAGGTTCTGCAGGTTCTCGTCGTTGTCGTTTGCCTTGCGGGCCTGGTCCAGTGCCAGGTAACGGGGGTCGGTCTGCAGGGCCACTGCAGCGCGCTTGAACAGATCAATGCAATCCATGGTAGTTGTTCTCCTTGTCGCTTTTTATTGTTTCAGGGGCACACGGCCCCGGAATCGCGTTTTCTCTCAGTCTGCCAGCTCACCCAGCAGCACGGTAGCACGGGCACCGGTCAGCCGGACCATCGCATACTGGCCCAGCAGTGCCGGGTCGGCGGTGAACTCCACCGTCAGGTTGTTGTCGAGCCTTCCGGAGAGGGTGCCCTCGCTGCGGCCGTAGCCTTCCACCAGCACCTGCACGGTCTGGCCCACCTGGCCTTTGACCAGCGCCATGGCGATCTCGTCCTGCACTTTGAGCAGGCGGCTCATGCGGTCGGTCTTTTCCTTGCGGGGGGTGGGGTCCGGCAGTTCGGCAGCCTTGGTGCCGGTGCGCTTGGAGTAGATGAAGGTGAACAGCTGCATATAGCCCACCTTCTGCACCAATTCCAGCGTCTTGACAAAATCCTCTTCCGTCTCACCGGGGAAGCCGACGATGATGTCACTGGAGAAGGTGATGCCGGGCACGGTCTTGCGGGCGTACTCGATGAGCTCCAGATACTGCTCAATGGTGTAATGGCGGTTCATCTGCTGCAGCAGCCGGTCGGAGCCGCACTGCACCGGCAGATGCAGGTGCTTGCACAGTTTCGGCTGAGCGGCAATGGTGTCGATCAGCTTGTGGCTGGCGTCCTTGGGGTGGCTGGTCATGAACCGGATGTGGTAGTCACCGGGCACGGTGCACAGCAGGTTGAGCAGGTCGGAAAAGTCGATCTGCTCTTCCAAGCCCTTGCCATAGCTGTTCACGTTCTGGCCCAGCAGGGTGATCTCCTTGTAACCGGCCTCCACCAGCCCACGGAACTCGGCCAGGATGTCGCCGGGCTTGCGGCTCTTTTCGCGGCCGCGGACGTAGGGCACGATGCAGTAGGTGCAGAAATTATCGCAGCCGTACATGATGGGCAGCCAGGCGCGGAACTCGCTCTCGCGCCGGATGGGGATGTTCTCCACGATCACCGGGCGCTGGGCGGGGTCCAGCAGCACACGCTTATGCTTCTGCAGCTTCTGGGCGATCAGCTGCGGCAGGGTGTCGATGCCGTCCACGCCGAACACGAGGTCCACATAGGGGTAGCTCCGGCGCAGCTTTTCCACCACATGCTTCTGGTTGGCCATGCATCCGCACAGGCCGATGATCAGGCCGGGCTTCTTCTCCTTGAGGCCCTTGAGGGCACCCACGTTGCCGAACACCCGCTGCTCGGCGTGCTCACGCACGGCGCAGGTGTTGAAGAGGATCAGGTCGGCGTCCTCCGGCTTGTCGCACAGGCCGTAGCCGATATCCACCAGCACACCCTTGATGCGCTCGCCGTCGTTGACGTTCTGCTGGCAGCCGTAGCTGTGCACAAAGGCCAGCGGCGGGGTGTCGTAAGCCTGCTTTACCAGATCAGCGGCGATGTTATTATGCTCAAAACTAATGTATTCCAATCAAACCATCCTTCTCCGCCGGGAAAACCCCGCACGGTGAACACTCTTTTTTCCGCTTTTATGAATAGCTCTCCTTAGTATACACTCTTTGGCCGCTGCGGGCAAGGGGGTCCGGGCAAAGTTTACGCCTCGGAGGCCGCTTTTTGTGCTGCACAGCAGCTTTCGCATACGCCGATGAACACCACGGCGCAGTCCTGCACCCGGCCTTTCTGGCCGCGTACCAGCTTCGTCACCTGCTTTTCGTCCACCTCGGCGTCGGTCACGCCGCCGCACACTGTGCAGTACAGGTGGCTGTGCCAGGCCAGCGTATGGTCGAACCGGTCGGCCTGGCCGGGGATGGACACCCGGCGCACGCGGCCTGCCTCCACCAGACTGTTCAGGTTGCGGTACACGGTGCCAAGGCTCAGGCCCGGGCATTCCTTTGCAGCGGTGTCGTAAATCTCTTCGGCGGTGGGGTGGTCGCAGAGGTTCTCCACCGTCTGCATGACCAACTCACGCTGTTTGGAATAGCGCATATCGTTCTCCTTTTCTTGTTTTTGGGTTCAGACGTTTTCCTCGCCTTTGATCTTTGCCCAGTAGGCGCGGGCCGCCTGTTCGGTACGGTTGTCGCCGTAGGTGTAGTATTTCACGTCCTTGAGGGCATCCGGCAGATACTGTTGTTTCACCCAATGGTGGTCGTAGTCGTGAGCGTACTTGTAGTTCTGCCCTTTTACCAGAGCATCCTCGCCGTCAAAGTGCTTGTTCTGCAGCTGACGCGGGATGGGCCCGGTGCGCCCGGCCTGCACATCCGCGATGGCTGCATTGATGGCGTCATGGGCGCTGTTGGATTTGGGGCTGGTGGCCACCAGGATCACCGCGTCGGCCAGCGGCAGGCGTGCTTCCGGCAGACCCACCATGTTGGCCGCGTCCACCGCCGCCTTGACGATGGGGATAATCTGCGGGTAGGCAAGGCCCACGTCCTCGCAGGCGCACACCATCAGACGGCGGCAGGCCGAGGGCAGGTCGCCGGCTTCCAGCAGACGGGCCAGATAGTGCAATGCCGCGTCCGGGTCAGAGCCGCGCATGGACTTCTGGTAGGCCGACACGATGTCGTAGTGATCATCACCCTCCCGGTCGTACCGCATGGCCGTGCGGCGGGTGACCTGCCGGATCATATCCAGCGTGATGTGCCGGGCACCCTCTTCCACCGGGGCCGCCGTGACCGCAAAATCCAGGCAGCCCAGTGCCTTGCGCAAATCGCCGCCCGCACTCTCGGCAAGATAGGCACAGGCGTCCTCGTCCATGCGCACCGGGGTGTCCCCCCCTTCCGACAGCTTTTTGAGGGCATTGTGCAGGCCCTGCTCCACGTCGGCGGCGGACAGGGATTTGAACTCGAACACCGTGCACCGGGACAGCAGTGCATTATAGATGTAGAAATACGGGTTCTCGGTGGTGGATGCAATGAGGGTGACCGAGCCGTCCTCGATGCACTCCAGCAGGCTCTGCTGCTGCTTTTTGTTCAGGTACTGGATCTCGTCCAGATACAGCAGGATGCCGCCCGCCCCCGCCAGCGTGCCGATGTCCTTGAGCACCGCCTTGATGTCGCCGGTGCCGCAGGAAGTGCCGTTGAGCTTGTGCAGAGTCATGCCGCTGTTCTCTGCGATGATGCGGGCCACTGTGGTCTTGCCGGTACCGGACGGGCCGTAGAAGATCATGTTGGGGATGCGTCCGCTCTCGATGGTGCGGCGAAACACCCTGCCCGGGGCCAGCAGATGCTGCTGCCCGCACACATCTGCCAGCGTTTTGGGCCGCAGGCGCTGCGCCAGTGGTTCGTTCATTGTGTTTCCCTCCCATGCCGGGGAATACCCCAGTGTTTTTTATAGTATAGCGCATTTCTGCGCGGAGGACAAGAGATTTTCTGAAAATGATTCTCAGATAATTCCGGGCAGGCGTTTACAAACCGGTCGAAACATGCTATGATAAGGAAAACATTTTTTGCCGAAAGGAGGCGACGGTATGCCCGCCCGTAAAAAGGAGCCGGAAGATCTCACTGCCAAAAAGGAACTGGCGCTGGAGGTGATCGACCGACTCAAAAAAGAATATCCGGATGCCGGCTGCACACTGGACTACGATCACGCATGGCAGCTGCTGGTCAGCGTGCGGCTGGCGGCCCAATGCACGGACGCCCGGGTGAATATCGTAGTGGAGGACCTGTTTGCCCGCTACCCCAGCGTGGCCGCACTGGCCGCTGCCGAGCCGGAGGACATCGAGGCCATCGTCAAGCCCTGCGGACTGGGGCACTCCAAGGCGCGGGATATCTCGGCCTGCATGCGCATGTTGCGGGACAAGTACAACTGCCAGGTGCCTACTACCTTTGAGGAGCTGCTGGCGCTGCCCGGCGTGGGCCGCAAGAGCGCCAACCTGATCATGGGCGATGTGTTCGGCGAACCGGCCATTGTCACCGACACCCACTGCATCCGTCTGTGCAACAAGATCGGCCTTGTGGACGGCATCAAGGAGCCGCAGAAGGTGGAAATGGCCCTGTGGAAGATCATTCCGCCGGAAGAGGGCAGCGACCTGTGCCACCGCTTTGTGATGCACGGCCGCGCTGTGTGCAATGCCCGCAAGCCGGAATGTGAGAAATGCTGTCTGAATGATATCTGCCGCTACGCCCGGGAACAGTCCGGCGCAGACACGGCGCAATAAGGAGGTAATTTTTATGATTACATTGACGATTCTGCTGATCATCACCCTGCTCTGCATTCTGGTGGGCTGTCTGATGGGCCTGTTCTCACTGGTGGGCGTGATCGCTTCTCTGGTCGCAGGCGTGCTGGTGGGTGCGCTGGCAGGCTATGTGGCCGGCCGCTTCATGGGTACCGAAACTTCACTCGGCCGCAACATCCTCATGGGCATCCTGGGCAGCTTTGTGGGCGAATTTGTGTTCGGCCTGTTCGGCATTTATGCCACCGGCAGCATCACGTCCTTTATCATTTCAGTCATCGGCGCCTGCATCTGCATCTGGATCGGGCAGAAGCTGTTCCATTGAGCGCTGATAAAAAACGCCTGACACTTGTTTTGGATGCGGTGTTGTTCTATCGTTATATTGAAGATACTCCTTGTGCAGCCGTATAGCTGCACAAGGAGTATCTTTTTTATTATATGGATTTCAAGAAACCGGGGCATATTCCATGCCATGTTTTATCCTGCGACGTTCACCGGTGGAAAATCCATCCTTGACAGACATGCTGAAATATGGTAAAATATTGTCCGTTGCAGAATATGTGCAATGTGCTACTGTGGCTCAGCTGGTAGAGCAGCTCACTCGTAATGAGCAGGTCGCCTGTTCGAATCAGGTCAGTAGCTCCAACATGAAAGACCCGGAAAAGTGGCTTGCAGCCTGACTTTTCCGGGTCTTTTTGCATTGTTTTTATAAGGCACTTCTGCGCGGAAAAGTGCGCTTATTTCTCCATTTTTCCCGCTGGAGCAGACCTTTGTTCAGCTCACAGGCCGCCATGCAGCACACGGCAAAGGCCAGCAGCGCACAGTCCGGCGGCACCCGCTGCATGGGGATCACCCGTTCGCACAGGTTGCCAAAGGTCTCCACGGCCTGTTCCGGCCATGTCAGGCAGAACAATGCCAGCGACAGCGGCAGGTGCAGCAGCCGGCCTGCCAGCAGCGGACGGAAGGACACTTCTCCGGGGCAGAGGGTGCGCACCTGCAGCAGCACCGACGCCCCCTGCACACTGAGGGCGGCGCAGCACAGACTGCTGGCCCACAGGCCGGTGCGGGCCGCATAATCGCAGCCGGAGCACACCTCCAGCAACATGGCCGGGAAGGGTGCCCACGCGGCGGGCAGAAACTGCCCGCACCCGGCTGCCAGCATCCGGAAATACAACACGAATCCGCACAATTTCAGGTACTGCACAGCCGCCTGTGCGATCACTTCGTCCAACCGGGGCGGCGCAGTCTGGGTGGACTGCGCAGAGCGTACCGGGGCAGCGGGTGCCGGGTGCAGACGGTTCAGCAAAGCGGCGGTAAGATACCCGGCCAGCACCTGTGCAGCAAACAGGCGGATGCCCAGCACCCGGCTGCCCAGCAGCTGCTCCCCTGCCGTGAGGATCACGAAGGACGGCCCGGAGCAGATGCAGGCCGGGAGAAGGGCCGACGCCTCCTGCGGGGTCAGCTCCCGGCTGCGCACGGCTTCGGCCACCGCAGCCGCTGCCGGGGCAAACCCACCCAGGAACCCAATGAGCAGCACCCCACCGGCCGCCGGGCTGCGCACCCCGATGAGCCGTGCCACCGGACGGAACACAAACCCCAGTACCTGCCCTGCCCCACAGCGCATGAGCAGAGCGGAAACAATGAGAAACGGGAACAGTGACACCAGCAGCGGCCCGCCGCACAGGGCAAGCCCCTGCTGCAGCGCACGGGCGCAGCACTGCGGCGCTGCAAACACCAGTCCTGCCGTGCCAATTGCCGCCCCCAACAGCACAACCCGCTGAAACCGGAACGTCTGATACATAACTTTCCCCTCCCGCTCCATATATATGGAACAGCGGCCCGCATTTATGGCACCTTGGGCAAAAATATCAGAGCGGAACGGGAGGGAGCCGAATGAGTCCTGCGCACCGCGCGCCTTTTTCGCTGCGGCGCTGGCTGGCCCTTTTGTTCCGGCAGCCACCGCAGGGGCTGTACCGCCGCCCCTGCCTGTACCAGAGCGGCGACCGGATGGAGATCGAGCATTATGAAGCCATCCTCGCCTACGATGAGACCCGCCTGCGGCTCCAGCTGCCGCGCGGGCAGCTGACCATTTACGGAGAGCGGTTACAAATCGAAACGCTCACCGCCCGGCGCATCACGCTGCGGGGCTGCTTCGTCCGCACAGACTACACCACGGAGCACACCGCCACAGGGCAGCGCCCTACCGGGCATCTGCCGGACAGGAGGCCGTCATGGAACCCGTTCGTCTCTGGGCCGCGGTAGAATTCACCGCGCAAAGCGGCAGCACCGACGCCCTGCTGGGCCATGCCGCACAGGCAGGGCTGCACCTGACCCGCATTGTACCGCTGCCCGGCGGATTCCGGGCGCGCTGTGCCGCCTGGCATTACCGCCCGTTGGCCGCTCTGGCCCGGCAGGGGCATGTGCGTCTGCGGGTGGAAAAGCGTCTGGGGCTGTTTTTTCGGCTGCGTCCGCTGCTGCGCCGCACTGGGCTGTGGGCCGGGATGGCGCTGTTTATTCCGCTGCTGCTGTGGAGCCAGCAATTCGTCTGGGCCGTGGACACCAGCACCCTCACCCGCGGACAGGCCGCCCGTGCCTTTGCCGTACTGCGGCAGGCAGACCTCGCACCGGGGGCTGCCGCCACCGAAGCCAAGCGCACCGCCGGGGAGTATGCCCTGCTGGAAAGCGGCGAGTTTTCCTGGGCCAGTCTCAATTTTGCCAAAGGGCGGCTGGAAGTCCGCGCCGCCGCTGCAGTGCCCAAGCCCGCCATTGCG
>JABLTM010118620.1_pt1 | contig 10781 bp, 10 predicted proteins | sample 7160121 | NCBI WGS metagenome assembly JABLTM01 (sample SAMN14651224, study PRJNA627086) | human gut metagenome | isolation source: feces | host: Homo sapiens | reverse complement strand
GGAATCTGTATATTATTCGAGAAAAATTAGTGGATATAAAATGTATTTCATTCAAGATTATGAACCATATTTTAATTTATATGGAGAAAGCTATATTATGGCTCAAAAAAGTTATGAAGTTGGATATCATATGGTTAGTTTAGGAAAGTGGAATAAACATATGATAGAAAAAGAGTGTAATCCAAATTCACAATTAGACTATATTACTTTCCCTTATGAGGGTAAAGAATATTTTGCCCAAGAGAGAAATTTTGACTCTTATAAGGATAAAAAAGAATTTAACTTTGCTGTTTATATTAAGGATGTTGGTAAAAGAGCTCCTTATTTAATTCAATATTTACTTACAAAGTTAAAAAATGATTTTAGCAAAGAAGGAATTACATTAAATATTAAATATTATGGTGAAGATAAAAACTTCAAATGTGAAGGTGGAGAAAATATAGGAAAATTAAATAAAAATGAATTATTAAATTTATATAACACTTCAGATTTTGGGCTAGTTGCATCATTAACCAACATTTCATTAGTACCTTATGAAATGTTAGCTACTGGATTACCTGTAATAGAATTCAAAGAAGGAACTTTTGAATATTTCTTCCCAGATAATACAGCCATTGTAACTACATTTGATTATAATGATTTTTATAATCAAATTAAGGAAAATATAAATAATCCTAATAAGCTAAAAGAAATGAACAAAAATTCAATGGAATATTTAAGTGGACTAAGTTGGGAAAAAACCACAGAGGAATTTATCAAAATTTTAGATAAAGTAAAGTCAAGAAAAGGAGAATAGTATGGCCAGAAGTGTTAAAGCAAATTATTTGTATAATTTAATATATCAAATTACTGCTATTTTATTACCGTTGATAACTATGCCATATGTGTCTAGGGTTTTAGGGCCACAAGGAGTAGGAACTAATAGTTTAACTAATGCAAATACTCAATATTTTATGTTGATTGGAACATTAGGTATAACTATGTATGCAACTAAAAAGATTGCAACAGTAAGAGAAAATAGCGTAAAGTTAAGACAAACATTTTGGGAAATATTCTCTATACAGTTTATTGGCTGTATGATTTCTTATGTGGTTTTTGTATTTGTTTTAGGTTTAAGAAGTTCCCTAGGGCTATATTATATGTTACAAGGATTCTTTATTTTATCTAGTGCCATTGATGTATCTTGGTATTTTATTGGTATAGAAGATTTTAAAAATGCATCAATAAGAAGTTTCTTTGTTAAAGTAATATCTGTAGTTTTGATATTTATTTTTGTAAAGGATAGTGGTGACTTATGGCAATATATACTTATAAATAGTTTAACTATGTTTATAGGGCAATGTATAATGTGGATATACGTGGATAAGAGTACATTCTCCTTTAAATCTATAAATAAATTAAAATTAGGCAGACATATGATGCCTATTTTAGCTTTATTTATACCACAAGTAGCAACGCAGATTTATACTGTTTTAGATAAAACTATGTTAGGAATATTCTCAGCTACAGTAGAAGTTGGTTATTATGATCAATCTCAAAAAATAGTTAGAATATTACTAACAATAATAACTTCTTTAGGTATGGTAATGATGCCTAGAATAGCTAGTCTAACTAGTAAAAAACAACATGACTTAGTAAAAGATACATTAAAAAAATCATTTACTGTAATAAGCTTTTTAGCAGTACCAATTGCTTTTGGTATTATGGGAGTAAGTGACAGATTTATACCTATGTTTTTTGGACATGAATATCTAAGTGTAATTCCATTGTTGAAAATATCTTCAATTTTAACAATAATTATTGGGTTAGGAAATGTTTTTGGAACTCAATATATGATAGCAGTAGGTAAAAATAAGGAGTATACTATTTCGGTTTGTGCTGGAGCTGCTGTTAATTTTATTCTTAATTTAATATTAATACCTAAATATTCAGCTTTAGGAGCTGTAATTGCAACGGTATCTGCAGAATTATCAATTGCTTTAATTCAATTATGGTATTCTAGAGAAATATTAGATATTTCATGGATTAAGGAAACTTATAAATACTGGATTTCAGGAATAGCTATGTTTATTATAGTTTCTATTATTGGAAAAGGAACTGAGAGAAATATTATATTATTAGCAAAACAAATAATAATAGGTGTAGTAGTATACTTTGGATTTTTAGTAATATTAAGAGATAAGGTGATTGGAAATACCTTCAATTTAGTAAGGAGCAAGCTTAAAAAAGGAAGTAATTAACTATTATATATGTGAGAATATTTAATAAAAAACATGTATCATTAATATAAAATGATTTATGTAGGAAGAGAGAAGTTTATATATGGAAAAGTTAGTTTCTGTAGCAATAGTCAATTGGAATGGAGAAAAATACTTATATAAATGTATAAAATCATTATTAGAACAAAATTATAAAAATATAGAAGTAATAATTATAGATAATGATTCTACTGACAATTTATCGGAAACCGGCATGATCCATATTCCGATATAGGTATGGTAAGTGCACAAGGAGGAAAAATTATCAATCTGACCAATAGCGGCTATACCAGTGGCTCCCCCCGCTGGGTACTGGATGGTAATGCCATTTTATTCATTACCGAGCGTTATGGTATGCGTGCCCATGCCTCATGGGGATCACTGAACGATGTGATGCTGGTATTTATGAACCAGGATGCATACGACAAATTCCGCCTGAGCAAAGAAGATTACGAATTGCAGAAAGAACTGGAAAAAGAACAAAAGGACACAACCGAAACCAAGAAAAACGATAAAAAGAAAGGTGATAACAAAGAAAAATCCGAAGAGAAGAAAGAGGAAAAAGTAAAGGACATTGTGGTGGAACTGAACAACATAGAGGACCGCATCGTACGCCTTACTCCCAACTCTTCCGATTTGGGGAGTGCCATTATCACCAAAGACGGCGAGACCTTATATTACCTCTCTGCCTTTGAAGGCGGCTATGACCTGTGGAAAATGAATCTGCGCAAGAAAGATACCAAGTTGCTCCATAAAATGGATGCCGGATGGGCCAACATGGAAATGGACAAGGATGGAAAGAACTTGTTCTTGCTAGGCAGTAACACGATGCAGAAAATGGGTACTGATTCTGAAAGTTTGAAGCCCATCAGCTATCAAGCCCACGTGAAAATGGATCTCGCAGCCGAACGTGACTATATGTTCAACCATGTATACAAACAAGAACAGAAACGCTTCTACAACCTGAACATGCACGGAATAGACTGGGATGCCATGACCAAAGCCTATCGCAAGTTCCTGCCGCATATCGATAATAATTATGACTTTGCGGAATTATTGAGCGAATATCTGGGTGAACTGAACGTTTCACATACCGGAGGACGTTTCCGTCCGCAACTAAAAGGAGATGCCACCGCTACCTTAGGATTACTGTATGACTGGAATCATAACGGCAAAGGTCTGTTGATTTCTGAAGTAGTGGAAAAAGGCCCCTTCGACCACGCCCGTTCCAAAGTGAAGGCCGGAAATATCATTGAAAAGATCGACGGTCAGGAAATCACTCCCGAAAGCGATTACTCTGTTCTGCTGAACGGTAAAGCCAGAAAGAAAACACTGGTTACGCTCTATAACCCGCAGACCAAAGAACGTTGGGAAGAAGTAGTTGTTCCTGTCAGCAATGGTGTAATGAGCGATCTGCTCTATGCACGCTGGGTAAAACAACGGGCAGCCGATGTAGACAAATGGTCGAACGGCCGTTTGGGATATGTGCACATTGAATCCATGGGAGATGACAGCTTCCGTTCCGTTTATTCGGATATTCTGGGCAAGTACAATAACCGTGAAGGTATCGTCATCGATACCCGTTTCAATGGCGGAGGACGTTTGCACGAGGATATTGAGATCCTGTTCAGCGGAAAGAAATACTTTACACAGGTAGTTCGCGGACGTGAAGCTTGCGATATGCCCAGCCGCCGTTGGAACAAGCCGAGTATCATGGTGCAGTGTGAAGCCAACTACAGTAACGCACACGGCACTCCGTGGGTATACAGCCATCAAAAAATAGGCAAACTGGTAGGTATGCCTGTACCGGGAACCATGACCAGCGTATCTTGGGAAACATTGCAGGATCCGACACTGGTATTCGGCATTCCTGTTATCGGCTATCGCTTGCCGGATGGAAGTTATCTGGAAAATTCACAATTAGAGCCGGATATCAAAGTGGCCAATTCACCGGAAACAGTAGTGAAAGGTGAAGACACACAATTGAAAGCTGCGGTAGACGAGCTGTTGAAAGAGATAGACGGAAAATAAGACGAAAGAAAAGATACAAACAAAACCGGAAGGAGAAACAACAGGTTTTCTTCTTCCGGTTTTTGTTTGTAGGGACATTTACTGAATATCCCCTTTTTATTTATAAAAGAAGTTCTCTTTTTTCTTATTTGGCAATCACCAGATAATAGTTCTTCTTTCCGCGCTGAACCAGCAGGTATTTTTCATCCAGCAGGTCAGCAGTCGTAATCACCTGGTCAAAGGCACTTAATTTCTCCTTGTTCAATGAAACGCCACCGCCCTGTACAAGCTTACGCATCTCACCTTTAGAAGCGAAAACAGCGGCATTATCAACGAACAAGTCTACTGCCTTCACACCTTCGGCCAATGCATCTCGTGACACCTCAAACTGAGGAACACCTTCGAACACTGCCAGCAACGTGTCTTCATCCAGCTTTTTCAACGCTTCGGAAGTGGCGTTACCAAACAGGATGCCCGATGCCTCAACAGCAGCATTGTAATCTTCTTCCGAATGAACCATCACAGTTACTTCCTTAGCCAGACGCTTCTGCAATACACGCAAGTGCGGAGCTTCAGCATGTTCTGCTGTCAATGCTTCCACTTCTTCCTGACTCAGCGAAGTGAAAATCTTTATATAACGTGCGGCATCCTCGTCACTTACATTCAACCAGAACTGATAGAACTTGTAAGGAGAAGTATAACGGGGGTCCAACCAAATATTACCAGACTCAGTCTTACCGAACTTACCACCATCGGCCTTTGTAATCAACGGGCAAGTCAATGCAAACACTTCACCGCCATTGGTACGGCGAATCAGCTCGGCCCCGGTAGTGATATTACCCCATTGATCCGAACCACCCATCTGAAGTTTGCAGCCCTTTGTTTCATAAAGATGCAAGAAATCGTATCCCTGCAACAACTGGTAAGTAAATTCTGTAAATGACAAACCGTCACGCGCCTCACCGTTCAAACGTTTCTGTACAGAATCCTTAGCCATCATATAATTCACTGTAATGTGCTTCCCTACCTCACGGGCAAAGTCCAGGAAAGTAAAATCCTTCATCCAGTCATAGTTATTCACCAATTCGGCTTTGTTAGGAGCATCGCTCTCAAAGTCAAGGAACTTAGCCAGCTGTTTCTTGATGCAAGCCACATTATGACGCAATGTTTCCTCGGTCAGCAAATTGCGCTCCTGCGATTTGCCGGAAGGGTCACCGATCATACCGGTCGCGCCGCCCACCAATGCCAACGGCTTATGACCGCAACGCTGGAAATGACGTAGCATCATCACACCACACAAGTGGCCGATATGCAGAGAATCAGCCGTAGGGTCAATACCCAGATAAGCTGTCACTTGTTCTTTAGCCAATAACTCTTCGGTGCCCGGCATCATTGTGTGCACCATTCCACGCCATGTTAATTCTTCTACAAAATTCATCGAATGATTATCTATTTAAATGTTTGATTTATACTTTAAATGCCACAAAAGTACGACTCTTTATCTGAAGAAACAACTCTTATTGCCGAAAAAAGATTTTCCGTGCATTTTCATCTATCCTATCGCACAGAAAGGAAACTTCCACATTCTTCGTTTCCGCCATCCGTCCTATCACCATACGGATATCCTGCGTGCTCTCATCCGTTTCGGCCAATAAACATTCTAAAGGCACGTGCCGCAACACATCAGGCTGATATCTTTCTCCCAACGAAAAATAAATGTTTTCCTGCATCAGCCGGCAGGCAATATGCAGATTATTACGGAAACCATGTACCACCCAAGGCATCTGCGGACGATACTTCTTTTTCAGTTCAATCAGTTCATTAAACGCCTTCACACAATGAATAACCAACGGTTTTCCTACTGACTCGCTCAATAAAATTTGTCGGACAAACACCTCTTTTTGCAACAGAATATCTGCCGGACCCAAACGGTCCAAACCCGCCTCTCCTATCGCCAGAACAGAGGGATGACAGACCGCCTTTTCCAACGTTGTCCAATCTTCCGGACCAGCTTCCAAAACTTTCCACGGATGAATGCCTACAGAATAATAACACCCTTCCACAGGTTCAAACCATGCAGGCTCTACATTGAAAATGCATTCTCCCGGTACAGCAGCATTGCGATGCGTATGAATATCCAGCAACATAAGGACAACAGATTTTACGGAACCGGATCATAGCCCGACCCGCCCCACGGATGGCAACGCAATATCCGGCGGACAGCCAGATACAATCCCTTGAAAGGACCATGTTTTTTAATGGCCTCGATGGCATATTCCGAACAGGTAGGTACAAAACGGCATGAAGGAGGAGTCATTGGAGAAATGTACCCCCGATAGAAATAAACAGGCAACAGCAACAGATAGGAAAGTATCTTTTTCATTCCAGCCTTTCCACTATATGAAACAGCAGCTTCTTCACTTTCTCCTCCACTTCGGCAGAAGAATGAATATGGTTATCCAGCCATATAAAGGCGATAATCAGTCTTTTGTTCCGGGAAGCCAGCGCATCCAGCAACAAATGCTTGTTCTTCCGATAAGCCTCACGTACCTGACGTTTCACCAAATTACGCTTTACCGCACGTTTGAACCGCTTCTTGGGCACGCTGATCAGAATGGAAGCTGCCGCCATATCTTCCTCCACAGGCTCTACCGACATATACACCACACGTAGCGGAAAAGCCGGAAAAGACTTGCTTCCACCTGAAAAAAGACGCTCAATCAATGTCTTACTATTCAGACGCTCTTTTTTACCGAGTGTATATTCTACCATAATCTTCTTTCTTTTATTAAAATAAAGAAACCGAGGGTTTCGAATCACAAAGTTACAACTTTATTGATACAAAACCCCCGGTTTTGGGATATAAACTAAAAATTAATCCTTATTACGCTCGCGGATAAACATATCCAATGCCGCAGTCATGGACGGAGCCTCTACAGTAGGAGCTTCCAGATCCAACCGCAATCCGGCATCCTTTACCGCTTTAGCAGTAGCAGGACCAAAACATCCTATCGCAATTTCCTTTTGGTCGAACTCCGGAAAATTCTTCATCAAAGAATTGATTCCTGCAGGACTGAAAAACAACAGCATATCGTAATCGAACTCTTCTTCGGGAGTGAAATCATTACTTACCGTACGATACATCACTACCTCCGTATGCTGAATTTTATTTTTATCCAATAAAGTCTTGATCTCATCATTGTGTACATCAGACATCGGCACCAAATATTTTTCCGTATTGTGCTTTACGATAGAAGGCACCAAATCTGCGAATTTACCGGTCGCGCCGAAGAATACTTTACGTTTACGATACTGAACATATTTCTGAATGTACAAAGCAATGGTTTCGGACGTACAGAAATATTTCATTGTTTCGGGCACAGTAACACGCAATTCTGCACACAGATTGAAGAAATGGTCAATAGCGTGCCGCGATGTAAAAATCACAGCGGTATGATCAAGAATAGAGACTTTTTGCTGTCTGAACTCTTTGGCCGACAAGCTCTCAACTTTGATGAACGGGCGGAAATCAATTTTCACACCGTACTTCTCAGCAATATCATAGTATGGCGACTTTTCAGAAGTCGGCTTCGGCTGAGATACGAGGACTTTTTTTATTTTCAATGTACTAAAAATTTAAAACCAAAATGTTGTTCGCTAAGATAATCCCTTTCCACAGAACAAAATCTGGGAGTATTTCAAGGGCACAAAAGTACAGAATTAAATGGAAAGCACCATGAAATTTGTTGAAAAAGTTACTAAAGCACTTATAAAACAGCAGAATTTTAGCAATTATTATAACAAAACCGATAAAATAAGGAGCAATTTGCGGTGACAGATCGAAATACACAATCAAAAGTACAATTGGAAAAAGTAAAAATCCGGCTCCGATTACAACATTAAAGTAAGATTCCAGCCAAATAATATTGCGTGTTTTGTTAAAGAAAATCCAATTTACAAAGCTATAAAGAAGCCATTTGATGACAAAGAAAAAAACTACATAACCAATGTAAATACTTAGCAATAAACAATGAGGAACCGTACGAAAAAGGAGCAGGTCATGGTCCGAAAAATAATCGTACACACAAAAACCGGATAATATACAGGTCTGCAATATCAGCACCAATGTATAACGCACATCAGATGCGGTAGTATCATCAAACAAACTGGCACGCTCTTTAGACAAAGCAAAATTCTTAAATTGCTGTTCAAGATGTTTCTTGCCATGTGCCAGCACGTATGATACCAGGATAAAGCAAAGAAACAGCACGCAGGTCACCATCCAGTCCGAACGCAGCTGATAGGGCAACTCCATTCCTCTCATCCCGTCTTCCTTGGACATATGACACACGCTGTGTGTCAAAGCCGTATCAACACGGCTCTGCTCTTCCGTATAAAGTTGGAGAATATACGCTATTCCGGGATGACAGGTTTCACTCATATCGCTGCAAATTTACGTATTTCTTTGTTCCAAACAGGCGTTGTATAGAGCAAATTTATCGCTTCTTCGGCTGTTGAAGCCACCTTCCAGATCGCAACATGCTCTTTACGCATAAAATTACCCTCCACCGCCCTTTGCAGCATTTCAAGCAAAGGATTATAAAACCCGTTGATATTCAAGATGATTATCGGATTAAGATAAAGCCCCAGCTGCTTCCAGGTGATGATTTCAAGCAATTCCTCCAATGTGCCGCAACCTCCGGGCAATGCAATGACACCATCGGACAAATCGGCCATCATCCGTTTACGCTCGTGCATGGTTTCCGTCTCAATCAATCGGGTCAGCCCTGTATGGTGCCACCCCTGCTCCACCATAAAATGAGGGATTACCCCCGTCACCGTACCGCCTGCAGCCAATGCCGCATCTGAAGTAGCCGCCATCAGGCCGATACAGCCTGCCCCGTTAATCAGATTGATCTTCTTTTCAGCCAGAAGACGTCCTAATTCTTCCGCTACATCAAAATACACCTTCGCTATCTTTGTGCTGGACGCACTATATACACATACATTCTTTATATCATTCATATAAATCCTTATGTTTTCGGGCGGATCCAATCCTCCCCTGCCAGCCAATGACGCTCATTGCCGCAGGAACGAATTGAATTCGCCCGTATACATCACCATATTCGAATCCGTTTCTTACAAACCGAACGCTTCCTTTATCTTATCCACATAATCCAGCTTCTCCCAAGTGAACAGTTCCACTTCCAGCGTCTTTGCTTCATGATACATGGATTCGTATGTCTTGGTCACCACTTTCGGCTCACGTCCCATGTGACCGTAAGAAGCTGTTTCCTCATAAATAGGATTACGCAGTTTCAAACGCTCTTCAATGGCTTTCGGACGCAGATCGAACAGTTCGTCTATTTTCTTAGCAATCTCTCCGTCGCTCAGTTTCACATTGCTGCGACCGTACGTATTTACGTAGATATTGATAGGACGGGCCACGCCAATGGCGTATGACACCTGCACCAGCATTTCATCGGCAACACCGGCAGCAACCATATTCTTTGCGATATGGCGTGCTGCATAGGCAGCACTACGGTCTACCTTACTGGGGTCTTTTCCTGAGAACGCCCCGCCACCGTGAGCACCTTTTCCACCGTATGTATCCACAATAATCTTACGGCCGGTCAAACCGGTATCTCCATGAGGACCGCCGATCACAAACTTACCTGTAGGGTTCACATGATAAACTATCCGGTCATTGAACAAAGCCAATACTTCTTCATTATGAATTCCGGCAATGACACGTGGCATCAGGATTTCAATCACATCCTGACGAATCTTGGCCAACATCTCTTCGTCAGCCTTCAACTGAGCTTCTTTGGAAGAATCAGCCGGGGTTACAAACTCGTCATGCTGGGTAGAAACCACAATCGTATCAATGCGTACCGGCTTGCCGTTATCATCGTATTCAATAGTAACCTGGCTCTTGGCGTCGGGACGAAGATAAGTCATCACCTTCCCTTCACGACGGATTTCGGCCAGTACCATCAACAGTTTATGTGCCAGGTCCAGTGACAGCGGCATATAGTTTTCCGTTTCATTGGTAGCATAACCAAACATCATTCCCTGGTCGCCCGCACCCTGGTTCATAGGGTCCTCGCGTTCCACGCCACGGTTGATATCCGCACTTTGTTCGTGAATGGCAGAAAATACGCCGCAGGAGTTTCCTTCGAACATATATTCGCTTTTGGTATAACCGATACGGTTAATCACTTCACGTGCAATGCGCTGCAAATCTACATACGCCTTGGTTTTCACTTCTCCAGCCAGCACTACCTGTCCGGTAGTCACCAGGGTTTCGCAAGCTACTTTCGAACTGGGGTCAAACGCCAACAGTTTATCAAGCACAGCGTCCGATATTTGATCGGCCACTTTGTCGGGGTGTCCTTCAGACACCGATTCGGATGTGAATAAATATCCCATTCTAAATTGAAAATTAAGAATTAAAAATTCACGGCTAGTCAAATACCTTACCGTGATTGGCTGCAATCTGTATCATCTTGT
>JABLTM010000080.1_pt1 | contig 10794 bp, 16 predicted proteins | sample 7160121 | NCBI WGS metagenome assembly JABLTM01 (sample SAMN14651224, study PRJNA627086) | human gut metagenome | isolation source: feces | host: Homo sapiens | reverse complement strand
TTTCGGCGGTTAACCCTGCCCCTCCAGCCTCCTCATCACCTCCTCCATGCGGGCGAGCTGCTCCGTGCGCGTCATCCTCGGCGCGGCGGGTCGGTTCGCCCGTTGTGTCTCCTTCTCCCAGGGGAAGGGGAGCAACTCCGAGGCCTTGAGCTTGCGGCGCACATGAGGCTGGATGGTGATGGTGGCAAGTAGGCGCATGCGCTCCCACTCCTCGCGGCGAAGAAGGTCGTCGTGCTCGCGCCAAGCGTCCGCCACCGCCGTAAACTCATCGGGCGTGAGGCGGCAGAAGTCGTCATGACCCAGCCGCATCACGCCCAATGCAAATGCGTAAAGCTTCAGGATTTCCTGCGGCTTTTTTTTTGTGCCTTGTCGTCGGCAGACTCGTTTTCATCGCCGCCGCCGTTCTCACCGCCCGCCTGCTCGCTCCAGCGCGTCAGGTCTTCGGGCGCGAGCGAATCGAGGAAGGTCATCAAGTCCATGTCGAACGCCACGCCGTCGGCCTGACACGCCGACCGCACGCAGCACCACAGGTAGACCGTCCTGTCCGAGAGCGCGTCGGCACCCATCTGCGTGACCTCGCGCCCCGTCTCGCGGCGGAAGCGCAGCATCGCCCCCATCGTCTGGCGGCAGGGGTAGGCCTGTCCGTTGATTGTAATCGTTACTGCCATTGTGCGTACCTCCTTCCGTTAAGCGTCACTACTGGTGGTCATGCCCGGGTACTTCGTCGGAACGCCCGCATTCTCCAGCGAGATGCTGTACGTAGCGTCGTCGCCCGCCGGGGTCGTTTCCTCCAGGCTGGTAATCACAAACATGCCTTCAAGGTAAGCCGCTGCGTCCTTCTCGCGCTCGAAGGCCACAACCTTCACCGCAGCCCCTGCGCCCCAAAGCTTGGAGAGTTCGTCGAAACCGCCCTCCGTCTCCGAGGCAAAGCGCAAGCCTTCAGCCGAGATCGAGATGTTCAGACCCGTTACGGTCTTGTCCTTCCACAGACCGGCTGCCTTCTTAGCCGTAGCCAGGGGCTTCACCGCGCGGTCCTTCGTCTCACTGTTGAAGGTGAGCGTGTGACTCGTGCAGTGGCCGATGGCCTTTTCGCCGACCTTGATCAAGAGGTCGCTGCCATTGATGTAACTCATGAGTGTTCAGTGTTTTAAGTTAGAGTTGAAAATAATAGAATGCCGTCGCCGCCGTCCCGTCATATCCTCACGTCGTAGACCAGCCGCTGCATGTACGCATCGTCCTGCCACCCCTCCTCACCGTCCACGTAGCGGCAGGAGCGGAGCGTCAGTCCGTCGGGCAGGGCGAGGCTTTGGCCGTCGAGCGCGGCGTTGACCGCCTCGGCCAGCCTGACCGATTCGGCATAAGTCGCCGCAAAGCAGGCCACTTCGACCTGCGCCTGTGCCGCCCCCGCACAGCCCTTCACCGCCACCTGCGTGAGCGAGGCGCGGCGGTAGACCACGTAAGGCAACACCGCCTCATCGACCACCACGGGGAACACCTGGCGCGTGAGCGATTTCACCGCCGCCGACTGCGTGAGCAGCTGACGGATGGCGATGCCTGCGCTGATGATCGTTCGTTGGGGTGGTTGTTGCGTCATTTCGTTTTTCGTCATGTCGTTGGTTCGTTGTTGCGTCAGGCCGAAAGAGCCGCGCCGTTACAATCCCCGTTTGCGCGCCTCCTTGTCCAAGTTCTGGCGGAAGGTGGCGAACAGTCCGCGCTCCACCTGCGGCGTGCCCGTATCCTCCGTGCGCTTGAGGAAGCGGTAAGCCTTCATGCGCCCCGTGAAGTGCCCTTTGCGTATGCGGACGAAGAAGCGCGTCTTCGACTTCGTGTAGCGCGGACGCGTACCGTCCTCCGCCCACATCAGCACGGGCTTCTCGCGCCCCTGCCGGTTCTTGTGGTAGCCCTTCTTGCCGTGCGGCTTGACGGTCAGCATGAAGCCCGCCCCGTAGCGGTCGGGGAAGGTACGCACGCGCACACCCTTCGCCACCTTCGCCCGCGACCCCTTGCCCAGTCCCGAACTGCCTATCTGCGCCACGGCAATGCGCTTGAGGTTGTTGCCCTCGCGGCGCATCGCCGAGCGCAGCGCACGGCGGTGAGTCTTCGGGTCGAGTGCCTCGAAGACTTCAAGAAAGGGGCGGGAGCGGTCACGGACTTCGGTCATGGGGGTAGAGGAGGATTTTTACAGAATTACTCGTTCAGTCGTTCCGTGACGAGCGTCAGCATGCCGCGCTCGCGCAGCGGAACCACATTGGTGACAACATACGTGTACGGCTGACCTGGGGGCGAGAACTGGCGGACGCGCCAGTTCTCAGCGACAGGATGGGCATCGCGAACGTTCCAGCTCACGGAGTAAGCGGGGAAGTGTTCCCCCGCCTCCTCCGAGCGTACGCCCGTCGCCTTCACGCGTTCGGCGTGTGCAGTGCCGGCGTGGACAAAAGTCACGCTCTCGGAGCCGTATTCGTCCACCCTGCGTTCGGGGCGGAGCAGCTCCAGGCGGTAACGCATCGGTCCGGCTCTCATAGGCTCGTGCCCTCCATCGTTTTGCCCAGGCGGCGGAAAGGCTTCACCAGCGCGTCGTATCCGTAAGGCACGGCATGCATCTGTCCCGCGCTCACCGCCTCACGTTGGTTGTACCAGTGACCCGCCAGCAACAGCACCGCCTGCTGCACGGGCAGAGGCATCAGGCCGCCGCCCAGTGCCATCAGTTCCTCGAGCGAACGGTTCGTGGCGCGCAGCGTGGCTTCGATGGCGGCATCGAGGTAAGCCTGCAGCAAGTCGTCATCGTCCGTAAAGTCGTCGGCGCGCACGTGCTGCTTGAGGCGGATGAGGGGAATTTGTTGAGGGGTCTCCATAGGTTGAAGAGGGATTGAGTAAAGGGGGAGGGAGGGGGCGGTGAGTCGTCGTTTCGATATTCCGTCATTCCGATATTTTCGGCATTCCGATATTCCGTCACAACGGCTCACCGCGCTCCCTTCCCCGGGTTGTTTACGCCCCGATCTTACCCAGCAAGAAAGCTTCCTTGCGGAGCGTTGTCGTTGCGTAGTTCACGTTCAAGACAAAGTCGACAGCGTCCTTGCGCGCCTGAGAATACGGGTCGATGATGAAACTCATGTCGCCGAAGAGACCCATCGGCTGATAACGCCAGTCGCCCAGACCCACAAAGTTCTCGCCGATATAGCCCGTAGTGAAGACAGGCAGGCCGCAGATCATGTCGTTCTCGCACACCATGATGCCCGAGCCCGCATCCTTCGGCGTCGCCTCGAAGATAGCCTTCTGCGCCTTGGTCATCACCCAGCAGAGGTGTTCGCCGTCGATACCCTTCGAGAGCACCTTTGCCTTCATCGCGTTGAGTTCCTTGAAGCCCGGAGCCGTGCCCAACTTTTCAGCCGACGCAGCCAGTGCAACGAAGGGACCCACGAGCGACGTGGCCGTGCCCACCTTCGCGGTCGAGAAGAGAATTTTGTTAAGCAAACGCGTCACCGCCTGGGGCATCACCTTCTTGGCAATCATCTCGATCAAGCCGTCCGTCTGGTTCACCGCCTGACGCGTGATGGGAATCGCCACACCGATACGTTCGGGCGTAGCCGTGAGCTTGCTCAGATTGATTGTTGAGTCGGTCAGTGCCACACCTTCGCCCAGAATGGTTGCTTCGACCGCCTCGTAGGCAGGCCAGATGAAGTCACCCGATAGACCCGTCTGAAGGGGCAAACCCACCTTGTCCAGGATTAAGCCCTCCGCCAGCGGTTCGATGACATCCTGCACACGTACGGGGATGATGCCGCCCGCCTTCACGTTGGTCGTTGTCATCGCTGCGCGGCTCAACACGATTTCCGTCTGGCGACCCGCGCGGAGATTTTCGCGAAGCTGGGTTTCAGCCTCAGCGAGCGAACTGCCGCCCTCAATGCGCTGCCCCGTTGAAGCCGAAGCGCGCAAGCGCATGTCGATCATTTCATTGTCCTGACAGAGCGAGCGGTACTCCGTCGTTTCAGCCTCCGTGCGCGGTCGGTTCTCGCGTTCGCAGAGGTCGGCGATGGCGTTGATACGCGCGCAGTTCACGTCATACTGGTTGATGAGTGAGCGCACATTGATTTCTTGTTGATTAGGCATAAGAGAATAAATTACAGTTGAGTTGATGAGAAGTTTAGGAGTTCAGGGGGGAGGGAGCTGCTACAGCGGCAGCGGCAGGGCGGCGGCGCGGCGCATCTCCGCCACCTCCTCGCGACAGGCTGGCGCGGGATCCTCGGACGGGTCGGACTGGGCGGGAACCTCGTCCCCGGCTTCGCGGGCAGTTTCGCGGCGGCTGATAGCCTCAGAGAGCGAGCGCAGTTCGCGCGCCTCCGCGCTCGTTTCGGGATAGGCGGGACGGCCCGTCAGCGTCATGTCGTAGATGCCCGTGATTATCTTCACGCGGTAGACGATGGTCGTGCGCCCGTCCTTCACCGTGCGTTCGCGTGCGACAAAGTCCTCGTCCCAGTAATGGGTCGTGAAGGCGAAGGAACAGCCCGCCGCGTCGCCACGGCGCACCAGTTCCAGTGCCTTGTCGCCGTCGACCGTGCGGGGCGCTTCGAAGGAGAAGCGCACGCCGCGCTCGTCGATGTCGTAAGTGAGCGTCCCCTCGCCCTTGTTCGAGCGCGCCAGCAGCAAGCGGTCGTCGTGGAAGAGCGTGAAGGCAATGTTCGACTGGTCGAGCAGCTCGCGCGTGATGGCTGAGGGATCAATCACCTCGCGCACCTCGTAGTCGTCCTCGCCCCACATCACCTCCGAGAGCGAATCGAAGAGGATGGCGTAGCCCTCAATCGTCCGCCCCGACTCCGAGCCTTCGCGCAGATGGAGCGTGCCGGGCGTGAGAACGGAGCGGCGTACGAGTTGGTGCGGTTGTTGCGGATTAGGGTTCATTTGCGTTAGGATTGTTGCGCGGGGCAGACGGCAGCGGGTCGTTGATGCCTCGCAGGTTAGTCGATACAAATACGCGATCGCCCCCTTCCACGGGCGGTCGGTTCTCCTCCCTTCGCCAGTCGTTGACGGAGTAGATGCCCGCTGCGATCGTCTTCGTCTGGTAGTTGACACGGCTGTCGAGGTCGGCGGCAAAGAGCGAGCGGCGGTCGAAGCGTATGCGGCGGTAGGGGGCGAGCGCGCGGGGGATGAGCTTGCGCTCCAGTTCGTTCTCGATCTTGCGAAGCAGTGGGCCGAGCGACTGACTGAGGAAGGCCACCGAGGCATTTTCGGCACTCTTGTAGTTGGTCGCCGTGTCGTCGTAGACGTAGGTGGGCGGAACGCGGAAGAAGCGGCAGATTTCGCGGACGGTAAACTTGCGCGTTTCGAGAAACTGCATGTCGGTCGACGAGAGCGAGAGCTGTTTGAAGTCCACGCCGCCCGGCAGACTGACGATGCGCTGACGGTCAAAGTCCGCGTCGAGGTCGCGCGCGGCACGGTCGAGTTCCGCGTCCTGGTATTCGCCGAATCCGCGCACCCCGTTGTCGTTCGACACGATGCCTCGGATGTTGCCACCGTTCTCAAATCGCGAGAGCGTTTCCTGGTCGCCCTCTACCGCGATGCGGCTAGTCAGGCGGGCAAAGCGCAGGGTCGAGAGTCCGTGTTTACCGTCGAGCGTCACGTTCTTGAGGTGGATGACCTCCGCCTCGGCAAAGGTGCCACACACGCCCTGCTCCGCGTCGTTCACCGTGTAGGCGTTAGCCATTGCGTCGTGCATCACCGTGCCGCGTCGGCAGAGCGTCAGGCGCGCCACGGCACGCAGTTCGGGGTCGTACTCGGGGATGATGTAGGCGTTACCCTCGAGCAGCATTTCCTGCACGGCGCAAGCCCAGAAGTCGAACGCCGAGGTGTGTTCGTTGGGAGCCGTCAGCAGCAGGTAGCCCAGCGGCGAGGCGGGTCGCGGTTCGTACACCTCGCCTTCGCGGTGCATCACCTCGAGCGGCAGACTGGCCACCGACTCGGAGAGGATGCGCACACAGGCAAAGACCGTCGACACCTGCATGGCTCCCATCGTTCCCACCGTGTCGCCGCCGAAGAGGTCGACCGCGCCTTTCCGTGGAACGAAAGAACGGCGGTGGGGAGCAGGGGTAAGCTCCTCACCAGCCGTTCGGGAAGACATATATGAAAAGAATTTTTTGAAGAATCTCATAAGGGGAGGGAAGTCTGGCGTTATGTTGGTAAGGGGCAGAATAAGTGCAGTTGGTACCAAAGGGGCGGGGGAGGAGAGATTTTTTTTGGGGAAAAAGCATGCGGGGGTAATAATTTATTAACCCGTACGCTTTGCAGTAATAGATTTATTACCTACTTTTGCTCACGTAACCAATACCTCAACGCTATGCCCGAAGTACTCAGATTATTTGGTCTAAAGTTCTACATCTACACACGTGACCACGAGCCGCCCCACGTCCACGTGGTAGGTCCAGACGGTGAAGCCAAGTTCCTGGTGGGTGACACCATCGAGCTTGACTCAAACCACGGATTGAAGAACAAAGACATCCACATGGCGATGTCAATCCTCGAAGACAATAAGGATTTGATTATCGACAAGTGGGCTAACATTCACGGGAGCAGGGATTAACCTCTGCTCCTTCCATCATTCACTTTAATCAAACTCAAGGAGGACACTCTTATGAAGATTATCAAGATACGTTTTGCCGACAACCGCATCTACGGCACGACCGACGACGGACGTGAATTGTGGCAGTCGTTAGCTTATTACCGCCGTTTGCTTAATGCGACACCCGCCCAGCGCGAGTGCTACACGATCGGGGCTTACGGCATCCGCTGGGAGGAACTCGACGAAGACATGAGCTTCGAGAGTTTCGAGTATGACGACCCCGAGCCGTCAGGCCTCTCGCTCTTTTTCCTGACGCATGAGGAAATCAACGCTTCGGCCATCGCCCGCCGTCTGGGCATCAACCAGAGCCTTCTGGCGCAGTACATCAAGGGGACAAAACGCCCCTCTGAGGCGCGCAAGGAGGAGATTCTTCAAGCCATTCACGAGCTGGGGAACAGACTGCAGCAGGTGTCATTCTGACCCCTGACCCTCCCCCCATCTTACCGCTCATACGCATAGAGCAGTCCCAGCGTCATGAGCAGGGTGATAGTCCCGTCGATCTTTCGGTAATGCGAGAGTTTGACGGGCTTTTTGTTTTCCAGCGTGTCCTGGTCGATGACACAGTTTGTCAGGCAGAAAGCGTTGATGGGGTTGCGGTCGATGACAATGCGCGGCGGCGTGTCCCAGGCCAACATTTCGAAGGATTCGACGGGGAGGTTGAACGAGCCGTACGTTTGGCTGTAAGGCTGGAGCTGCTGACGCGCACCGACGGAGGAGAGAATGCTCACCAGTTCCTGACTCTTGTACGCGTCGTACCCGATGCGGATGATGTTCAGCTCCGATGAGCGGCGGATGATGTCCGAGGCGATAAGCTTCACGTCAATCTTCTGCCCCTCGCACAGGCGAAGCCAGCCCTGCTCCGCCCACAGGCGGTAGAGCTGCTCGTTGGGGTGACCGGTGAGCGCGCCCTCGGGGAAGTAGTAGTCGGTCGTGGAGTAAAAGCGGCGGTCGGCGGCGTGGTAGAGTGTGTACGTCACCGCCGAGAAATCGTCGTGCACCGAGAGGTCGAAGGCCACGGCACATTCGCGCCGCGCGCCGTCAGCCGCAGGCGGAAGCCCCTCGCCCGTGCAGAGCAGGCGCGCCCGTTCGTAGGTGAACCACGTGCGCTGCTCGCTGAGCGTGAAGACGTTGAGCAGCTTCGTGCGAAAGGCCAACATGTTCTCCGCCGAAAGTTGGGCGGCGGCATACTCCGAGGCATAGTAGTCGGGTTGCACGGTGATGCCCAGGTGGGGCTGCACCTTCGCCCAAGTGCGCGGGTCGTCCTCGCGGTCGTCGACATCGGGCAGGAAGAGCGAGGCCGTCATCTGGTCGTTCTCCGCCTCACCGCGCAACACCCGCATCACGCCCTCGAGCTCGTGGAAGAAGGGCCCATCCACCACCTCCGAGGCCGTCGTGATGACCACCGTGAGCGGTTCGCGGCGCGGGCCCATCGAGGTCGTCAGCACATTCTTCAAGTCCGCCCCGTTCTTGCCCGCCGTGTTGCGCGCCTGCGCATATTCGTCCATGATCACGAGCGAAGCGTGCAGGCCGTCCTTCGTCTTGGCGTTGGCCGTGAGGCACTGGATGAGCGAGTCGCGCCCCGCGTGGTCGCAGAAGGTAATCTTCTCGCGGTTCACGCGGAAGTGGCGCCCGCGCGGGTCAATGTCGAGCATGATGTTGCGAATTTCGTCAAAGCACACCTTCGCCTGGTCGTACGAGTTAGCCCCCACGTAAGCCTGCGCGTTGGCATCGCCAAAGAGCATGTCGTACACCGCCAGCGCCGCCGCGCTCGTTGTCTTCGAGAACTTGCGCGGCACGAACCAGTACACCTGCCTCACCAGCCGCAACCCGTCCGCCCGCGCAAAGCCAAAGATGGAGGCAAACTGGAAGGTCTGTACAGGCGTCAGCCGGTAGCGCGTGCGCCCCTTCACCCCGCTAAAGCGTATAGCCTCGTAGAAACGGATGAACCGCTTCACCCTGCGCGATCGCCACTCGTAGCGGTCGAGCAGCCGCAGAAAGCGCACGACGGCCAACAGTTCGTAGAGGTTGTGCGCCTCGGGGCTATCCGTGTTGTCCAGCACGTAAGCCTCCAGCCGCTCGTCCGTTCCCCCGATCATCGGGTGCAGCCGTCCCGTCACCTCCGCGCGTCGCCGCTGGAGCTCACGCGCCGTCTCCAGCTTCAGCGCGCGCAGGCGTTCCTTTTCTTCATCGGTCATGTTCGTCAGCCTCTTGCATTGTCTTCATGAAATCGCCGAAGTCGTCGCCATCCGTGCGCCGCTCCTTGCTCTCCGTGTTCATGCCCAGAGCGCGGAGCGAGCGTTGCAGGTCGGCCTGAATCTTGAGGAAGAGGTCCTCCTTCGGGCTAATCGTCTCGCGCGTGTTGCCCTCGCGCGATATTTCCACGTTCACCATGCGGTGCGCGGGCGAGAAAATCTCGTCCTTCACCAAGTTGTAGCGCACCATGAGCGTTGCCGTGAGTTCCACCTGGTACGTCAGTTCGGCGGTGTACTTACCCTCCTCCTTCAGCAGCTTGATGATGTAGCGCTTCTTCTGCTCAATCATCTGCTTCACGCGCTTATCCATCGCCGCCGCTTCCTCGCGCTGTCGGCGCACGTCCTCGACCGAGGGAATATTCTTCTCCGACCATCCGCGATACTTGCCCCGCGTCTTGAGCAGGAAGATGGTCGCCGTTGTGTCGCCCTCGAGCACGCGCTGCATGAGCGACCCTTCGGCCAGGTCGACCATCATGTCGCGCGAGCAAGCATCGGCCTCGGCAGCAAAGTCCGGGTCCTCCTTCTTGAGCTTATAGAACGTCGGGGGCGATATGCCCACCAGTTGGCAAGCCTTGCGCACCGTCCCGTTCGTGCGGGTCAGCGCGTCGAGCATCGCCTCCTTCGTCAGTCGCGTCTTCTCCTCCCGTCCAATCTCCAGTTCGCACGGGTTCTTTTTCTTTCTTGATGTAGCCATCGTTTTTTTGAATTGTTAAAAGGTTGCTTACTTAGGCCGCTGCCCCCACGGGCTGAAAAATCATCCGCGTGTGGAAAAAGGAAGGCGCGGGGTTTAGGGCAGGGGGTGGGCTAAAAAAAACACCGCCCCCCCTTGCGGCAGTCGTCGGGGTGTCATTCCGATGTATCGAAATATCGGAATGTCGAGACATCGAAGCACCGAAGCATCGACACATCGAATACCCTCAGCCCTCTTCCCCGCCAAACCTCTGCCGCCATTGCGCCCGTTCCGCCTCGCGCCGTGCCTCGGCCAGACGGCGACCGCCGCGCCCCAGTTCCGTGTGCACCCTCACGTGACAGTCGTGACAGAGCGGCAGCAAGTTGTGCCGGTCAAACATCAGCCGCTCCTTCGCCTCGCGCGTCAGGGCGCGCTCCACCGGCACCACGTGGTGCACCTCGACCGCCGAGCGCAGCCGCCCTTCGGCCTCACACCGGACGCAGAGCGGGTGTGCCGTCAGCACTTCGCGCCGCAACTTGAGCCAGCGCACCGAGTGAATCATGCGTTTATAATCCTTGTCCTTTGCCATATTCGCCGTATTTGTGTTTCGTCCGGTTACAGTCCATGTCCTTCGCCATATTCGCCGTATTGGTGTTTCGTCCGTTCCCAGTCGCCCAGTTGCGCGAAGGCATCGCCTATCACGTCCGCGTCGTCCGCCGCCTCCGTGCCGCGATCGGCGCGCACCTCGAGCTGCGAGGCCATCAGGCGCAGGATGCACACGGCCAGCGCACACGAGTTCTTGAATCCGTACCGCCGTGCCAGCCGCCCGAGCTGCTCATGCAGTTCCGTGCGCAGAGTCAGGTTCAGTCTTTTGCGTTCCATCTGTCTTGTCGTTATGAAGAGTCGACATGTGTCGACATCATTCGATTTAAGTCGATTTAAGTCGAGATATGTCGACAGTTTCCACTCACCTGCGTCGATACGTCCACGCAATCAGTCCCGCGTCGCGTTCCTCCTGGTTCGTGCGCGCCGCCAGCAGCCCCGTCAGGCTGACAAATTCCTCGTGCGTAATCTTCCCGTCGCGCCCCCGCCACAGCGGACGACCACCCACACGCAGCGGCAGCGGACGCACCTCCTCCACCGTCAGCCCGTAGTGCCGCGCCATTTGGCAAATCAAGCGTCCCGTCTCGTGGTTACGCCCCGCCGCGTTCCCCTTCGCCGCCGCCGCCCGCAGCGAGTCGCGCCCCTTCACGTGCCAGTGC
>JABLTM010050338.1_pt1 | contig 10804 bp, 7 predicted proteins | sample 7160121 | NCBI WGS metagenome assembly JABLTM01 (sample SAMN14651224, study PRJNA627086) | human gut metagenome | isolation source: feces | host: Homo sapiens | reverse complement strand
GAGATTGCTGTGTCAGCTTGATATGTTCAAATGCTAATTAAGTATAGCATACAGCTATGAATTTTTCTATTGCGTTCCCCTGACTTCGAAATAGTGGCAGGGCTGGCTGTCCTTGTTTTGCTTTGTGCTTCTCTACCGTACATGAGCATTCGGTGCGGAGATATTGTCTTATCCGCTCGAAAATATAGATTGGTTCGTTGTCAACGAGACTGAAGCAGAAGAACTCACGGGGGAGACCGAGACCGAAAAGATACTCGGCGCGTTCTCGCAAAAATTCCCGCGAGCAAGTGTGTTGCTGACCCTCGGCGCGGACGGTGCGTTCTGCCGCACTGAGAATGACACCTTCTATTGCGAAATATTCAGCGTGCCTGTTGTTGACACAACGGCGGCGGGGGACACTTTCCTCGGCTTTTTCTTCGCGATGCTCGACCGATTCGGTGCAGAACGCGCGCTGAAAATTGCCTAGGCGGCTTCGGCTGTCGCAGTCTCGCGCCCGGGCGCGTCCGCGTCGAGACCGACGCTTGATGAAGTTAAGAAATTTCTCGAAGAGCGCGGCGAGAGCCTGCTGTGAAGCTTTGATAATCTATCCGGAGTGCTTCGGCGTTCCGGATTTTTTATATTTTGACATCGGTGGTATAATAATATTCGGAGCGCGCCGCGCTATCAAATACAAAGGCGGAAGCCTATGACAAAACTCAGCTCAAAAACAAAAGGTGTTTTCTATATAATTTTGGCGGCGTTCGGCTTTTCGCTGATGTCGATGTTTATCAAGCTCGCGGGAGACCTGCCATCGTTTCAGAAGGCGTTTTTCAGGAATTTTATTGCGCTGATTTTTATTTTTATCATGATGCTGCGCGATAAAACAGGGTTCGTGCCCGCAAAAAAGAATATCCCCGATCTCTTCGGGCGCTGCTTTTTCGGAACTCTCGGCATGCTGTGCAATTTCTATGCAATAGGCAAACTCAACCTGTCGGACGCGAATATGCTCAACAAACTGTCGCCGTTTTTTGCGATAATATTCTCGGTTATCCTGCTCAAAGAGCGCCCGAGCATAGTTCAGATAGCGGGCGTGTGCGTTGCGTTCGCGGGCAGCATGTGCATCATAAAGCCGGGGTTTGACAATCCCGAAGTGCTCGCGGCTGTCGCGGGGCTTCTCGGCGGAGCGGGTGCGGGAATAGCCTATACTTTCGTGCGCCGCCTCGGCTCAAGAAAAGAGGACAGCAAGCGGATAATCTTCTGGTTCTCTGCGTTTTCGTGCGCGCTGTGTCTGCCGTTTATGATAGCGGGCTACAAGCATATGAGCGCTATGCAGCTTATTTATCTCGTCCTCGCGGGGACTTTCGCCTGCGTCGGTCAGATAGGAATAACTCGGGCGTATATCTGCGCGCCGGCGAAGGAGATTTCGGTCTATGATTACACGCAGGTGCTCTTCGCCGCGGCGCTCGGATTTTTCGTCTTCGGTGATGTGCCGGATGTCCTGAGCGTTATAGGCTATGTTCTCATCTGTGGCGCGGGAGTGGGGATGTTCGTATATAACAAGCGCAGATGATATGAATTTTGAATCCATTTTTCTGTCGGGTTGGTTGTATTTTGAATAGCGCGGAGGCGAACTGCTCTAATCGACCTTTTGCCGATTTAGAAATTTTATTTTTTTATCGATATAAATTTACTTTCAAGTTCATTTAATTTTCTTGCGGATTAAAATATATGTTGCGTATATTTGTATGAAGCATTAAAAAGTGTTGAAATTTGGCTATTTGCGGCATCACTTTTTAGAACGGAAAAATTTTACGGCAAAAATGAGATTATTTGCTAAATAGACATTGTTATTTTGGTATTATAGTGTTATAATTAGTCAGAAAATGGAATATAGTTATTTCATGGATGAGATAACTCTGCGAAAAATGTCAAATTGTGTATAAAACGGGTGCCTCCATTCGTTTCTTTGATATTTTTATAAAGCTGTTTGACAGCTAATGATGCCACTAGGGTATCATATAGGAGATTTGTGAGGAAAACAGGAAGAGAGGAGACCGGGGATACTGAAAAGCAGTGGGCTTTTCAGTATGTGGTTGCTATGGAAACGGGAAACGCACAGTATTGGTTCAGTACGGAAGAAGTTAACGGTTTAGAAATTAATGAATTAAAAGTTACAAAAAGAGCTGTTCCTGAGACTCTGAAGGTCTCGGGAAGCAAGGCATATTTGTTCTTTAAACGAGCCTTCGACATTGTGGCAGCTATTGTCGTGGGTCTCGTTTTGTTTTTATTTATGCCGATAATTTCTGCTGCGATAAAGCTTGATTCAAAAGGTCCGGTGCTGTTTAAGCAGGAGCGCCTCGGGAAAGACGGAAAACCGTTTATGATGTATAAGTTCCGCTCAATGCATACAGACGCCGAAGAAAACGGTCCCCAATGGGCAAAAGTCGATGACCGGAGAGTTACGCGCGTAGGAAAATTTTTGAGAAAGACGAGAATAGACGAATTGCCGCAGATGTGGAACATAATTGCCGGCGACATGAGCTTTGTCGGGCCGCGTCCCGAGAGAGAGTTTTTCTACGCGAAGTTTGAACGTAATATACCCAATTTCCGCGATCGATTGGCGGTTAAGCCCGGCTTGACCGGGCTTGCACAGATAAGCGGAGGCTATGAACTCGATCCGCAATCCAAACTCGACTATGATATCGAGTACATAGAGACACGTTCGGCTCTGCTCGATATTAAATATATATTTAAGACAGCTAAAATTGTGTTTACGCATAATGGTGCAAGATAAGACAGAAAAAACAGAAACTTGGAGGATAGATCGAGAGTATGGTAAAAACAAAAAATTCGTCCGGTGCGGCGGATAATAACGAGATAACATTATGGAGCGCGGCACGGCTGCTGCTGGGCAAGTTTTATTGGCTGCTCATTTCCGGCTTTGTCTGTGCGCTCATAGTTTGGCTAATTACGACATTTCTTATTGCTCCGACATATGAGTCGAGGGTGAGCTTCTATGTCTATAATAATGCCGAAAAATCAAATCATGCGAGCACGATAAACAACAGTGACCTTCAGGCGGCAGAGAGTCTTGCGACTACATACTCAAAGATACTTGAAAGCAACTCGGTGCTTGATGCGGTGCTCAAAGATCTTGGAGACAAAGCGGATCTTAGCAGAAAAGATCTCAGCGGAATGATCGAGGTCTCGGCAGTTTCGGATACTCAGCTGTTAGAGGTTATTATTAAATCAGACAGTGCGGAATTTGCCTGTGATGTCGGAAAATCATTTGCAAATGTTGCACCGACAGAAATAGTCAGAATAACCAAAGCCGGTGGAGTCGAGGTTGTTGACCGACCGGAGGTTGCAGCGGAAAAATCATCTCCGAGAACCGTTTTTGATACGGCGATAGGTTTCCTTATCGGTGTTATCGGAATTTCGGTTGTACTTATACTTAAGATGCTTTCGGATACAACGATATATCTGCCGGAAGATATAGAAAATATATCCGGCGTAACCGTTTTGGGTCAGATACCCGAAATAGATGTATCCGAGAACGGACATACTTATTGGAAACTTACGAAAGGAGGGGTGATACGCTGTGAAAATAAGAAAGATAAAGATGATAAATCGAAAAAAAACGACGACTGATACTGCTTCAGTCAACAGGAAAAGGCTCATAAACAACGATAGCCCCTTTGCAATAAAAGAGGCATATGTAAAGCTTCGAACCAGCCTGATGTTTTGCATGAAGGCCGACAAAGAAGGTCCGTGCAAGGTCTTTGCGATAACGAGCGCGAATCCCTCGGAAGGAAAAAGTCTTACGGCGGCAAATATTGCGATAAGCTATGCGATGCTCGGCAAAAAGACGCTGCTCATCGACGCGGATATGCGTAAGCCGACTCAGCGCAGACTCTGGAAGGTTGATATATCAACGGGTCTTTGCGATTTTCTTGCCGGTATGGGTCCGCTTGAGCTTGTGAGGGTAGAAAATCTGCCATTGTCGATAGTGTGCACGGGCACGATACCGCCCAATCCGTCGGAGCTTTTGGCTTCGGATATAATGAAGCAATTCATAAAACGGTGCACGAAGAGCTACGACTATGTGATCATTGATACCCCGCCGATAAATACAGTCGCGGATGCGCAGATAATTTCAACTTATGTTGACGGCGTGGTGGTTGTTGCAAAGTCCGGTTCGACGACTTCGGACGAGCTGAGTATGGCGCTCGAAGCAGTCGATCGCGCAGGCGGAAATCTGTGCGGTGTAGTTGTCAATGATATGAATATGAAATCGCTTAAATATTCCTATAAATATAGCGATAAAGATAAATACGGTTATAAATATTCATATGAGGACATGCCGAACAATGCTAAGTGAGTGATACTGCAATGGATATTACTTTTGATTATCATTCCCATATACTTCCCGGGTGCGATCATGGAAGCGACGGAATAAAAACATCGCTAAAACAGATAGAAATGGCTAAAAGCGTGGGAATAAAAACCATATGCGCGACCCCACATTTTTATCCGCACAAGGAAAGTGTGGAATCATTTCTTGCGAGGCGGCAAAGAACCTACGAAGCCTTGAAAGCAAATCTGCCGGAGGGCGCGCCGGAGATAATTCTCGGTGCTGAAGTGCTGATCTGTGACGGAATGGATCAGCTCGACGGACTTGATCGCCTGTGCCGTCAGGGGACAAAAGAACTGCTGCTCGAGCTGCCGTTCTATAAATGGCCGGAATCGGTATGGGAGACAGTCGAACGTCTAAACGATCGTGATGATATACGGATAGTCATCGCCCATGCCGACAGATACCCGCCGGAAGATATAGAAAGGCTGATAGGCGAGGGGATTCCGCTGCAGCTGAATGTCGAATGCTTCAAAAAGCCTCTGCGGCGAAAACGGTATATATCCTGGATAAAAAAAGGATATGTTAAATATCTCGGCAGCGATATGCATATGCTCGAAACGGGATATAAGGATTGGGTAAAATGCAGAAAGATTTTGGAGAAAAAGGCTAAATGAAAGTGAATGAACAATCCGGAGTAGAACAGAAGCAACCGCTTGTCTCTGTTATTATGCCTGCGTATAACGCCGAAGAGTACATATCGGAAGCGGTGCAGTCGGTGATGGCGCAGACATATACAAATTGGGAGCTTCTGATTTTGGACGACTGTTCAACGGACGGCACAGCAGACAAAGCAAGGTGCTTTTCGGATCTTGACCCGAGAATAACTCTATACAGCAACCCTAAAAATATCGGTGTTGCTCTGACTCGCAACAAAGGGATGGCTCTTGCAAAAGGCAGTTGGGTAGCGTTGCTTGACAGCGACGATATTTGGCATAAAGACAAGCTTGAAAAACAGCTTGCCGCAGCGGAAAATACGGGCGCAGATATTATATATTGCTCATACTCTTTGATGGATAAAAACGGAGAGCATTTGTCGGATTTTATTGTTCCGGAGAGAACATCATATGATGATATGCTTAGAAAAAGCGTGCTGAGCTGTTCTACGGTGCTCCTGCGCAGTTCTATTCTCTCGGCTCACTGTTTCTTTACGAATTATTATCATGAGGACTATGTTTTTTGGCTTGAATTGTTGAAATCGGGATATACTGCGGTTGCAAGTCCGGGTATTCTTGCTGATTACCGCATTGTAGATGGTTCCCGCTCAAACGATAAATTGAAATCCGCAAGAAACAGGTGGCTGATTTACCGAGAAATAGAAAAATTATCCTTAGGAAAGTCTGTAAGGGTTTTTGCGGCGTATGCTTTTAACGGATTTATAAAACATAAGAGGCTGTGAAAAATGAATGACTTGATACAGCTCAATGAACTCAGCGAGCACCAAAAAGTACTTCTTTCTATGCTTAAAGATTTTGATGCAGTGTGCGAAAAGCACGGTATTCGCTATATGCTTTTTGCAGGCACGGCGCTCGGCGCAGTCAGACACAGCGGTTTTATTCCGTGGGATGATGATGCCGACGTTATTCTGATGCGTGCGGATTACGAGAAGTTTTTTGAATGCGCGGCAAAAGATTTTGATGCCGAAAAGTACTACGTTCAGCGAGAATACGGCGCACACTGGCCTATGCAGTTTTCAAAGCTCAGACTCAACAATACTGCGTGCATAGAAAAATATCATCCTAAAGACCCTGAGCTTCATCAAGGAATATATATTGACATTTTTCCGTGCGATAATCTGTCGGATAACAAAGCGGTCAGAAAGCTTCAGTTTTTAGCTTCGAAGATAGTGATTGCAAAGGCTCTGTATGCCCGCGGATATGAAACGGACAGCTTCGCAAAAAAGTGCTTTATGCAGCTTTGCCGTCCGCTTCCTCTTGAGCCGTTCAAAAGAATTTGCATTCGTCGAAAAGATAGCAGCTCTTATATGGTTCATTCGTTTTTTGCGGCGAGCAAAAGCTATGAAAAAAGCATTTTTCCGCGCGAATGGTTTGAAAAAACCATGCGTGTACCCTTCGAGGATGCGGAATTTCCCATATCGTGCCAATGCTCGGAGCTCCTTACCAAGCTTTACGGCGATTACGAAAGAATTCCTCCGCCGGAGGAGAGAAGATGCAAGGAACACGCTGCGATACTTGATACCGAGCACTCATATACGGAGTATCTCGATGAGCAGCGTAAAATGAAAATAGATGTATACACAAGAAGCATAAGATAGAATAATATCAGGAAGGTCTTATACATAATTTAGTTGAAAGCGGACACGCTTTTACATTTTTTAGAATTATGTTGTCGGTAGATTTTTATGTTACCATATAGCTGGCTACAGAGGAAATATGTATGTATGAAAGATAGTTTATTACATAAGGGCTAATTGCTTTTCATATATGTAACGATACTTAAATTATCTGATAGATAATTTAAAATAAAATGCAAAAGGAGAGATATTTATGAAAAAAGCGGTTAGAAAATATCTATCGGTATTTCTTGCTGTAGCAATGCTGGTTACAACATTGTTGCCGATGGGGGCATATGCTGCTAAAAGCATGGCAGCATATACTGCAGAATCAGTTACGGGAATTGCAAGTTATTCAACATTTATTGAAAAACTAAAAATTCTTGATCGGTATGCTGTAGCGTATGCTCAGGAACACAATGCTGATGCAACGCTTCTTGAAATTACCTACATTCGCACCGGCGTTGAAAAGTATAACGATGACCAGTGGGAAATGCTGGCGGGTAAAGCTAATACGGATTTTATAGAGTATGTAGCGCAAGAGGATGCAAAAAACGGTACCGATGCCGCATTGCTCAGAAATCTTGCCAACTTTACATTGCCCAATGGCCAGGAAGTTGATTTTCGCCATATGTTTGCAACGCTTAATATTGCTTACTTTAAGAATAACGAGGATACGGCGGATTTTGGTGGCTGGATAGGTGATATTTGCGATTTAATGGAATATTCGCATATTAAGGGAATAAAGTCAACAGAATTGGAAACCTTGGTAGCCGAAATCAAAGCAAAGTATTTTGGAATTGACGATGATGAATATCATACATTTGGTATATTAGATCTTCGCGGCGATCTTGATGCTTATTATTTATATAGAACACTGAAAGCTGACGGTGGAAATTTGAGCACTGTGCTTGAAAATTATTTCACAGAAGTTCTTACCGACGAGGATCGAGCTGCGTTCTTTATAAATAATAGAATCCCCGGTAACACAACAAAAGAAAAAGTCCGCGGTGCAGTTACCGAGAAATATGCCGGTAACGCTCTTGCCAAGGCGTTGGAGGCTAACCGGCAATTATCCGATTTAGAAAATATTGAACTGCTGCGAAAAGCTTGCTGCTACGTTTTTGCAGATTGGTGCTATGAAAACGGTAAGGATAAGTTGACGGAAGTGGATCCGGATAATCCTGATCCCGAGCCCGGAGATGAGGCTTATTATTCGGTGTTTTCATCGAATACAACGACGATTGCTCCCGGCGTTTCACAGACCGTTAATTACGCGCTTACAAGGGACGATAAACAGATAGTTTACTATATTGCCACAGCAGATCTTTCAAGAGATGATGTTGACATTTATGCTAATTATCACGCAAATGACCCTTCTCAGGGCTGGGCGATGTCCCGTGTTACCGACCAGATGGCAGCGGCTCAGAAAAAACATTCAAATCCGTCTGATACTGCGAACTATGTTGAGCATTACAATGCAGTGGTCGGCGTCAATGCGGATTTCTATGATATGACGAACGGCGTGCCTAACGGTGCTTTGGTTATGGAAGGCAAGGAGTATCACGGAGGCGGTTCAAACTTCTTTGCCATTATGAAGAATGGTACGGCCATGATCGGCAGTGCAAGCGAATATGGAATTTATAAGGATCAGATACAGGAAGCTGTTGGCGGCGGTATTTATCTGGTTAAAGACGGAAAATCTGTCGTAAGCAGTACGTCTGATTATTATAATAATCGCCATTCACGTACCTGTGTCGGTATCACTGCGAGCGGAAAAGTTGTTCTGATGGTGCTCGACGGTCGTCAGCAACCATTCTCTGCTGGCGGCAGTGCAGAAGAACTCGCGCAGATTATGCTTGATGCCGGATGTGTTACCGCAATTAATCTTGACGGCGGCGGTTCAACAACATTTGTTGCGAAGCAGGAGGGAAGCAACGAGCTTACAATTGTTAATCGTCCTTCGGATGGATATGAGCGCTCTGTAAGTTCATCTCTTATGATTGTTTCAACCGCACCTGCTTCTAATGAGTTCGATCATGCATTGGTTACATCGGACTATGATTATTTGACTATTGGAACCTCAATTAAATTTACTGCTACGGGAGTCAGCTCTTCCGGAAATTCCGCGAATCTTCCGAGTAATGTTGTTTGGGAATCGTCTGATGAGGCGATCGGTACAATATCAGAAGGCGGTGTGTTCACAGCCAAGGATAATGGTACTGTAGAAATCAGGCTTATGTCGAATGGCACAGAGATCGGCAGCAAGACAATAGAAGTTGTTAATCCCGATGGTTTGAAATTTACAAAGAAAAGTATCAATACTGTTTATGGCAAGCCGATATCATTGCCGTTGGTTGCAACATACAACGAGAATCCTGTTGCAATTTGTGCGAATGATATTGAATTTGAATTGAGCAATGATGCGGCCGGAGAAATTAATGCAACAGGTTCCGAGTTTTTATTTATCGGAAATGAGGAATCTGGTTTGAAAAATACGACTGTTATTGCAAGAACATCGTACGATTATTCAATTGAAGCTTCTGTTAAAATTGCCATGTATAGCGAGAATCAGACGATTTTTGATTTTGATAATTGTACGGGCGGAGACAGAAGTTTGGCATGGACAAGAGATGTCTCGAATGCTGAACTTGTCTTCCACAGTAAGGACGAGCCTGATCGTTATCATGTCATTAATACTAATAAACCTATGGATGTTGACTATGTTTTCGCGCTTGACATGACAACGATTGATGTGCCTGACAAATTGCGTTCTCTTCTCTCTATGGTTGCAGGAGGAGATGTGACTGATGTTACAGCATGGGATTTCCTTCTTCAGCTGGCCGAGCGTGTTAGTCCTAAGACGGAAGTAACGATTAAGATTCAGTTTGACCGCAATTTCCATGTGGATACTTCGAATCTTGCTGTATCTAATGACTATTTCTGTTTAACGAATGCAGTCTTAGACGATAATAATCTGCTCACAGTGACCTGCAATTTTGTTAAGCAAAGCCAGGCAATCGATCCGGATATTGCAAACCCGATTTGCATTCTCAGCGGAATTAAAATTACTCCTGTCGATTCCGCAGCGTGGGATGCAAACAATCGCCTTAATGCAGTAGTTTCCGGTTCTGTTGGATATGACATTTACTTAGGCGCTAATGCACTTTACAATATGTCTAATCAGACATCTTTCCAGGAGAAATATGGCATTTATCCTTATGAGGAACCCGAAAATGTTACGCATCCCAAGGGCGGACACTTCTATTGTAAGGAATACAAGACCTTTAATGATCGTTTTGTTCTTGATAATGGAGCATGGTCCGGTTGGAAAACGGAGAATGGTGTCTCATATTATTTTGTTGACAATGAAATGCTGAAGGGAATTCACAAGGTTCCCGGTCAGAATGACGCAGAAAATGAATACTACTATCATTTTGATGAGACCACAGGCGCAAGTTTAGGTAAATTTACCGGTTTGTTTGAAACAAATGGCGATCGCTACTATGCTGTTAACGGTGTACTGAAATCAGGCTGGTGGGAGCTTACAGATGAAAACGGCGAGAATAGCTACTATTACTTTGATGAGAACACTTTTAAGGGCTTGAACGGTAATCAGACTATTGATGGCTACAAGTATATTTTTGATGAATATAGACTCGTACGTGGTGACTTTGTCAAGGATGCAGGTGGTACACATTATCGTTGGGCAGGTAAATGGTTGTGCAATACTTGGCTTGAACTCGATGGAAATAAATATTATCTTGGATATGGTCCCAATGGTTATGTTAAAACAGGAATCTTTCACATTTATGAATATCCAACACGCTATGCCGCTGATGAAAATGGCGTTTGGCAGGAGAACCTAACCGGACTGTTCGATTATAAAGGTGAGACTTATTACTGTGTAAAAGGTATAATTCAAGATTCTCCCGGATTAGTAAAAATAGGAAATGATTACTACTATTTTAGAAGTACAACAAGTGCTGCGGTAAAAGGAAGAACTTATTGGATTACAGTAACAAATGATCTTCTTCCGGCAGGACCGTATGCTTTTGATGAAACCGGAAAAATGATTAATCCTCCTGCGGTCGATCCAGATCCGGATCCCGAACCCG
>JABLTM010099961.1_pt1 | contig 10805 bp, 8 predicted proteins | sample 7160121 | NCBI WGS metagenome assembly JABLTM01 (sample SAMN14651224, study PRJNA627086) | human gut metagenome | isolation source: feces | host: Homo sapiens | reverse complement strand
AGTGACCTTTACTCCCGACCTGTATGCCTGCGCCGTCGATTACGTAGGAGTGTCCAATTGACCTTGTTGGCCGAGAACCCAGGCAATATACAGGGATGGATGACCGACCACGACGGCAAGCTGCGTGTAGCCATTGCCATAGTAGATGGGGTCAATAAGCAGATACTATACCGTGAAACGAAAGACCAGCCGTTCCAAGCGGTATTGACCACCAACTTTAAGGAAACCGTCGGTTTTGCCGTCTTTACGCCCGACAACAAGATGGTCTATGCACTGACCAACGTCGGACGCGACAAGACCGCATTGGTCCTGATGGATCCGAAAACCTGCGAAGAGAAGGAGGTCCTGTACATGAACGACAAGTACGACATCTCGGGCTTCAGCTACTCCGAAAAGAAGAACCGGCTGACAGTAGTAGCCTGTGAAGGGCACAAGGACATGATCCGCCACTATTTCGACAAAGAGGAAGAAGGGATACGTCATAAACTGGAAGCACAGCTTCCGGGCTATAACGTCAGTATCACCAGCCAGAGCAGAGACGAGAATATCCGCCTGATCCATGCCGGCAATGACCGCACATACGGAAGCTACTACCTCTATAATGTAAAGGAAAACAAGCTCACCAAGGTGGCCGACATAGCGCCCTGGATTAAAGAAGAGGAAATGTGCGCCATGAACCCGATTACCTATACCAGCCGTGACGGACTGACCATAGAAGGTTACCTGACTCTGCCGAAAGGTTATACCATGGAAAATGCAAAGAACTTGCCGGTTGTGGTCAATCCGCATGGAGGACCGTGGGCACGCGATTCCTGGGGATACAATCCGGAAGTACAGTTCCTTGCTAGCCGTGGCTATGCCGTACTGCAGATGAACTTCCGCGCCTCAACCGGATACGGACGCAAGTTTACTGAACTGGGCTACAAGCAATGGGGACAGACCATGCAGAATGACATTACCGACGGAGTAGAATGGCTGATCAAGAAAGGGATAGCCGACCCGAAGCGGGTGGCCATCTATGGAGCAAGCTATGGAGGTTACGCTACCCTGGCAGGAGTGACCTTTACTCCCGACCTGTATGCCTGCGCCGTCGATTACGTAGGAGTGTCCAATTTGCTTTCGTTCATGAATACGATTCCTCCCTATTGGAAACCGTTGCTCGACATGATGCACGAAATGGTGGGCGACCCCGCAACCGACAAAGAAATGATGGAAAAATACTCGCCTGTATTCCATGTAGACCAGATTAAGGCTCCGCTGTTCATCGCCCAGGGTGCAAACGACCCGCGCGTCAACAAAGCCGAATCTGACCAGATGGTAGAAGCCTTGAAGAAACGAGGTGTGGAAGTGGAATACATGGTAAAGGAAAATGAAGGACACGGATTCTATAATGAAGAGAACAAGTTCGACTTCTACCGTGCCATGGAGAAATTCCTTGACAAGCATCTGAAATAAACACTTCAGCCTGATTGTTATTAAACCGGATTCTCCAAAATCCTTGCATTTTCTGTAGATTTTTATATACATTTGCAGCCGTACATTTAAACAAAGAGAAAACAGATGCATCGTATCGCTTCCTATTCGCGCAAAGTCATGCTTCGGTTCCGCCGTTGGAGCCGGAAGGAATATGCTGCGTTCGTGAGCCTGCATCGCCACGTCACCATCGGACAGGTGGGACGGGGAATTGCGGATGCCTCACTGGGCAAGCAGAAAACGGCAGTGTGCGAGGGAAAGAAAACGGAAGGGACGTCATGGACTGACTTTTCAGAGGAGGATGCACTTTTTGGAAGCGGAGGACCGGGACTCGGAGGAAGTCTATTCGAGATAGACCGGAAAGGATTGTGGTGTCTGCTGGTGCCGCAAAGGGAAGAAGTGCCAGCGCCGCTTGTAGACGGAATAAATAAGATAATAAATAACCGGAAGGGGTGTACCCGTTTCGAGCTGATTTTGAAAGAGACAGCCGAAACGGATACACCCTTTCTTTTTTTATAAAATACGTATGGAGAAATTACAGAAACTGGAAGAGAAAATAAAAGAAGGACAGGTGCTGACTGCCGAAGAGGCTTTGTGGCTGTTGGAAGAAGCACCTTTTGACGCATTGTGTGAAACGGCCCACCGCATCACGGAGGCATACGCTTCGCGGAAGTTTGACATGTGTTCCATCATCAATGCCAAGTCGGGACGTTGCCCGGAAAACTGCAAGTGGTGCGCCCAGTCGGCACATCATCACACGGGCGTGGAGGAATACGGACTGGTGAGCGAAGAAGAATGTTTGCGTCAGGCACAGATGAACGAGCACCAGGGGGTATCGCGTTTCTCGCTGGTGACCAGCGGACGCCGGCCTTCGGCAGGAGAGTTGGAGAAATTGTGTGCGCATTTTGAATATGTGCGGGCGCATAGCAGCATCAAGTTGTGTGCATCTTTGGGGCTGGCCACGGAGGAACAGCTTGCGGCGTTGCACCGTGCGGGGGTGAGCCGTTATCATTGCAATCTGGAGACGGCGCCTTCGTTTTTCCCGAACCTGTGCTCCACGCATACCCAAGCCCAGAAGATAGATACGTTGCAGGCAGCTCGCCGGGTGGGCATGGACGTGTGCAGCGGAGGCATCATCGGCATGGGAGAAACACCTGCCCAGCGGGTGGAACTGGCGCTGACCTTGCGGGAACTGGAGGTGCAGTCTATCCCGTTGAACCTGTTGCAGCCCATCAAGGGAACACCGCTGGAACATGCGAAACCGCTGACAGCGGAAGAGGTGTTGCGCACGGTGGCCATGTTCCGCATGGTGAACCCGACAGCTTTCCTCCGTTTTGCCGGAGGACGTTCGCAGTTGAGTGAGGAGACGGTGGACCGTGCTTTGTATGTGGGCATCAATTCGGCCATTGTGGGTGATTTGCTGACTACTCTCGGTTCCAAAGTATCAAAAGACAAAGAACGTATAAAAGGAGCAGGATATGAATTGTGAGAAACTGTTTGACGAATTTGACCGGGACCACCTGTGGCACCCGTACACTTCGACCTCAAATCCGTTGCCTACTTACAAGGTGGAACGGGCAGAGGGCTGTACGCTGACCTTGGCCGACGGCACGGAGCTGATTGACGGCATGTCGTCGTGGTGGTGTGCCGTACATGGATACAATCATCCGGTATTGAACCGGGCGGTGGAGGAACAGCTCCACCGGATGTCGCACGTGATGTTCGGGGGACTGACCCACGAACCGGCCATTGAACTGGGAAAGGAACTGCTGAAAATCGTGCCTCCCAGCATGGAGTATATTTTTTATGCAGACAGTGGGTCGGTGGCTGTGGAGGTGGCCTTGAAGATGGCGGTGCAGTATCAGTTTGCAGCCGGCCATCCGGAGAAGAACAACTTCGTGACCATTCGCTCGGGCTACCACGGCGATACGTGGAACGCCATGTCGGTGTGCGACCCGGTGACGGGCATGCACAGCCTGTTCGGTTCGGCCCTTCCGGTACGCTATTTCGTGCCAGCTCCGCAGTGCCGTTTCGGCGCGGAATGGGACGAGAAAGACATCGAGCCGTTGCGGGAAGTCATCACGCAGCACCATGGCGAGCTGGCGGCCCTGATTCTGGAACCGATCGTGCAGGGAGCCGGAGGGATGCGTTTCTACCATCCGCAGTATTTACGGGAGGCGGCACGCCTCTGCCGGGAACACGGCATGCTCCTGATTTTTGACGAGATTGCCACGGGCTTCGGGCGTACGGGCAAGCTCTTTGCATGGGAACATGCGCAGGTGGAACCGGATATCATGTGCATTGGAAAGGCACTGACCGGAGGATACATGACCTTCTCGGCGGTGCTGGCTTCGGCGAAGGTGGCCGACTGCATTTCTTCCAAGGAACCGCGTGCCTTCATGCATGGGCCTACGTTCATGGGCAATCCGCTGGCGTGTGCTGTGGCACTGGCTTCTGTCCGGCTGTTGTTGTCGTCTGGCTGGCAGGAGAAAGTGCTCCGCATTGAGGCACAGTTGAAAGAGGAACTGGCGCCGGCGGCTGCGTTGCCGCAGGTGGCTGACGTCCGGGTACTGGGGGCCATCGGGGTGATTGAAACTAAGAAGCCGGTCGACATGGGCTGGATGCAGCGGCGGTTTGTGGAAGAAGGCATCTGGGTACGTCCGTTCGGACGGCTGGCCTACATCATGCCGCCTTTCATCATCCGTCCGGAGCAGCTGACCAAGCTGACGAGCGGTTTGTGTAAGATTGTGGGCGAAATGCCGGAATAAAAACAAAGGAGGAACATCATGGAAAATGAAATACAACCCGGGCCGGACAGGGATTTTCAGTTGGAACTGGACAAGCTGGAGGCGTGCGGCAACCTGCGCGTGCTGCCGGAGACCTGCTGTGACGGGAAATGGATTGAAGCCGGCGGACGGCGGATGCTGAACCTGTCGTCGAACGATTACCTGGGACTGGCTTCGGACAAGGCGTTGTGCGAGGAGTTTCTGCGGACGGTGAAGGAGAGGGACTTGTGCTTTTCTTCTTCGTCCTCACGGTTGCTGACGGGCAACTTCCCGGCTTATCGGGAACTGGAAACGCTGCTGGCTTCGCTGTTCGGGGCGGAGAGTGCACTGGTGTTCAGCAGCGGGTATCACATGAACACGGGGATTCTGCCGGCAGTGACCGATGCGAATACCTTGATTCTGGCCGACAAGCTGGTGCATGCGAGTCTGATTGACGGCATCCGTCTGTCGGCGGCCAAGTGCATCCGCTACCGCCATCAGGACTATGCACAGCTGGAGAATCTGCTGGCCAAGTATCACGGTTCGTATCACCGGATTGTCATCGTGACGGAAAGTGTGTTTAGCATGGACGGTGATGTGGCTTCGCTCGACCGACTGGTGGCACTGAAGCGCTGTTACGACCACGTGATGCTGTATGTGGACGAGGCGCATGGCATTGCGGTGCGAGGGGCGCATGGACTGGGGGTGGCCGAGGAACAAGGCTGCCTGAAGGACATCGATTTCCTGTGCGGCACCTTCGGCAAGGCGATGGCTTCCGTCGGGGCGTATGTGGTGTGCCGGAAGGTGATTCGCGATTATCTGGTGAACCGGATGCGGACGTTGATTTTCACCACGGCATTGCCTCCTGTCAACGTGGCTTGGACGCGGTTTGTCTTGTCGCGGTTGGAGGAGATGCAGGCACGGCGGGAGCACCTGGCACAGATTTCAGCGCGTCTGCGGGAGGCTGTCCGTGAAAGCGGGGCCGATTGCCCGTCGGAAAGCCACATCATCCCTTTGGTGGTAGGAGCCAACGAGAAGGCCATTTGGAAGGCACTGCAGATGCAGGAACACGGCTTCTATGTGTTGCCCGTGCGTCCGCCTACGGTGCCCGAAGGGACGGCACGGTTACGCTTCTCGCTGACCGCGCTGATTGAAGCGGACGAAGTGGCGCGTTTGTGTCACGAATTGAAGGAATGAATCGGAAAGAATTGAAGGAATGAAACAACTGTTTATCAAGAAGGAAGGAAACCCGGTGTTGCTGCTTTTCTTTGCGGGCTGGGGTTCGGACGAAAACCTGTTTGGCAGTCCGGTGCCGGAAGGGTGCGACTACTTGCTGTGTTTTGATTACAAGAATATGGACTTTGACTACAGCCTGCTGGACGCCTATCAGGAGATACGGGTCCTGGCCTGGTCCATGGGCGTATGGGTGGCTTGCCAGACGTTGACCGGGAAGGATTATCCCTACGGGATGAGGCTGGCCGTGAACGGAACACCTTATCCCATTCACGATACGAAAGGGATTCCGGAAGCCATCTTCCGGGGAACGCTGGAGAATTCTAGAAACAGGTGCCTTGAAAACTGCTTCTAACATTAAGAAAGCTTCCATTCTTTCCATGTACTGCGGAGCAGATTTCATCAAGACTTCTACCGGAAAAGAAAGCCCTGCCGCTACTCCGGAAGCAGCATACGTAATGTGCCAGGCCATCAAGGAATATTTCCTGGAAACAGGACGAAAAGTAGGCTTCAAGCCAGCAGGCGGCATCAATTCCGTTCACGATGCGCTGGTATATTATACCATCGTCAAGGAACTGCTGGGCGAAGAATGGCTGACTAACGAACGCTTCCGTCTGGGCACTAGCCGCATGGCCAACCTCCTGCTTTCAGAAATTGTAGGCAGTGAGACCAAGTTCTTCTAATCAGAAGAAAGAAATGAAATAAAAAGCCCCTTTCCATTGTGGAAAACCACAAACGAAAGGGGCTTTTCTTTATCTATAAAACGAATTACTTGTTCCGTTCAATCACGTAATCAATGTAAGCAGTCAGCGCATTCCTAATCGCTTCGTCGGTAGAAGCGGGCAAAAGTGCCAATGCCTTCTCACGGAACTCATACATTTTCTGAGTGGCATACTCAATGCCTCCTTCCCTTTTCACCGTTTCTACAAACTGGGCTATCTCTTCTTTCGAAGCATTCAAGGCCCGTATCCGTAAAGCCAGTTCATTCAAAGAGGTATCGTGCAATTTATTCAATACATACAAAGCCGGCAGTGTAAGTTTCCCTTCCAGCATATCATTTCCCGTGGGCTTCCCTAATTCTGCATTCTCAAAATAATCGAAGATATCGTCTTTTATTTGGAAAGCTATTCCAATCATTTCACCAAAAAGTGCCGCTTTCATCGCTTCTTCTGGAGAAGCATTCACGGATACCGCCCCACTTTGCGCACTAATCTTGAACAAGGCTGCTGTTTTCTTTCGTATGATGTCAAAATAAGTATCTTCTGCAAAATCTTCCTTTCCGGTATTGCCCAACTGAAGAATCTCCCCTTCAGAAAGTTCCTGCCCCAAGCAAGCCACCAATTCTACTAACTCCACCTTACCGGTATGCGCAGCATGTTTCAAACTTGTAGCCAGCATGTAATCACCCACCAACACCGATACCTTATTATTATAAATGGCATTCACAGAAGACTGCCCACGACGTTCGTTACTTTCATCCACTACATCGTCGTGAATCAGACTAGCTGTATGAAGTAACTCCAATGATAAGGCTGCATGAAAAGTAGAATCGCTTAATGTACCGAACAACTTAGCCATCAGCATCACCAGTATAGGGCGCATCATCTTCCCACTCCGCTTCTTGACGTAAGACAGCACCTCTCCCAATAAAGGATCTGTACTGGTCAAAGAGTCTTCAAAAAGCCCTCTGAATTCCTCCAATTCTTTTGCTACAGGCTGCTTTATTAAATCAATTTTATTCATGTACATTTATTTAAGCCCACAAAAGTAATAATAAAAGACTGAATACCGTATTTTTTTGTACATTTACATGAAAAATCTTAATATTTTTACACGAATGGAGAAACTATTTCTACTAGACGCTTATGCACTGATTTATCGTGCCTACTACGCCTTCATCAAGAATCCCCGCATCAACTCAAAAGGTCTTAACACTTCCGCTATCCTGGGGTTTGTCAATACGCTGGAAGAAGTGCTGAGAAAAGAGAATCCGACCCACATCGGCATTGCTTTCGACCCGTCGGGACCTACGTTTCGCCATGAGGCTTACCAAGCATACAAGGCTCAACGAGAAGAAACCCCCGAGGCCATCCGGCAATCCGTCCCTATCATAAAAGACATCATCCGGGCCTATCGCATCCCTATCCTGGAAGTGGCTGGCTATGAAGCTGACGACGTCATCGGCACACTTGCCACCGAAGCTGGGAAAAGAGGAATTACCACCTATATGATGACCCCCGACAAGGATTACGGCCAACTTGTAGGGGAACATGTGTTCATGTATCGTCCGAAGTACGGCGACAAGGATTTCGAAATAATGGGCGTCAACGAGGTCAAAGCCAAGTTCGATATCCAGTCTCCTCTTCAGGTCATCGACATGCTGGGCCTGATGGGCGATACAGCCGACAACATTCCGGGCTGTCCCGGAGTGGGAGAAAAAACCGCACAAAAACTGATTGCCCAGTTCGGAAGTATCGAAAACCTGCTCACCCATACAGATGAACTGAAAGGAGCCATCAAAAAGAAAGTAGAAGAAAACAAGGAACAGATTATGTTCTCCAAATTTCTGGCTACCATCAAAACTGATGTACCTGTCCAGCTTGACATGGATGCACTGAAAAAAGAGGAGCCCGACGAAGAAGAACTTCGCCGTCTGTTCGAAATGTTGGAGTTCCGTACTCTAATCGACCGTGTCATCAAAACGGAAAAAAAGGCCCCCTCCTCACCCACTGCTCAACCCGATCTCTTTGGCTTATTTGCGCAGGAAGATACAGGCGACGCCAAAAATTCAAATCTCACGAGGTTAGAATCTCTTCCATACGACTATCAACTTATTGATAATCAAGAAAAAATGGAGGAATTAGCTCAAAATTTGACAAATCAGATTTTTTTCAGTCTAGACACGGAAACCACAGGAACAGACCCTATCACAGCAGAATTGGTGGGAATGAGCTTCAGTATACACGAAAATCAGGCATTTTATGTACCTGTACCCGCGAACCGTGAGGAAGCTTTAAAAATTGTAAATATATTTAAACCGGCCTTTGAAAATCCCAATTCGCTCAAAATTGGCCAGAATATCAAGTACGATTTAATTATGCTGGCCAATTACGGAGTGACACTAAAAGGAAAAATGTTCGACACCATGATTGCACACTACGTACTTCAACCCGAACTGCGTCATGGAATGGATTATCTGGCAGAAGTCTATCTGAAATATGAAACAATCAAAATTGAAGAACTGATTGGACCGAAAGGCAAAAAACAGGGCAACATGCGCGACCTCGCACCGGAAGCCGTTTACAAATATGCCTGCGAAGATGCCGACGTAACTCTCAAGTTAAAACACATACTAGAAAAAGAACTTGAGAAGAACGATGTAAAGAAATTATTCGAAGAAATTGAAATGCCATTGGTTCCAGTGCTGGCCTACATGGAAAGAAACGGAGTGCGTATCGACACAGAAGCACTGAAGGAAACTTCACGTCATTTCACCACACGCATGAATCAGATAGAAGAAGAGGTACATCAACTGGCCGGCATGGAGTTCAACATTGCGTCTCCCAAACAAGTAGGTGAAGTGTTGTTCGACCGATTAAAAATCGTGGAAAAAGCCAAGAAAACAAAAACAGGGCAATACGTCACCTCGGAAGAAGTGCTGGAAAGCCTGAGAGGAAAGCACGAAATCGTAGCCAAGATACTGGAACATCGCGGTCTGAAGAAACTACTGGGAACCTACATCGATGCCCTTCCCCTACTGATCAATCCAGCCACCGGACGCATTCACACCTCTTTCAATCAAACGGTCACTGCTACCGGGCGACTGAGTTCAAGCAACCCCAACTTGCAGAATATCCCTATCCGCAATGAAGACGGAAAGGAAATCCGGAAAGCCTTCATTCCAGACGACGGATGCGAATTCTTCTCGGCCGATTATTCACAGATTGAACTGCGTATCATGGCACACTTAAGCGGAGACCCTCACATGATAGAGGCTTTCCAGAAAGGTCAGGACATTCATGCAGCCACCGCAGCTAAAATATATAAGGTGAAACTGGAAGACGTCACACGAGAACAAAGAAGCAAAGCCAAAACAGCCAACTTTGGAATCATTTATGGCATTTCGGTTTTCGGACTGGCCGAACGACTGAATGTCGACCGGAAAGAAGCCAAAGAACTCATCGACGGCTATTTCGAAAATTACCCGGTCAAAATACCTATCAATGTAATTCCGATTTGGACGGTAGAAAGAAAACGATCTGGGTCCCCTGCCAGTTTTAATGCTACGCGAGCAGATTTATTACCTTTTTTTACGTCGGTCGACAACCGGGATTTTCGGGCTGATATTAATGCCACCTCGGACATGGCGAAGATACCGTTCAGTACTATCAACCCGATAATAATGATTATTTCATCCATATATAAAAACGAGTGTGTTTCAAAGGAGCAAATTTAAAGGAATGTTCATATCCAAAAAAGTGAGCCGTCTATAATTAAATAGTTTTAACAAACAGACCGCTCACTTTTTTACATTTCCCTTTCTTCCTCAAACACACGAGATTAAAAGCCTACGCAAGAACCTCTTCAATGCGCTGAAGTTCTTCTTCCTCGAACGAAAGATTATCCAACGCTTTCAGGCTATCGCCCAATTGTTCCACGGAACTGGCTCCCACCAACACGGAAGTAACCGACGCATCTTTCAGCAGCCAAGCCAACGCCATCTCGGCTAACGACTGTCCGCGCAAGCGTGCGTGTTCATTCAATGCCTGAATCTTTCTCAAGACTTCTGGCGTTAGTGCCTCTTTTTTCAAGAAGCCTCCACGGGCAATACGGGAATCCTCCGGAATACCGTGCAAGTAACGATTGGTCAGCAAGCCTTGCGCCAAAGGAGAAAAGGCCACAAACCCCGCCCCATTTTCTCTGACCGCCTGCAAGATTCCTTGAGATTCCGGCTCACGTACCAGCATGCTGTAACGTCCCTGATACAACAGGCACGGCACATCCCGTTCTTTCAAGAAACGGCTGGCAAACAAATAGGCTTCCAGGGGATATTTGGACAGGCCCACATACAAAGCCTTCCCTTGGTGTACGATATCCACCAACGTCTGAAGCGTCTCTTCCAACGGCGTTTCCGGATCATAACGATGCGAATAAAACACATCCACGTATTCCAGATTCATCCGTTTCAGACTCTGTTCCAGGCTGGCCATCAAATGTTTGCGGGAACCCCAGTTGCCATACGGACCCGGCCACATGTCATGTCCCGCCTTTGTAGAGATGAACAATTGTTCCACGGAACTGGCTCCCACCAACACGGAAGTAACCGACGCATCT
>JABLTM010091752.1_pt1 | contig 10841 bp, 10 predicted proteins | sample 7160121 | NCBI WGS metagenome assembly JABLTM01 (sample SAMN14651224, study PRJNA627086) | human gut metagenome | isolation source: feces | host: Homo sapiens | reverse complement strand
TTGATAACCTCTAAAATTATTTATTTAGAAGCTCTGTTTTCGTTTTTTCGTCAACTCTTCTTTGAACATTTTAGAAATAGCTTTCTGACCATTCTGATCATATAAATCCTCTTTTTTTAATTCTCCTTTATAAATCATCTCCATAAATTTAATATATGCTTCCCCTAATGCTGTTGTCAAAAGACTTGCTGTTGATCCAGATATCATTCCACCAACACCAGTTCCAACTCCCGGTATTAATTTAAACAAATTGGATACCATAGATTTTCCAAGAATAGTAGTTCCTGCTGTACCAATCGTAGAAGATATAAAACTCATTATAACGCTTTTACTAATATTCATACCAAAATTTGTTGTAATAGAAGCTATCATCGTTATTTGAGTAGGAATTAACACTGCTGCATCAGAAAAAGGAATCGGTATAAATCCTTCCCCAAAAGCTACTGCAGATGCTGCTGCTACAACAGCTCGTGAACGCTTTTTTTAGATTTCAACGATGCTTTTTGTACATTCTGCAGTGTATCTTGAAGTTCTTCCGGCAATGCTTCACTCATTATATCAACCAATTGATCTAATCCATATGCCTTTGCCACATACTCGCCATCAAAATCCATATCTTGAGCCAGAACAGGAATAACTTTAATTATATCAAGATTTTCTTTTTCAACTAAAGTTTGCATTTGCTTTCCCTTGGTTTTCGGGCACGCCTGTGTAAGTACAACAATAATAGGCACTTTCGTAACTTTATTTTTTTCTATCAACTCTTTAAGCCAGTTTATTTCTGTTTGGTCAAAGGTTCTGTTTCCACCCACATTGATGCAATACCATATACAATGAATGGCATTATTAATATCTCCTGTTGCCAATCCTTTATGTATTAGTTCAATAATCTCTTCTTTCACCTTCGCCTGCTGTCCTTCTGATAATTCAAAACCTGGAGTATCATAAATTGCCATAGGATAATCTTTCTTTTCAATTTTCCTGATTTCAGTTGTTATAGGTCTTCCCAATCCTGTCTCCGCAATTTTATCTCGAAATAAACTGTTGATAAGTGTACTTTTTCCAACCCCAGATTTTCCAACAACAATAATATTCAGCTTCTTAAGATTTTTTAATTTCTCATTTATGGCATCCATACATTTCTTGGCTATTTCATCTGTATTAACTTCCATCCAATTCTCCTTGTATATTGTGTTTTTCCTATTTTTTATCAACTCTGTTTTTTCAGCATCTATTAGCATCTCTTTTTATTTTTCTTTTTAATGTTTTTCTTATATAACTTTCCCGTGAGCTTTTTCATCAGCTTAGGAATGGTAATACATGCGATTATAAAAAGAGCAATGTTAGTAATAATGTAAATGGCAATTTTTTTCACTTTCATTTTTACTTATCTCCTTTAGTTTTTTCTACAATAATCCTTCGTCAAATTCTTTTGCCAACAACCATCCCATTGCTTCTGTTATACCTGCTGCTGTTGTTGCATTAATAGCATTTCCTATTCCCGGAATCCAACCTACCAACACCTGCGAGGCCGTTCTTCCAACTGTTGCTGCCGCCACTGAAGCTAATGCGGCTTTTGCTGACGCTTCACTTAAAGATTTTCCAAAAACTCTTCCTAACGAAATAGTCATAGTAAGCTGAATCGGAGTAATAACTGCATTATCACTTCCTGGAATTTGTGCCAACCCCGCACCAACACCTCCCGCTGCCACACTTGCTGTATGTATGATTGTATGACATTCTTTCTTCTGTTTTGCATTCATATTGTTTATCCTCCTAGTATATGTTTATTTTATAATTCCTCTTTTTTTTGCTTCTTTTTTTACCCAGGACATTAATGGTTTTAACTCTTCTTCATTTGCACCCAGTAATTTTTTTATATCACTATCATCACGTTTTTTCATATCCTCACGGATCCAATTCATGGTGTTTTTCGTTTCTTGTTTTAAGTATACCGAGCGTTGATATTCCCCATATGTTTGCTTTCTATGTTTTAAATCTGCTTTCGTATTGTCGGTTTTATTTCCTTTTGAGCGATTACAATGCACGCACAAACATTGTAAATTTCTCGGATCATCAATTCCCCCTTTGCTCCGTGGTAAAATATGGTCAATATCAACATCTCCTTTTCTGAGCTTTCTTCCGCAATGTGCACATGTATACCAACCATAATTTGAAATATTGGTATCTAAGCCTATTTGTCTTGATCTTTTATAATTTGTCTCCGTGTTTCCTCGCTCATCATTTCTCTTAAAAAGTGACATTATCTTTGATCTCCTCCATTTCTCATTTTTCTTGTAACAGGACATTTATTTATATACAATATATCATTTGTTTTGTCTTTTTACAAGACATTTTGTGGTACTTATACAAATTACAAATCATTTCTTCTGTATACTTGCCAAATTTACCACACTGTACTACTCAAGATGCCTGCCCCTCCTTTCTTTTTGTACCATTTTGCTTTGTTGTATCATTAAAATAACATAGTCAAAATAAGTGTACGTGAAAATGATTTATATACTATTTTTATTAGTCTTTTGGATATTCCTGCCTGGAATTTAATCCATTCATAAAAAAAGCATAAAAAATCCCCCGTTGTGATATACCCAGAATTCTGGACACATCACACCGGGGTGGGATTTATTCTTCTGTGCACCTCTGCAATCCGCCGGAGGCTATATCAGATTCCTATGCCTTTTGTTTTATCAGATATTTATATTTGCGAAACTGCTGTCGCATCAGCTGTTGGATCCTTTCGCAAATCACCGGAGAATACTTTTCTGCCAGCCTTGTTATCTCGTTTTCCAAGTCTTTCATCGAAAAATCAAACTGTACCTGAACACCATACAATGCTTCTGCCGCATCAAGCTGTTCATCAAAATCTGTGCTGAACGGTTTTGCCTGTATTTTCTTCATACATTCTTCCAGTGATAAATGAAGTGGATAATCCAGTCTGGTGTCTGCGAAAAGACAAAGTCCTTGATCAAAAATCGGGCTGAAAGAGTGTTTTTTTGTGTTTTCATTGCTCCTTTTTCAGAATCATAATCCACTGGTGATCTCCTTCCATACGTCCCTGTGTTTTCTCTACAATCAGCAGTGGATCATAAAATGGAAGATTCATTTCTCTTAAAATTTCATTTGCATGGTCACGAGTCCTTGGAAAACAGCGATCTTCCAGAAAATATTCAAAATCTTTCCAATCCGGATTTTCTATAACTCCAAAAGCTCTTAACAAAATCTGTTCTGTATAATTATGGATTGTGATCTTCTCATGTCCAAAATCAATATCAATGGTAGTACATAAATCATTATGATTCATAAAGTTCATTCTCATTTTGACATCTGGATCTTCACTGAGTCGATGGGCACGTTTTAGCTGATTATAGATTGTCTGACGTGAAACCTGATATTTTCTTGCAAGATCTGAGATACTCTCTCCCTGACTGTATAATGCCACCATTTCTGCTGCTTGTATTTCTGTAAAAGAATTCTTTCTTCCGGAAATATTTCTCTGCTTTTTTTGATTATAAGATGCCACATCTCTTGAAATTTTCTTCAGCTGTTCCAGATCTGTTGTTCCAAAAATTTCCAGTATTTCATTTTCAAATGTTGTCCCCATGTGAGCATTCCTCCTTTTTTCAGGTATAACATGCTTCACATGAATGTCAAGAAATTATTATTTGACACTTATTGTCTCCAAAAGGCATAAAAAACCCCGGTGTGCCAGCACCGGGAGTTTTTTCAAGTATAGTTCTTTTTATTATTTTTTATTCACAAAATATTTTTTTATTTCTCTTAACTTTTTTCTCCTGTTTTTCTTTCCTTTATGCTACGGTCTCCAGATAGGTCTGACCTGCTTTGCCCTGCACGGCATCTACGATATTGATACAGCAGTTGCCCATTCGGTCAATATGGTGGATAATGCGGTTGTATGGCTCGGTAAGTTTTGCCTTGCATTTTCCTTCACCGACACGTTCTACATGGGATTTTCGCATCTTGATGCCAAGATCGAGGATCTTTTCTTTCTGTTGCAGAATATCTTTTGCAGCCTCCGTATTTCCGGTCACCATCATCTGAACGGCTTTCGTAAACATTTCCTGGATCAGCTGCAGGCTGTGCCGCATATCACGCATGGCATCTTTGGAATATTTATATTTTTTCTCCTCTTTATCTTTCAGGGAGAGACAGACTTCTCTGCAAAGGGCACTCATACGATCCACATCACTTAAAATATACATGATACCTGCTGTCTGGTTTGCCTGCTCCTCGGTCAGTCCGCCGGATGCAAACAATTCGGAGAGGTATTCGGTGATTCGTTCGTAAAGTTTTCTGGTATCTTCGGAGTTCTGGATCACTGCTTTTATTTTCTCGCTGTCACTTTCTGTGGATACTGCAATCAATTCTTTTAAGTTGTCGCTAACCAGCTCGATACATCTTGCCACTTCTTTTACGACCAGCTGAAGTGCTGCGGTCGGCTGTGAAACCAGTTTGGAATCCAGAAACTGCGGTTCTGCGTTGCTGTAGACTTTTTTCTGTCCGTCCGGAATGATTTTCATAACGATCTTGACCATCAGCCAGATCAGCGGTACCCAGATGACCGTCATGGTAATATTAAACAGGGTATGTGCATTTGCAATCTGTCTGGAAATAACTGCAATCTCCGGTCCTTTCGGAGAGATGTACTGGATCAGGGCTGCGTATGGTTTTACAAACCAGATAAACAGAAAACATCCGGAAATGTTGAAAATGCAGTGTGCAAGTGCGGTTCGTTTTGCATCTTTGGTCTGTCCGATACTTGCAAGCAGAGCTGTAATCGTGGTTCCGATGTTATCACCAAGCAGAATCGGGATTGCTCCGACAAGACCCAGGATACTGCTGACGCCGTCCGGTCCAGGCTGTTCTGCAAAGTTCTGTAATACTGCGATCGTGGCACTGCTGCTCTGTACGACAAGTGTCATCAGGGTTCCTACGGCCACACCAAGAACCGGAATATGGGAAACCTGCTCGATCATGTCTGTAAATACCGGGCTGGATGCCAGCGGTTTCATGACGCTTCCCATCGTCTCGATTCCAAGGAACAGAAGGCCAAATGCAAAAATGGTTTGTCCGATGTTTTTTGCACGTTCGGATTTTACTACAAAACTAATGATAAATCCGATAAAAATAATTGCATAAATATAATCACTTAACTTAAAGGCAATGATCTGTGCCGTCATCGTCGTTCCGATGTTGGCTCCGAGGATGATGGAGATTGCCTGCGGCAGATTCATCAGTCCTGCACTTACAAAACCGATCGCCATAACGGTTGTCGCACTGCTGCTCTGCAGAACGGCGGTTGTCAGTGCTCCTGCCAGAACGCCAAGGATTGGATTCTTGGTAAGCAATGCCAGAATCCGTTTCATTTTTTCGCCTGCTGCCTTCTGAAGGCAGTCGCTCATCATATTCATTCCGAAAATGAACACTGCCAGACCACCGAGCAATCCAAATATTACCTCTAATGTACTGTTCATGATTTCTCCTTCTTCGCTTTACATACGTTTTTCATTTCAGATTCGTTCTTTATTCGGGATGCAGCACATTTTTTCAGGGGCTTGGAACTTTCGCCCCGCACCCCCTGCATCACCAAAGCATCTACAGTATAACGATGCAATGTAAAGTCCACGACAGTGTAATGTAAAATCTGTGTAAAGTCTCGTAAGGACAAAGCCACTGTTCTTCAAAATTTTTCTTATCAAGTTTATGTAAAACAGGCAATGGTATGCTTCTGTATACATCAAAAAGATCACATACCAAAATGCTTTTGTACATTTCAGTATGTGATCTTTAAGGTATGTATATCTTATTCCAAGTCGAACACACGTGAGATTTGGCAGGCAATTCTGGTCAGCTTTGCTGACATTTACCTACTTTGCAGCAATATCTGTTTTTACATAATTTTACGGAACAGATCTTTCAGGTCTTCTACGCTTGCATCTTTGGGATTGCCCGGTGCACAGGCATCTGCATGAGCAGATTCTGCCAGGAAATCAAGGTCTTCTTCTTTGATTGCTTCCAGTTTTGTCGGGATTCCGACATCAACAGAAAGTTTTCTTACGGCATCGATTGCTGCTTTTCTGTATTCTTCTACGGACATATCATCAACACCTTTGACTCCCATCGCACGTGCGATCTCACGGTATTTCTCGCCTGTGCAGTCCTGATTGTATTCCATAACGATCGGCAGCATCATTGCACATGCAACACCGTGCGGTGTATCATAAACAGCACCTAAGGTATGTGCCATGGAGTGTGCGATTCCAAGTCCTACGTTTGAGAATCCCATGCCGGCGATGTACTGGCCAAGTGCCATGCCTTCGCGGCCTTCCTTTTTGTTTTCTACTGCATCTCTTAAAGAAGCGGAGATCAGTTTGATCGCTTCCAGATGGAACATATCGGTCATTTCCCATGCAGCTTTTGTAGTATATCCTTCGATTGCATGTGTCAGGGCATCCATACCGGTCGAAGCAGTCAGTCCTTTCGGCATGGAGGACATCATTTCCGGATCGATCACTGCGATGATCGGCATATCGTGCGGGTCTACGCAGACAAATTTACGTTTACGCTCTACATCGGTGATAACATAGTTGATCGTAACTTCTGCTGCTGTTCCGGCTGTGGTTGGTACCGCAATGATCGGTACACATGGGTTTTTGGTCGGTGCAGTTCCTTCCAGACTTCTGACATCTTCAAATTCCGGATTGGCAATGATGATACCGATTGCTTTTGCAGTATCCATGGAAGAACCGCCGCCGATGGCGATGATATAATCTGCTTTAGAATCTTTAAATGCCTGAACACCATGTTTTACATTGTCGATGGTCGGGTTCGGCTTGATATCAGAATAGAGCTGGTATGCAAGTCCGGCTTTTTCCAGCAGATCTGTCACTTTTGAAGTAACGTTGAATTTAACCAGATCCGGATCAGAGCATACAAATGCTTTCTGAAAACCGTGTGCCTGTGCTTCGTTTACGATCTCTGTGATCGCACCTGCACCATGAAAAGAGGTTCCGTTTAAGTTGATTCTGTTTGCCATAGTTATTACATCCCTTCTGTAAAATTTTAACGTTTCCGGCAATGATTTTGCTGTATCTATGTAGCTGTGCATCATCATTCCGTTTCACTTTGTTATTATCTTAACACTTTTGCACAAAAAGAAAAGTGACAAAACAGACTAAATGTAACATTTATCAAAAATACTTTGCAACGAAATCACAGGCAGATATCTGCCTGTCAGAATCCGGGACAATCTATTGTTTACCTGACCATATCCAGTTTCTCAAACAGTTCTTTTAGTTTTACCGGCATCGCTTCTACCATCAGTTCTGCCAGTCCTTCTGGTGCGGCCATCTTTTTCCCAAGCACCCATTTTACGGTCATATAGACAGAACTTCTGCAATACATTTCCAGCAGATCATGCATCTCTTCTTTCATTTTACATCCGGTTTTTTCCTGGATCAGATTTTCATAAAATGCCAGAATCAGTTCAAAATCATGTTCCCTCAGAGAATTCTGTTCATCATAGCGGAACGCTGCAGCAAAAAACTGTTTCTCCTGCTCAATGTAGGTAAATTTCCGCACAAGTGCATCGTAAACACTTGTTTCTCTTCCCATATGCTCAAACGACTGATCCAGGATTTTTCCAAAATACCAGTTGATAAGGTCAAATTTATCCAGAAAATTGCGATAAAAGGTCTGTCTGGTCAGACCACATTTTTCTGCCAGCTGCTTTACTGTGATCGCATCCACTTTGGAAGTCTTCATACATTCCTTCATGGCTTCTGCTAATTTATACTTGGTTTTTTCGTTTTTCTCCATCTCCATTCCCTCGTCTTCGAATACTGAGGTGGCGGCTTTATCTGTTTTTTACTTTTCTGACTGCAGACCATGCACCGAATTTTTTCGTTCCGTTTATCTTCTGATAAGCCCGTATCCTCACATAGCATCCTTTTTTGTTTTTTAATTTCTTATTCTTTACGACGAGTTTTTTCGTATTTTTCGTTATGTACTTTGTTGTTATTGCACCTTTGTTTTTCTTTGCTTTTCCTGAAGTCGGATAGACTTTGATCTGATATCCGGAAGCTTTTGCGACTTTTCTGACAAGCGTTATGGTCACTGTCGGGGACGCCTTTTTCTTTTTTGCACTTTTGATACTCGCTTTTCCGACTTTTATGCTGCTTTGTGTATCCGGCTTTCTGTCAGGCGTCTTTTCATCATCTTTTCCGGTTGTCGTTTCCGCCTTTTTCTGCACCACTGTAACTTTGCAGTTCGCTGTGATATTTCCCGCCTCGCTTACCGCTGTGATCACGGCAGTTCCTGCGGCATGTGCTGTAATTTCTCCACATTCATTGACGGTTGCGACTGCCGGATTTGTGCTTGTAAAATAAATTCTCTTATTTCTGGCATCTTCCGGATGTATGATCGCTGTCAGTTTTTCCGTGCTTCCCGGCGTCAGCTCCATACTGTCCTTATCAAATAAAATCTGCTGCGGTTCTTCCTTTCCATCTGAAGAAAGATATGCTTTTTCATATACCGTTCTGTAAGTATAGGACGCATCTTTTCCATCCCGGTCATTCAGATGCTCATAAGTGATCTCATAGACGCCGCCCACTTTAAAAGCAATGGAATTGTCCGCATATGAGATCAGCGTACCATTGGCCTGATATGCCTGAGAATCCAGAAGATTCGCCGGATCAATTTTCCAGACTGCTCCACTGTTCAGACATCTGACCGTCACTGTCGTATCTGACGTCGGTTTCAGTCCATTGTAAAACTGGCATGTCCACATTCCGGACGGTGCAAAACCACTCTCTGAAATGGTAACTCCTTTTGCCGGCCATGCCACAACTTCTGCATCATAATCCTGTGTTCCTGTCATTTTGTGGCATCCCTGCTGCAATGTATTTCCTACACCGATGTATTTCCATGACGGATTCAGCAGATTATAGCGATGTCCTCTGCTATAATATTGCCCGGTTCCATAACTGTCGTCCAGGGCATTGCTGATACTTCCAATGATGTTTGTGCTGAGAATGCCGCACATAAACAGATTTTCTCCGGAACCGCTCTGGCACTTTGCATAGTATTCATCGCTTAAGCCTTCCAGCTGAGGCGGAAAATGCGGATTTGGATTGCTGATCTTGTTTTTGGACAGATACACCGTATAGGTTGATTTGCACTGTGCATCTGCGGATAACTCTTCTGAATACTCCAATGGATTCAGTCCACCGCCTGTACGGATCGCATTTAGAAAATCCACTGCCCCTTTTGCAATTCCTTCGCTTAATTTTCCTCCTTCTATTGTATCCAGAGAATCATAGGACGGTTCTACTTCATAATAAGATTTTTCTGCATTAAATTCTTCTACTGATTTTGCATAATAATCTCTCGCCTGTTTCAGCTGCTGCTTTTCCTGTGCCGTGTACGCTACAGGATTCCATTCTGCCAGCAATTCCTTATTGACAAATCCATTGATCACCCAGTACTGGCTCTTGTCGCTTCCTTTTGGATAATACATGAGTCCTATCGTATTTCCATTTTTACAGGTATAATTTTTCCCTTTTTCTGCAAATTCCAGCGGATTTGGATAGCGATATTCCGGGAAACTGATCAGGCTGCTTCCCATCAGCTGATAGCAGGCACTCTGCCCAGTATCATTACAATAATCATATACCGTGCTGTAATTATCTGCAAGCTGTGCCCCGACATTAAACAATTGTTCGTCAAAACAGGTCGGCGTGTCATATCCATGCAAATAAGATACTGCATTCCACATCTCTGCCGCATGTTTATTGAGATTTCGGTTATTTTCCGTCAGATTTGCCCCAAATCTTTCGTAGGCATCCGAATGATACTTTGTATAATAAATCACACCATATAAATTATCATCATAATCTGTGGCTTCATAACCCAGGCGTACATAATGGTCTACCTTATCTCCATAATTATATACATTCGTCTCAAATCCCGGGCTGACGCTTCCATAGCAGACGATCACACCATCCGCATCTGTCTCCAGATACAGATAGTCACTGTACTTATCCCCGTAAAACGTATAAGCATATCCGCCCCAGTAAGATGGCGTTGTAAGCTTTGGTTTCCCAAACAGCTTTTCTACCTCTGCGATCTTCATGCCACTGTTTACCGTTTTTCCTCCTACTGTGATCAGTCTGCCTTCTATATTTGCTGCAGCACTTACAGTCACAGACATTGCAGGAACAAACGTCATAATCAGAAGCAGCACTGCCATAACAAGACATCCCGTTTTCTTTCGCAAATTTTTCATTTTGCTCTCCTCCTTTTGCCAAATATCCGCTATTGTGAAGCTTATTAAAAATTATAGCATCTGCCGGTTATTTCTTCAATAGACAGGTTTGCAAAATACCATGAAATAGTTTCTCCGAAAGGTCATTCTATCATGTCTGAGATCCTGACCGCCCGCAGCGAATCTTCATAGATCTTTTGTACTTTCAGGAATGCTTTATGCACGCTGCAGTAGTCTGTGGCATTCCTAGAACAAAATCCATCTTCTTCCAAGCATCGGTTTATTTTCATCGTGACTTCTGTTGATGATATGATATCAAACAGAGAAATGTTTTCCGGATTTTCAGAAAGCAGATATCCGCCTTTGATCCCTTCACAGGCTGTGATGATATTTGCGTCTTTTAATCTTTTTGTGATCTTTGGAATATAACTTTCCGGTATTGTGAACTACCATTGTCTAAAGCCAATGGGCTTCCTGCTTCGCAGACCTCGTAACCTACTATCTCCACAGGCGTTCATTCGGGCAGTCCCTGCCCTAT
>JABLTM010047687.1_pt1 | contig 10866 bp, 14 predicted proteins | sample 7160121 | NCBI WGS metagenome assembly JABLTM01 (sample SAMN14651224, study PRJNA627086) | human gut metagenome | isolation source: feces | host: Homo sapiens | reverse complement strand
TCCCGGAGAATGCACTGCAATTTCTTCTTGTCCGAACAGATGATGTAGAAATCATCCATGTATCGGCCATAGTATTTGATGCGGTACTTTTCTTTGATGATGTGGTCGAACTCGTCCAAAAACATGAGGGCGAAAAGCTGGCTCGTCTGGTAGCCCAGCGGCAAGCCGTCCTCCATCACGTCGATGTAGATGCAAAGCAGCTCATAGACACGCGGGTCAACGCCGCGCTTGTCCAGCACGGCGTTGAGCTTGCGTTTTAGCTTCCGGTGGTCGATGCTGGCGAAGAAATGCCGCACGTCGCCTTTCAGCACCCAGCCGTCCGCGCCGTGGCCCGCACGGCGGTAATAGTCCACCATGTGAGTTTTCAGGCGCATCAGGCCGTCGTCTGTGCCTTTGCCGGTCTGGCTTGCGTGGCTGTCCCGGATAAAGCTCTTTGTCAGAGCATCATACAGGATGTTATCGACAAGCGCGTGCAGCACCACCTTGTCCACAAATGCGGGGGCGTGTACCATGCGGCGCTTCGGCTCGTAGACGGCAAAGACCTCAAACTTACTTGGCACATAGCGTATCTGCTGCCGAATGCTCCCGTCTGGCTGCCGCACATTGCAGACAGCCAGCTTACGGGAGAGCTTTTCCGTGCAGGCCAGCGCCTGCGCCTCGTACTCGATTGTTTTGCTTTTACTGCGCTTTCCCTTCCGGGCTTCAAGGTAGGCTTTGTAAAGTACCTCAAAGCTGCACAGTTCTTCGTATGTCAAAATGACCCTCCGCTGGTTCGCGTTACGGTAGTGGGCTGCATCCGGCAGGGATGGCCCACCTCAGCGGGATGTATTTATCACTTGCCTGCATCGGCAAGCGACAGGATGCGGTTTCCTTTGATGGGCGCACTGCTTTCAGCTTATGCCTACTCGTCACACGGTTCCATCAGAGCGGGGCGAACACCATAGGAGTTGTTGTACCAGTTGTTGTTGTTGGAGCCATCGGTGTTGACGTTCCAGACGTTGTTGTTATTGTTGGTGTTCGGAGAGCGCAGCCACCAAATGGCAGCGTCAGACAAACAAACCGCACCCTTTATGCAAAGCGGTTGCCCGCTGTGCGTTTACGGTTCCGGGTAAAGGACGGCTTTCAGGGCGGCAGCCTGTTCGGTCAGCCGTTTCCGTTCCGCTTCTGCCCGGAGTTTTTCGGCACGTCCGCGTTCCGACGTGAGCCACTTCATCGCCGGGTATTTTACGTCCGTGACCTTCTTTGTCCAGATACCGGCTTTCTTCGCACTGATGATACCTTCCTCCGTGCAGATGGTCAGGTATTCCAGCAGCAGAGAGCAGCCGTCCACAACTGCGCCGATCTTCTCAACGCGCTTGTCGTAGTCGGTCTGGAAATTGACGTTGTTCGCCGCGTGTGCATCCAGCAGGATTTGCCGGGCAGTCAGCCGGATGCCCTCACCGTACAGACGGAAAGTGCTTTTGGAAAAGCCCTCCCTGTCCCGCGTGTCGAGTGCATGGACGGCAGTGCCACACACCTTCTGGATGTCGCGCACATCTTCGAGCGCTGCGACTTTCTGGATGATCTTCCGGGCATCGCTCCGGCTGATGTCATCGGTGACGATGCGGGTTGCCCTCTGAGTGTAGCGCAACAGCTCCCGCGCATTCGCGCCGACCTTGAATGTTTCAGCCATCAGAACTCCACCCTCGCCTGTTCTGCGTTCCACACGCCGGTGACGGTCAGACCATCAAGGCTGCCGAACGTGGCAGAAAAAGGGTTCTTGGTGACGTTCGTGCCGAACTTCAACTCGATTGCCTTAATGCTGGCGTTCATCGCGGCCACGCTGGCGCGGATGTCGCCGTGTGCATTCTCTGCAGAGTTGTGGGCATCGACGGCAGAGCTGATTTTCTGGTCGGTCTGAGCCTTGGTGTATGCGTCCACCGTCGGGCGCTGCGATTCGGTCAAATGGCCGTCAGCATCCAGCGTGGCAATGCCGCCCGGCACGCCGATCTGGTTAGTGCGGACAACATCTTCATCCGGCGCCTTGCCGGGGCCTGCGTTAAAAGAACCGTATGCCATTTAGGTTCCCCCTTCCTGTGCAGCCGTGTATTTCACGGTGCTTGTAATGTGATACTGTGCAGAAATTTTCTCGGTCGGAGCTTTGGCGGCCCTCAGCCGCAGCTTTCCTTCGAGGCTTTCGGTCGCAATAAAGCCCACCGCACCCGCCACATCGTAAAATTCCGGCAGTACCGTAACATCCACAATGTCGGTAGCCAACAGGCCCGCAATGGGGATGTCACAATAAAAATAGCCGGGGGAGGAATCATCCTCGCCCCAGCCATCGACCGGAATCGTAAAAGACACCGCAGCCGTGACATCCTGCTTTTCGTGCAGGATGTCATCGGTTTCCTCGAATCCGTTTGCCGTTGCTTCGGAAAGGTCTCCGAGTGCGGTGTTGCACTGCTTGATGTGGCTGCAAAGCGCGGCAAGCCCTGTGCCCAAAAGCGTTTTGATCTTCGCTTTTGCCATAGAGCTTACCTCCTCATGTCTTAGTCAGCCAGCAGAGCGGCGATCTCCTCTGCGGAGAAGTCCTCCACATCCTCGTCGTGCAGAACATTCTCCGGCTCGGTGTACACGACGACTTCCTTGCCGTCAATGTTCACATTGCCGTTGGTGGAGCTGGCTGCGGTCTTGGTGGCACCCTCAGAGACACCGGCCAGCTTTTCGCCCTCGGCATCGGTCATCAGGCGCTTGCCAGCCTCGGCGGCCACAAAGTCGGCAGGCTTCTTGCCGCTGTCGGTCAGGTTGCCCTCGCCGTCCAGCGCAGCGAGGTTGCCGGTGGTAGCACCAGTGACCTTATCGGCCTTGCCGGAAATGTCCACTTCCTCAGGGGTGGGAACATACAGACCGTCGTCCTTCAGGGTCAGAGCGTTGCCCGCAGCAGCGGAAACATTGACCTTGACATCCACCTCATAGCCAGCGATGGTAACGGTGGTGGAAGCATCCTTGCCGACGGCCTTAGCCTTGTAGGTATCCACCAGCGCAGCCATGCTCAGGAAAGAGTAGGTGCAGGAGTCAGGATTCTCGCCCTTGACGGCCAGCACCATGACGGGCTTGCCGTCCAGCTTGGGGTCGGTAGCGCCGGGGTAGGTCGCAGCATCGAACTTGAACTTGGCCACGAAGGTGGTCTTGGTCTGGTCGAGGAACAGCTCAGAGGGGAAGTCAACGGAGAAAGCAGCAGTGCCGCTCTTGTCGGTAGAGGTGTAGAAGTTCACGGTGTTGCCGTCAACGCCAAGAGACTTGATAGCAGCGTTGGCTGCGGTCTGCACAGGGGGTAAAGGCGTCCTTCTTGACGAAAGTCTTCTTGATCTCAGCGGTCAGGTTGCGGATGGTGGTCTTGGTAGAAATCTGCTTAGACATAATAGTGTCCTCCTAAAAATTATTTCAGCATATCAACGATTTCCTGCTGCGTTTCTTCCTCGTCGAGCAGGTCTTCGCTCGTCATAACGGTTTCTTTGCGGACAGTCAGCGCGTTTGCACTGTCAAAGTCAAGGCCTTCGCCAATGCGGACGGCAATAGCGCCGCTCGCGTCACGCTTCAAGCCCTGACCGATGCTTACGCTACCGGTTTCACCCGAACCACCTCCTTTCCCGAACAGGGTTACGGTCGCCTGAATGTCTGCTTCCGGGATGCGCTGAGAAAAGAATCTGATGAAACCATCATGCGTTTCGCACCCGTTCAGGACACCCGCTTTGGTCGTAGTATAGAAGCTGCCGGGAGATACAACGCCAACGGGTACAAGCTCACTGGTGCTGTCCGACAGTTCTGCATCATAAATGCACTGGTAGTAATCCATACCGCCAGCGTTTTCGTAATCATCCTCGTTGCGGGCGGGCTTCCACCCGTCAGCCGCAAGGGTGAGTTCGTAGGAGCCATAGTAGCCGCCTGTTCCGCCGTCCACCTGTTCCTTGATAAGAGCCTTTACCTGTTCTTCGTTCAGGATTTCCCCGGATTCAGACAGGTTCTTCACGGCTGCGCTGACCGCTGCCGTGATTGTCGCCGCATGGGCGTCGGCATTGGCATTGTGCTTCTCGATCTCGGCTTTGACCAGCTTCATCAACGCCTGCACCTGAGGGTCAACGGCGATGGACATGTTGGCTTCTGCCGAAACAGCCAGCAGGACGGCGATTTCAAACGAAAACTCGGAGTTCGTGCTTGCGGCAGGGACTTCAATGCCGCGTTCATCCTGCATGATAAACAGGAGCGTTTCTGCGCCATCGTTCAAGACACCGAAAACGCCGATCTGGTGCATAACGTAGGTATCTGCTGCACCGGTGGCCTGAATGCTGACCTTGCGGGCGGTTTTGCCGTCGTCCGTGACGGTTTCAATGCCCAGCAAGGACAGTTCGTGTGTGTCTCCGCTGACTGCGGTTTCTGCCGACAGGTCGGTGTCAACAGAGCCGGTGCCGCTCGCGGCGCGGGTGATGGTCAGTGCGCCGCCGGAGAGAGATTCCGACAGCAGGGCGGCACCGGCTTTCGTGTAACTGGATTTTTCCCAACTCACGTTGTCTGTCCTCCAATCGTAATAGTTACGGTTTCATGTGTGTGTGCAAGCCTTCCTGCGGCATAGGCTTGCGCGGAAACGGATTTCGGGGTAATGATTCTGGGGAGTTTAACTTCCGCCATCATCCTTGCCGATGCAGCAGCTCCGGCGGTGTATGCCGTAGCTCCAACGGTTCGCGGCTGAATCACACCCGGCAGCCGGATGGTGCAGGATGCATTAACATTGTATAATTTCCCGGAAATATACGCGAGCTTCGTTTTCGGCTGATACAGCAGAGATAGGCGATATGTCAAATGCGACGGTTTAATTTTCTTTATCTGCTTTACAATGCGAAGAACATTTACTTCCTCCGCATCATCTGCTTTCAGATAAACGCCAAAAGTATACGGTGCGATATACTCTCTAATTTCCACGTCACATTGCGTTGTTGCTTCAAGAATCCTTTTGAAACGTTCCGGGTTCATCGGAGCACGGGCGCCGCGGCGGGCGATTATGTCCGCCCGGCGAGCTGCCAGGCTCCGGCTCTCGTCCACCTCGATGCCGTAACGCTGCTCCCAGTAGCGCAGGGCCCAAGTTGCCGTTTCCGGGTTTGCCTGCTCCCGCAGTTCCGAGAAGCGGATCTCCGCGTCGTCCACCTCCTGGCCCATGACCTCATAAAGCCACTTCGCCACATAGGACCGCTCATAGATAGGCGAAACGCGGGAGATCATGCGCTGGGAAACGCGGTTTTCGGGGAATTTTTCAAGGTCGAAGTTCTTCCGGGTGCTCATTCGCTGGTCGCCTCCGTGTCCTTGATGCCGTGGATTTCACCGGTGCAGGGGTAGTCTGCCGGGTCCAGCGGAATGTCTTTCACGTCGCCGTTTACAAGGACCTTGGAGAAGTTCTTCACGCCCTCGGTGCGGGTCAGTGCCGCGTGGATCTCGTTGTACTTCACCAGGCTGTCAGCCTTGGCGGTGATGTAATACTCAATCAGCGCAGAACGGAAGGTTTCTTCCACCTCCGTTGCGGTCTTGGCGCCGTCCAGCTGCAAACCCTCGACAGAAATGTTTACCACTTCGCCCTCGGGGGCCTGCACCAGAAGGATTGCGCCCACAGGTGCCTTGCGTTCAATCCGGTTGTCATCCCTCATAATGTGGTCATACACGTTTTGGATAATAGAGCCGTTGGCGGGCTCGCCGGAAGAATCCAGAATAATAAGGCGCACCCAGTTGGGATGCGTCTTTTCATACTGGGCATCAACCAGTACCGTGCCCACGCCGGAAACCTCTTTGGCCCAGCGGATATAGTCCGCGTCGCAGCCCACAAAGGATTCGCCCGAAGTTTCGTCATACTCCGCAATGCGCAGGCGGAGGGATTCGTCGTCTTCCTCCTCTGCGCCGCCGGTGATCTTGTCGGCGTTGTTCACAAGGGTAACGCCTGCAATCGGGTCCATCATAATTGTAATGACTCCCGCGCCCACGTTGCCGGTGGGGCCGGGCTCTACGGCCGTTACAGCAACGTCAACGGTGCCGTCCTCCCCGTCGGTCGCCTCGCCAATGTAGGCCGCGGAATCCGTGGCGTATTCAATGGCGGGCACTCCGCCGCAAGAAGGCACACAGATCACAGTCCCCTCCGGGATCTGTGTGCCAGGCGTACCGGTGAAGGTAACGATACCGGCCGCAGCGTTCGCCGGGCGTCTGGAAAGGCCGTCAGCCCTGGCGTGGCCGTCAAGGTATGCACCATAGGACCACGCCGGAAACATCAGCTTCAAGGTTTCCACAAGGTGGAAATTCAGAAGTTCGTCCTTTTCAAGCGCTGTCGGATAGGTAAAGTCCCAAGGGAAACCGCCTTCGGTGTCGTCAATGTCGGGCGGGAGGCTTTCCATCATGCGCGCCTGGATCTGCTCTGCCGTTTCGGTTTTCAGCCAGTCAGGCGGAGAAAATGCCGGAATTGTGGCCATGCTCTCACCTCCTTACTTTGAAAAGTTCAGGTTGACGGTCTGGATCTCGTCATAGCCGCGGCCCTTTATGTTAAATGCACAATCGCAGCTGTCCGGCCCGTTCCATGTAAACGTGAAGTCGCGGCAATACTCTGTTTTGGGGTTTGCCATGATGGCCTCAATAATAGTCCGTTCCAGACTAGCTTCCACGCTGGCGTGGTCGCTCTGCGCAAGCGAGATTTCAAGCTCTGCGCCGTACTTGGTCGAATACGCCAGAAAGGCGTCCCGCTCCGTCATAACGGTTTTCATGCACCACTGCATATAGGCTTCGCGGCCGCTGGCTCCTGCCATGCGTCCGGCGCCGTCAAGGCGAAAATCGCCGGTCGCGTAGTCAAAATAAACAGAGGGTTTATATTGCTGCTTCCGGCTCTCCTCGTTCTTCTTTGTGACGAAGTCGGGGACTTCAAAAACGGGGTAAAGCTGCTTTTCAGCCATGGGAAAGTCCTTCCTTTCGTCTGGTTATTTTTTCAGGTCCTCCGCCGGGCAGATAATATCCACCACAACGGCCTCCGACTGCACCCAGGCCACCAGAACACGGTCCCCGGGTTTCAGGCGGCGCATTTTCTCGGGAATCAAAACGTGGTGCTGGTGGGCGCCCTCCGGTCCTCCGCTTCCCGCGTTGCTCTGCGGCGGGTCTGGCGGGTCTGGTTGAGCACTGGCTGCCACGCCAATCGATCCGGTGCAAGGCTTTCCGAGAGAATCCTTTAACTTTGAAACAACATTGTGTTCATGCTCTCCGCTGCCCGGAGAGCCAACGGCCTGGGTCTTCGCCAGAATGTCCCCGGTTTTGCCAAGGGTCAGCTGACGGCAGACGTGGTAATCTTCTACCGGAATCGGAATGGAAAAGGTGTTCGTTTGGAGGCTGTAATCATCCATGATCTCGCCAAAATCAAGGACAAGAGCGGAATTTCGGTCATGGTCCTTTTTGCTCTGACCGGCCAAAACCTGGGCCAGGTGGTTCACACCCTTGTTGCCAGAACTCGGGTTCACTGTTTCCTCCTTCCGTTATTTTGAAAAGGTACCTTCATCCACCCAGCCGTAAACGTGCGTTTCGGCCCAGTTCTGATAGATCAGATGGTACGGGTGTTTTGCACCTTTCTTTATGATGGTTATTTTAGCCTTGCCGGGCGAAAGGTTAGTGCTTGCGGCCTTTGTATCGGTGGAAGCCTTGTAATGGCTGCCACCGGCAAAGTTCACAATATCGCCCACCTTGTACTCGTCAGAGTCCTTCTTGTTCCCGGCCGGGTCTTCGTCCAAAACCTTAACGGTCATGGTCATTGTGCGGTTTGCGGCATCGTGCTGCACTCCCAGCACAGTGCAAAAGCCGTTCACGGTCCTGGCCGCAGCCCGGATTTTGTCGCCCTTGCGGATGAACGGAAGATCTGCGCCTTTCAGGGTGGTTTTCCGTGTAGGTTCTCCCTTTTCGTCAAGGGTCTTCTGTGCGGCGGACTTGGCCTGCGCGGCCGTATCGTCCGAACTGCGGGTATAGATCCGCTGCCGGATGCCGTACTCCGTTTTCCCGTCCAGGGTGGCTTCCACAGACCGCTTCTGGGTCTTCTTTTCAAGGCCTATCACCTTAACGCGGGTCACAAGGTCGGCCGTGCTGATCTTGTCTCCGCTCGTCGTCAGGTTGTCGTCCTCGTCAAAGTGGTAAACTGTTTCGTTGGCGTTGATGGGCAGAACGTTCACCTTGCCACCGCTCATTCTTATAACGTAGTTGTCCGCGCCGTGCTTTTCGGCATCGTCCAGAAGCTCCGTTATAATGTCCCCCAGATATTCCGCTTTGAAAAGCGTTTTTGCGTGGGGCTTGTCCGGGCCCTTGTATTCTCCGGCCGGGATTCCCCAATCGGAAAAGATGGCGTTCAGGGCGGATTTCGTGCCGGTTCCAGCCTTGATATAGCGGTCGTCCTGGCTCTTTTGGAGGTTGTAAAGGTCGTCGTAGCACACCACGGAAAAGTCCTTCATGGCGGCCCCGTCCTGCGGGTTCCACTCGATCACTTTCCCGCTGGCAACTTCCTGTTCATCACCTCCGGCCGATGCCGTTACCACAATGGCGGTGTTCGGCTTTATGGTCGAAGAAAGCGGGCTCCCGTTATAGTCCACGTTTGCAACAGTGAACGAAAAACGGGAACTCAACTCGCTCTCTCCTTCCTCCCAGCCCAGATCCATGACTGCTGGGGTCACGTTCAGCCGGGTGCCGTCTTGCAGGACCGCATAAACATTGTATGCTACCTTGGAAACGTCGATCATGCGGTCCTCCTCACCCCGGAATGGTCAAAACCTGGCCCGGCTTAATCAAATTCGGGTTGCTCCCGATTACGGCCTTGTTGGAGTTGTAGATCTCCGAATACCGCGAACCGTTGCCAAGGTACTTCTTGGAAATGGACCACAGCGTGTCCCCAGGCTTCACAGTGTAGGTTTTGCCGGTCGCCTGTGTGGAAGCTGCGGCCGCTGCGCTTGCCGGGCGCTCGTCCAGGCTTCCGCCATCCGTTTTCCCGTCTGCCTCGTCCGTGGTTTTAATCAGAATGTCCTTTGCTTGCACAAAGGAAATGCTGTATTCTGCCCGGTCGAAGTATTCATGGGTAACGGTGAAGTTCTGGATATAAACGTCGTGGTTTATGGCCGTGCCGGTCACAAGAAGCCGAAGTTTCTTCCGGTTCTTCTTCCAGCCGTCAAGAATGCCGATCATCACGCGGGGCGGCTTCCAGTCGAAAAGCGAAACGATACCCATGCCCAGCATGGAAACGCCGGGGAGAATACCGTTCCAGGAAAATTGCGCCAGCTTCTCGCCGTTCGGGATCTTCACCTCGCCAACATTCAGGATGTTGTAGGAAATGAAATTCCCCTCCCGTTTGTCGGAAACCTTCTCGGGTGTAAGGGGGAGCGCAATTCTGGTTCCCGTGTCGAGCTGGGTAAGGTACACAATCTCGGGTAACATTTTGCCCTCCTTTCCTTATGCGGGCATATTCGCAAGGACACGGGCCAGGCGTTCGGCCAGCTCGTCGCTTATGTCGTCCACCATTTCGCGGATGCGGGATTTCACGGTTGCGATAATCTCGTCCGGGCTCATGCCTGCGGTGCCCTGGATGATAAACTGCGGGTTCAGCCCAATTTCTACCGGAATAGAAATGGGCTGCGCTACGGCTCCTGCGGGCGCCTGCGGCGCCGGTGCCGGGTACACGACGGGGGAGAACGTAGGCACGTTTTCGGGCGTGTCGTCGTCCGAATCGCCCGAATAGTCGGCGCCAAGAATCGATCCCGTTTGATTCCAAAGATCAAGCGCTCTAGTTCGGCGGCTGCCGCCAAGCGGAATAATCGCTTCCGGGCCGTCTTCTGCCACAAGGCCAACGTGCGGGCTCGTCATAATGCCGCCCATAGCGTGCGGAGTAACACGGCCGCCTCCTCCGCCGCTGCTCGTGCCTCCGCCGGTCGTAAACGATCCGGCAGAGAGGCCAGAACTAAAGGCGTTTTTGGCGTTGGTGAAAAATCCGCTGATCTTGTCGCCCACGCCAGACCAGAAGCCGGTCCACTTCGCCGGAAGCGTCACGGTGAAGAAGTTTGCCGCGCTCGTCACGCTGCTTTCAACCCATGCCGGGACTTCCTTTGTCCAGAAGTCGCCAACGCCGGTCCAGAAGTCCGTCCACTTGGTCGGAAGCGTTTCGGTGAAGAACGTGACGGCCTTTTCGCCGGTGCTCTCCACCCATGCAGGGACGTCCTCGGTCCAGAACTCCCCTACACCATCCCAGAAGGCGGTCCAGTGTTCCGGCAGCGTGTTGGTAAAGAAAACCTTCGTTTTGCCCAGGGCGTAGCCGATTGCATAGGGGATTGTTTCGGAAAACGTGGTGCCCACGCCATCCCAGAAACTCGTCCAGTGCTCCGGCAGCGTCGAAGTGAAGAAGGTTCCAACCGTCTGTTTCAGGTTGTCCAGCGCTCCGCCTTCGTCCAGTGCATCGGAAAGAGCCTGGCCGATTTTGTCGCCAAAGCCCAGGGCGCCAAGACCACCGATACCGGCACCCACAAGAGCGCCGACGCCGGTTCCAACAACAGGCACCACAGTGCCCACGGCTGCGCCTGCCGCTGCGCCTGCGCCGACCATGCCGATCTTGGTCCCGCCCTTGGAATACTCGTTCTGAGCGTCCTTGCCGGTGGTCTGGGTGCCGCGGTACAGGTTTCTCACGCCTGCACCGATGCCCAGAAGGCCCAGAATGCCGCCCAGAATACTTGCGCCGCCCGCTGCGGCCGTGCCTGCCGCCGTGGTCGCATGGATGCCCAGGGCCGTGCCAATGCCGCCCAGGGTGCCGCCAACGCCGCCGGCGGGCCAGCAGGCTGTTCACGGCGTGATAGG
>JABLTM010072086.1_pt1 | contig 10888 bp, 9 predicted proteins | sample 7160121 | NCBI WGS metagenome assembly JABLTM01 (sample SAMN14651224, study PRJNA627086) | human gut metagenome | isolation source: feces | host: Homo sapiens | reverse complement strand
GAGAAGCAGCAGCACAGGGTCTGACCACACAGCCACAGATCTTCGCAGGAGCAATTGCAAACTTCCTGGAAGTCATCGGTCTGCCACATACTCTGGTATTTACCCTGATCAATCTGGCAGTATCTGCATTCGCACTGACATCTCTGGATTCTGTAGCTCGTGTCGGACGTCTGTCCTTCCAGGAATTCTTCCAGGATAACGATGTGGATGAAAAAGATTACACACCATTCCGTAAACTGATGGTAAACAAATATTTTGCAACAATCCTGACACTGGTACTGGCTTACCTGCTGGCAAAAGTAGGATACGCTGAGATCTGGCCACTGTTCGGTTCTGCCAACCAGTTGCTGTCTGTACTTGCACTGGTAGCATGTGCCGTGTTCCTGAAGAAAACAAAACGTCAGGGAATTATGCTGTGGGCTCCTGCAGTATTCATGATGGCTGTTACTTTCAGTGCACTGGGTCTTACCATCTACAAACTGGCCGGTGCTCTGATGACCACAGGTCTGGATTTTGGAAATACCCTGCAGCTGATCTTCGCAGTTCTGCTTCTGATCCTTGGTGTGATCGTAGCAGTACAGGGCATTAAGAAACTGTTCGAAAAACCACAGGAAAAAGCTGCATAATCGGACAGAGATTTACCTGAATAAAATGAATAATAGTAAAAAGGCTTTCGCAATCGGTAATGCAATGCACCCGGCCTGCGAAAGCCTTTTTATTTACGCGAGCAACGAGCCAAAGTCCGTGCTTGCACGAGACCTTGGCGACTGCCGCGTTAACTTGAAAAACACGCTCTGTAAGTTTCTCATAGTTTTGCAGGAGATTGTTTTCCTGTTAAATAAAAAGCCATACGAGAGGAAAAGCGCTACGATATATAAAACTGATATTGTAAGAACTGCCGCAGATGCATTAACAGGTAAAAGGGCGGCAAAGTAAATTTTTCAAAAAAACATAAAAACATAGTTGACAAGTAGGTATAAGGGAATTATAATACACTCAACAAAACAAAACAAGTTCCGTAGCTGCAAGGGGATCGAACAGTTGCGAAATAAAAAAAGAAAAGAGAGGAAATGTATTATGGGAAATATTTATAAGGGAACCTTAGGACTGATCGGAAACACCCCACTGGTTGAAGTGGTAAACGTAGAAAAAGAACTGGGTCTGGAAGCTACTCTTCTGGTTAAATTAGAATATTTTAATCCGGCCGGAAGTGTCAAAGACCGTATCGCAAAAGCAATGATCGAAGATGCAGAAGAAAAAGGACTCTTAAAAGAAGGCTCCGTAATCATTGAACCTACATCCGGTAATACCGGAATCGGTCTGGCATCCATCGCAGCATCTAAGGGATACCGTATCATCCTGACCATGCCGGAAACCATGAGTGTGGAGAGAAGAAACATCCTGAAAGCATATGGTGCAGAACTGGTGCTGACAGAAGGAGCAAAAGGGATGAAAGGAGCTATCGCCAAAGCAGACGAACTGGCCAAAGAGATTCCGAACAGCTTTATCCCGGGGCAGTTTGTAAACCCTGCCAATCCGAAGGTACACCGTGAGACAACCGGTCCGGAAATCTGGAAGGATACCGACGGAAAAGTGGATATCTTTGTTGCCGGTGTGGGAACCGGCGGAACACTGACGGGAACCGGCGAATATCTGAAGTCCCAGAACCCGGACGTGAAAGTGATCGCCATGGAGCCTGCAACTTCTCCGGTGCTTTCCCAGGGTAAGAGCGGTGCTCATAAGATTCAGGGAATCGGTGCAGGATTTGTACCGGATGTACTGAACACCAAGGTATACGATGAAGTTGTTACCGTAGAAAACGACGATGCGTTCGCAGGAGCAAAACTGCTGGCAAAGAAAGAGGGTATCTTGGTAGGTAGCTCCTCCGGTGCAGCTCTTCAGGCAGCTATTGAACTGGCAAAACGTCCGGAAAACAAAGGCAAAACAATCGTTGCACTGCTTCCGGATACCGGTGACAGATATTACTCCACACCATTGTTTACAGAATAAATCATAAAAGACGGGCGGACTGCTGCGAAAGCTGCAGTCCGTTTTCGTGTATTTTTACACAGAACTGTCTGGAATACCGGGAAAGAGGATGTGAAACTGTCGATAACCGCTCTTTGCATATGAATATGTGGTGAGAATACAGAAAATCGTCATTTTATGTGTTCCTTTGTCGAACGAAAAATGGGAAAACTCTGTTGTCATATCTTGAACCAAAAAAAGTTTTTTTTTATAATAGAATCAACATTTGGAACACAGTAATCTGTGGTAGGGCCCATAATTTCCAAAATACTAAGTAGATGGAGGAGTTAGTTAGAATGGAAAAATTAAACGTAGCCATAGCAGATGATAATGAACGAATGGTAGATCTTCTCAGTACACTGGTAAAAGGAGATAAAGAGTTGGAACTTGTCGGTCAGGCAGCCGACGGACAGGAAATATACAAAATTATAAAAGAGAAAGAGCCGGATGTGGTATTGCTGGACATTATCATGCCCAAGATGGATGGGATTACAGTTATGGAAAAGCTGAATGAAGATCCGTCTGTCAGAAAACGACCGGCTTTTATTATTATATCGGCAGTCGGCCAGGAACGGATCATCGAAGATGCTTTTCGACTGGGTGCCTGTTACTATATTATGAAACCTTTTGATAACGACATGGTGCTAAACCGGATCAAACAGTTCCGCAAGTTTGGAAAAGGAATCCGCAGAGAGAACCGGGGAACGGGCAATTTGGGGAGAGCGGGAGAAATATCGGAAAAAAATCTGCAGATTGATGTTACCGATATTATTCATGAAATCGGTGTGCCGGCGCATATCAAAGGATATCAGTATCTGCGGGATGCGATCATGATGTCGGTGGAAGATATGGAGATGCTCAATTCTATTACCAAGATCCTGTATCCCACCATTGCCAAGAAACATCAGACTACACCGAGCCGTGTGGAGCGAGCGATCCGTCATGCCATCGAGGTGGCATGGAGCCGCGGAAAGATGGATACGATTGATGCACTTTTCGGTTATACAGTAAGCAATGGAAAGGGAAAACCGACGAATTCTGAGTTTATAGCTTTGATTGCGGACAAAATCCGGCTGGAATATGAACATGGTACACTCCATTGATAGAATGAGATGAAAAATGCATAAAAAAACAGGCATAACCCCTTTTCTGTTTGGTAAAAATGCGATATAATATAAGGCAGATGTTGTTATTAGGAAAAACAGGAGGTTATTCGCATGAAAAAGGTATTATATGTTGCATCGGAAGCAGTACCGTTTATCAAGACCGGAGGGCTTGCGGATGTTGTAGGTTCTTTACCTAAATGTTTTCCAAAAGAATATTTCGATGTAAGAGTTGTTATTCCAAAATACGCCTGCATGAAACAGGAATTTAAAGATCGGCTTCATTACATAACTAATTTTTATATGGATCTGAACTGGAGACAGCAGTACGTAGGAATCTTCGAGATGGAATATGAAGGGATCAAATTCTATTTTATCGATAATGAAGAACATTTCAGCGGGGACAAGCCATATTATGGTATGCCGGGAGATCTGGAAAAATTCGCATTTTTTTCCAAAGCGGCATTGTCGATTCTTCCGGTGATCGATTTCAGACCGGACATCATCCACTGTCACGACTGGCAGACCGGACTGATCCCGGTATATCTGAAAGAACGTTTCCAGGGAAGTGATTTCTACCGTGGTATCAAATCAGTTATGACTATCCACAACTTGAAATTCCAGGGAGTATGGGATATTAAGACTGTAAAAAGTATAACCGGTCTGTCTGATTACTTCTTCACACCGGACAAACTGGAGGCGAATAAAGATGCCAATTATCTGAAAGGCGGTCTGGTATATGCAGATGCCATCACGACTGTAAGTAACACTTATGCGGAAGAGATCAAAACACCATTCTATGGGGAAGGCCTGGATGGACTGATGCAGGCGAGAAGCAACAGCCTGCGTGGTATCGTAAACGGAATCGATTACGCCGAATATAATCCGGAAACGGATGCCATGATCGCAACGAATTATAATGCAAAGACATTCCGAAAAGAAAAAGTGAAAAATAAGACAGCTCTTCAGGAAGAACTGGGACTGGAAGTGAATCCGAAGGCTATGATGCTTGGTGTGGTATCGCGCCTGACAGATCAGAAAGGTTTTGATCTGATTGCCTATATGATGGATGAACTGTGCCAGGATGCCATCCAGCTGGTGGTTCTCGGAACCGGAGAAGAAAAATATGAAAATATGTTCCGGCATTTTGCTTGGAAGTACGACAAAAAGGTTTCAGCAAATATCTATTATTCAGAAGCAATGTCACATAAGATCTATGCGGCGGCAGATGCATTCCTGATGCCGTCTCTGTTTGAACCATGTGGTCTGAGCCAGCTGATGAGCCTTCGTTATGGCACCGTGCCGATCGTAAGAGAGACCGGTGGTCTGAAAGATACTGTACAGCCGTACAATGAGTTTGAAGGAACCGGAACCGGATTCAGTTTTACAAACTATAATGCCCATGAGATGTTAAATACGATCCGCTACGCTGAACGGGTATACTATGACCGCAAACGCGAATGGAACAAGATCGTCGATCGTGGCATGGCACAGGATTATTCCTGGAACAATTCTGCAAAGCAGTATGAAGAGATGTACACCTGGCTGGCAGGTTATTAGAATTTATCGGGATACTCTGACACAGGCAGAGAAAATGTGAAAAACATCCGATATCCCGAAACAAAAGAAAAATACGATACAGGAAACACCGGCGGAGCTTCCGCCGGTGAAATATCCTGTTTTCGTAACTGTTCAGTACCTTCACAGTTACGAGCCAAAACGCATTTAAAATCAACTTCAGTGATGGGAGTTTGGCAAAAAACATGCCAAAACGCCTCGCGGGATACTACCTGCTGAATAGTTACCTGCTTTCTTACTTTAGAGGAAACTTGTTCCCATGCAAAGGTAAAACGATCCGCAAGGACGTGGCAGGACACATTCCCGATCTTTTTTATTCATCCGGCAGATCGCCGAAATTCTCAGAAAATTTTTAAAAACAAAAATAGCAGTTGACAACAAAACTAATTTGTAATAGTATGTAAACAGTGAAACGAACATAAGTTCGTACATGAAAAAAGGAGACATTATGGCAAAAGAAGATAAATTAAAAGCCCTTGATGCGGCTTTGGGACAGATTGAAAAACAGTTTGGAAAAGGATCTGTAATGAAACTGGGAGATTCCGGTAAGAACATGAATGTGCAGACTGTACCTACCGGATCTCTGAGTCTGGACATTGCACTTGGACTTGGTGGCGTTCCGCGGGGACGAATCATCGAGATCTACGGACCGGAGTCCAGTGGTAAGACAACAGTAGCGTTACATATGGTAGCAGAGGTACAGAAACGTGGCGGGATTGCAGGATTTGTGGATGCAGAGCATGCACTGGATCCGGCTTATGCAAAAAATATCGGAGTAGATATTGATGAACTGTATATCTCACAGCCGGATAACGGTGAGCAGGCTCTGGAGATCACTGAGACAATGGTGCGTTCCGGTGCGATGGATATTATCATTGTGGACTCTGTAGCAGCTCTGGTGCCAAAGGCTGAGATTGAGGGCGATATGGGAGATTCTCATATGGGTCTGCAGGCGCGGCTGATGTCTCAGGCGCTGAGAAAACTGACCGGTGTGGTAAGCAAGTCTAACTGTATTGTAATCTTTATCAATCAGTTGCGTGAAAAAATCGGTGTGATGTTTGGTAATCCGGAGACAACTACCGGTGGACGTGCGCTGAAGTTCTACGCGTCTGTACGTATGGATGTGAGAAGAACAGAAACTATCAAACAGGGTGGAGAGGTGATCGGTAACCGTACCCGTGTGAAAGTCGTAAAGAACAAAGTGGCGCCTCCGTTTAAAGAGGCAGAATTTGATATCATGTTCGGAAAAGGAATTTCCAAAGAAAGTGATATTTTGGATCTGGCTGTAAATCTGGGAATTATTCAGAAAAGTGGTGCATGGTTTGCCTACAATGATGGCAAGATCGGTCAGGGAAGAGAGAATGCAAAGATATTCCTGAGAGAGAATCCGGAGATTGCGGAAGAAATCGAACGTCAGGTAAGAGCCCATTACGGACTTGGAGAAGATGGTCCACAGGATGCAGAAAAAGATGTGGATAAAGCAAAGGCTGTTCTGACAGATGCATCAGATGATGAAGTATGAGAATCGTAGAGATTGTCCCTGTAACAAAAACAAAGTATCGTGTTGTGACAGATGAACAGCTCGCCTTTATGTTATATAAGGGCGAGCTTTCCCGTTATCGATTGAAAGAAAATGGTGAACTATCAGCAGAAATTTTCCAGGAAATCTTCAGGGAAATTTTGGTGAAAAGGGCAAAATTAAGGGCGATGCATCTGTTGACACGGATGGATTACACGGAAGCAGAACTGGAAAAGAAACTAATGAAGGGCGAATATACACCGCAGGCGGTAAAAATTGCCATGGATTATGTGCGTTCGTACCATTATCTGGATGATGAACGGTACGTAGCGAGATATCTGTCTGCCTATCAGGGCAGGAAAAGCAGGCGCCAGATGCAGTTTGAACTGGAACGAAAGGGGATTCCGAGGGAGATGATCCAACGAAGACAGGAAGCAATGGATGACGAAGAAGGGTGTGTGGATGAAACGAACATGATTCGTCAGCTTCTGGAAAAACGCTGCAAACATCCGAAAGAGGCAGATGAGAAAGAAAAAAGACGACATTATGGTTATTTATTGAGAAAAGGCTTTTCTTCTTCAGAGATTCAGTCGGTGTTCCGGGAATATTTTTCACAGAGAGAATAAGAGGTGTAACTGTGCTCTTCGCTAACAAAAAACACCTTGCGGGATATTATCAGTGAGCAGTAATATGAACGGTAACTATATCTACAAAAAAACAGGTAATCCGTTGACAAATTTGTGAAATCATTATAGAATTATACTGTTGTAAACGTACAATGAAAACTAAATAAGGAGGTGCTCCTATGGCAAACGGAATCAATATATTAATTCCAATTATTGCTGTAGTCATTGCGCTGGTAATAGCGGTTCCTGTGGCTTGTAAGCTTGCCGTTGCCAAGAAAGTAAAGCAGGATGCAGAAAAGATTGGCACTGCGGAAGAAAAAGCAAGAAACATCATAGATGAAGCCCTGAAAACGGCGGAAACTAAGAAACGCGAAGCTCTTCTGGAAGCCAAAGAAGAATCTCTGAAAACCAAGAATGAATTGGAAAAAGAGACCAGAGAGAGACGCAGCGAGCTGCAAAAGTATGAAAAGCGTGTGCTGGCAAAAGAAGAATCTGTGGATCGTAAGGCGAATGCGATGGAAAGACGGGAAGCAGAGTATTCAGCAAAAGAGACAGAGTTAAAGAAGAAAGAGAAAAAGGTTGACGAATTACATGACCAGGGAGTACAGGAACTTGAGAGAATCTCAGGACTGACCTCCGAACAGGCAAAGGATTATCTTTTAAAATCTGTTGAAGATGAAGTGAAAATTGATACTGCAAAACTTTACAAAGAACTGGAAAGCAAAGCAAAAGAAGATGCTGCAAAGAAAGCAAAAGAATATGTGGTAACAGCCATTCAGAAATGTGCGGTTGACCATGTGGCAGAATCTACCATCTCCGTTGTACAGCTTCCAAGCGATGAGATGAAAGGAAGAATCATCGGTCGTGAAGGAAGAAATATCCGTACACTGGAAACACTGACCGGTGTAGATCTAATCATTGACGATACACCGGAGGCCGTTGTTTTATCAGGATTTGATCCAATCCGCCGTGAAGTGGCAAGAATTGCTCTTGAAAAACTGATTGTGGATGGTCGTATTCATCCGGCTCGTATTGAAGAAATGGTGGAGAAAGCACAGAAAGAAGTAGAAACCATGATTCGGGAAGAGGGGGAGAACGCTGCTCTGGAAGTAGGTGTTCACGGTATCCATCCGGAACTGATTCGTCTTCTTGGACGTATGAAATTCCGTTCCAGTTATGGACAGAACGCATTAAAGCATTCCATCGAAGTTGCACAGCTGTCAGGCCTTCTGGCGGCAGAAGTCGGTACGGACATCCGTCTGGCAAAACGTGCCGGCTTATTACATGATATAGGAAAATCCATCGATCATGAAGTGGAAGGATCCCATATTCAGATCGGTGTTGACTTATGTAGAAAGTATAAAGAATCCCCAATTGTCATCAATGCAGTAGAAGCTCACCACGGTGATGTAGAGCCGGAATCATTGATTGCCGGAATTGTACAGGCTGCAGATGCAATCTCAGCTGCCCGCCCGGGTGCGAGAAGAGAGACATTGGAAACATATACCAACAGATTGAAACAGTTAGAAGATATTACAAACTCCTTCAAGGGAGTAGACAAATCCTATGCGATTCAGGCAGGCCGCGAGGTTCGAATTATGGTATTGCCAGATCATGTCAACGATTCTGACATGGTATTGCTGGCAAGAGATATTTCCAAGCAGATTGAAGCTGAACTGGAATATCCTGGACAGATCAAAGTCAGTGTAATCCGTGAAAGTCGTGTTGTAGATTACGCAAAATAATTTTTGTGGCATCCGGCCGACGAGAAAAGTCAACAACACCCCGGTGTAAAACGAAAGTTTTAGACCGGGGATTTTTTAGTACGGGCAACAAATCTCTGGTACAGTTATTTGAAGACAATGTACCAGGTGAGAAACGGAACAATAATTACCCGATGAGGAATAAAAAATGAAGAAAACGATAGTGCGGGAGTATCAGCTCCCATCATCCTGTATCAAAGGAAAACAGGAACTAACGATTGCTTTTCTGACGGACCTTCATGATCAGGTTACGGGTGAGGATGGGGAGAGGATTTTTCATCTTCTCAAGGAACAGGAGCCGGATCTGGTGTTGGTTGGTGGTGATGTGATAGTGGGTAAAAAAGGATGTGACACGTCGAAAGCGTTTGCATTTCTGAAAAGGTTGTCTGATAATTATCCGGTATTTTATGCCAGTGGGAATCATGAACAACGTATTTCAGAACATCCGGAGATTTACGGGGAGATCGGGAAAAACTATGAGACAGCGTTGAAAGAGCTGTCGCTGATACGGTTGCGTAATCAAAAAGTACAGCTGAAAAAAAAGGGAATACCGATCACTGTCTATGGCCTTGAACCGGAGGAGCAGTTTTATGATAAGGGATTTCGAAAGGATGGTATGGTAAAAGAGCTGAAGAAGCACTTTGGAACTCCGGATACGGATCGGCTGACGATTCTTCTGGCACATAATCCACGCTATAAAAAAGAGTATCTTTCCTGGGGAGCATCGCTGACGTTTTCCGGGCATTATCACGGAGGAGTTATGATGCTTGGGAAAAAGCGGGGAGCAATCGCACCTGATTTTCGGATCTTTCCGGGTGAATGCGGAGGGATGCATCAGAAAAACGGATGTGCAGTTATTGTCAGTGCAGGTCTGGGAGAACATACGATCCCGGTAAGAATCCATAACCCCAGAGAACTGACTATCGTTCGAATCTCTGCTTTACAAAATGAGAAAATGCCTGTAAAATAAAAATTCAGGTATAGAGTGAGAAGAAAAAAGAGGAAGAAACATGGGAATACCGGTAAAACTGGAAGCATTTGAGGGTCCATTGGATCTGCTTTTGCATCTCATCGAAAAGAATAAGATCGATATATATGATATCCCGATCGTGGAGATCACAGAACAGTATATGGAATATATCCGGCAGATGCAGGAAGAAAACCTGAATATCATGAGTGAGTTTATGGTCATGGCAGCAACTCTTCTGGATATCAAGTGTAAAATGCTTCTTCCCAAAGAAGTAACTGAAGAAGGAGAAGAAAAGGATCCCCGTGAAGAACTGGTGCAGCAGCTGCTGGAATATAAGATGTTTAAATACATGTCCTATGAGTTAAGAGATCGTATGGCAGATGCTTCCCGCTGTGTATATCGGGCGGAGAGTATGCCAAAAGAAGTACTGGATTATCAGCCACCGGTGGATATCCGGGAACTGATCGGAGATCTGACACTGGCCAAGCTTCAGAATATCTTCAATTCTATCATTAAACGTCAGGAAAACAAGGTAGATCCGATTCGAAGCAAATTTGGCAAGATTGAGAAAGAAGAAGTCAGTCTGGAAGACAAAATGAGTGATCTGGAATTATATGCCGGAACACATCATTATTTTTCTTTCCGCGGGCTTCTGGAACGACAGTCCGGTAAGATCCAGGTGATCGTTACTTTTCTTGCTATCCTGGAATTGATGAAAACCGGCGTGATTACCATAGAGCAGGAACATTTATTTGATGATATTCAGATTACATCTTTAATATACGAGGAGCAGCAGGCAGATGGAGAAACTGGAAGCAGCGATTGAGGCGATTTTATTTTCCGCAGGAGATTCGGTGGAAACCGGAAGAATCGCGAAAGCAATCGGACAGGATAAAACTACAACGGAAAAAATTATCCGGAATATGATGCTGAAATATAATGCCAGAGATCGTGGAATCAAGATCCTGGAGTTGGATGGAGCATTTCAGCTGTGTACCAAACAGGAGTATTATGAATATCTGGTGGAGATTGCATTGCAGCCAAAGAAAGCAGTACTGACGGATGTAATGCTGGAGACACTTTCAATTATCGCATATAAACAACCGGTAACGAAACAGGAAATTGAAAAAATCCGTGGTGTAAAATGTGACCATGCGATCAATAAGCTGGTGGAATATAATCTGGTTCAGGAACTTGGACGACTGGATGCCCCGGGACGTCCTATTCTTTTTGGGACAACGGAAGAATTTTTGAGGAATTTTGGAGTACAGTCGACAGAGGATCTGCCAACGATCAGTCCG
>JABLTM010068300.1_pt1 | contig 10892 bp, 9 predicted proteins | sample 7160121 | NCBI WGS metagenome assembly JABLTM01 (sample SAMN14651224, study PRJNA627086) | human gut metagenome | isolation source: feces | host: Homo sapiens | reverse complement strand
GAGAAGTATCTCGGCGGCGTCAAGGAAATGAAGAAGCTGCCCGGCGCGCTGTTCATCGTTGACCCGCGCAAGGAGCGCAACGCCATCGCGGAAGCCCGCAAGCTGCACATTCCCATTGTTGCCATCGTTGACACCAACTGTGACCCGGACGAAGTTGACTATGTTATCCCCGGCAACGATGACGCTATCCGCGCCATCCGCCTGATCGCAGCCACCATGGCCAATGCCGTGACCGAAGGCCGTCAGGGCGAAGAGAACACCGAGGCTCCCGCAGCCGAGGAAACTCCCGCAGCCGCTGAATAATCCGTAATATTTATAGCGCCCGCCGCATGACGGGCGCTTTTCAAAAGATAAAAACAGGAGGAATTTACAATGGCATTTACTGCTGCTGATGTCAAGAAACTGCGTGAAATGACCAATGTCGGCATGATGGACTGCAAGAAGGCGCTGTCCGAGACCGACGGCGATATGGACAAGGCTGTTGAATGGCTGCGCGAAAAGGGTCTGGCCAAGGCTGCTAAGAAGGCCGGCCGCATCGCGGCTGAGGGCATGGCTTACGCGACTGTCTGCGAAAAGTGCGGCGTCGGCGCCATGGTCGAGGTCAACTGCGAGACTGACTTCTGCGCGAAGTCCGCTCCGTTCGTTCAGTTCGTCAAGGATATCTGCCAGGTTGTTCTGGAGAACAATCCCGCCGACGTTGAGGCTATCAAGGACTGCACCTATCCCGGCACCGAACTGAAGGTTTCCGAGGTTCTGCCTGAGAAGGTTATGTCCATCGGCGAAAATCTGCAGATCCGCCGCTTTGCCCGCTTCGACAAGAACACCACTGTGTCCTATGTCCATGCAGGCGGCAAGATCGGCGTGCTGGTCAACCTCGCGGTTGAGGGCGGCATCGACGCCACCACCATCGGCAAGGACGTCGCCATGCAGATCGCTGCGCTGAATCCCCGCTTCTGGGACAAGAGCCTCGTCACCGAGGATGTCATCGCCGAGGAGAAGAAGGTTCTCGTCGCGCAGATGGACAACGACCCGAAGATGGCTACCAAGCCCCAGCAGGTCAAGGAGAAGATCGCTGCCGGCAAGCTGAACAAGTTCTACGAGGAGAACTGCTTGCTGCAGCAGGCCTTTGTCAAGGACGGCTCCGTGTCTGTTGAGCAGTACATGGACTCCGCAGCCAAGGCTCTGGGCGGCAAGGTCACGTTCGTCGATGCTGTTCGCTTCGAGAAGGGCGAGGGCATTGAGAAGAAGCAGGAAGACTTCGCTGCCGAAGTCGCTGCACAGATGAATGCCGGTCACTAAGTTCTAATCGTTCAGATCGCCCGCTGCCATTTGGCAGCGGGCGGTTTCTTTATTGGGCTTATCGATTTTGCGGCTGCGTTGTAAGGGCCGATGCCGTCTGCCCACCGAGATTGTGCGTCTAACGCAGCTGACTGCCTAGATGCACAAAACCTGATGGCGGTGCAAAAACGCACCCCTTGTCATGCGGAGTGACTAGGGGTGTGTTGACCTTTTATTTACCGGAATCAAAGTCCGATTCTGTTCTTGTGCGCAGGCGGCTGATGGCGTTTGTCAGGCGGTCTGTCTCCTTGGGGAACAGGCCGGAGGCGATGGCTGTACGGATGGGGAGAATTTCGTAGCGGCTGCCGTCGGCATCCTTGCCGCTGTCGAGCAGGTACAACGGTGTATAACTCGCATTTGTCAGCGTTGTTTCGCCTGTCTCGCCGTTTTTGGTGAATTGCAGATTCAGAATGACTGACTCCTCGCAGCCGCTGGCATAGCTGCTGTTCTGGCTGGAGAAGAAATTGCCGAGGCTGTAGGCCACGAAGCAGGTCTTCTCCTTTCCGTCGTCTGTCGTGATATCCATCGTCTCCATTCTGCCGACTAAGTGACTGTGCGAACCGATGATTGCATCTGCGCCGCGCTCGAACAGCTGTTTTGCGATGGATTCCTGCGTTTTGGTAGGCTCCAGCGTCGCTTCGCTGCCCCAGTGGAGCATGACGAGGATGATATCAGGCTTGAGCGACTTCGCCGCGTCTACCGAGCCCAGAAGGGCGCTCATGTCGAGTTTGTTGTAGTCGGTGCTGTAATCCTTGTAGAGCAGGTTCACCGCGTACTCCGCGCCCTCTGGCAGCTGGAGGCCGCCGAGGCCCTTCGTATAGGCAACGATCGCAATCTTCATACCGCTGACAGTCTTAAGCACGACGCCGCCGTTCTGCGTGCGTTCGGCCTCGCTCGTATAGGTGCCGGCATGGTCGATGCCCGCGTTTGTGAGCGTGTCAATGGTGCTCTGCAGCCCGGACAGGCCGTTCTGAATAGAACAGGTATTGGCTGTCTGTAAAAGATCGAAGCCAATGGTCGAAAGCGTCGTGGCAAGTGAATCCGGCGCACGATAGTCCGGCTTTCCGGCGTACGGCTCGCCGCAGAAATTGCATTCGAGATTGCCGATGGTGAAGTCGGCCGAGAGCGTGTAACCGGATACGGCGGCAAAGCTTTCGGCAAACTGATAGCTGCCGTCCGGCTGCTTGGCGTCGGCAAGCAGATCGTCGGTGATCATAATGTCGCCGACGGCGGCAATGTTGACAGTCGCGTCCGGCTCGGTCTGCAATTCCAGTGCACTGTCTTTTTTGACATAGAGTTCCGGGTGTTCACGCCGGTTGCGGCAGCCGCGCAGAATGAGAATCAAAGACAGGATCACGATCACAAGCAAAACAACGGCCAGTACCCGCTGCCGCATGAGAAGCCGGCGCTTCTGCTCCTGCCGCCGCAGTCTGCGCGCCTCCAGCAGTTCCTCGTTCTGCCTGCGTTCCATATTGTCCACGCGTTCGCCTCCTTTTGATTGATCGTGTAACTAATACAATATAGCATACATTCCGGGAAAAGACAAGCCGCTTGGCTTTTGGACGAAAATATGATATAATCCGATATATTTTGTAACAGAGGGTCAAATTATGCGTCAAACAAGCAAACGCGCGCGGCGATCCCGGGGGCTGATGATCCTGATTTTCATGCTGCTGACTGCACTTGTGCTCTGGGGACTGGCTGCGCTGCTGAGCCGCCTGTTTCACTATGGTGCGAACGCGACGGTCAGCGCAAAAGATTATGAACAGCTTACGCCGGTCGAACCCAGCGTGGTGGACGAGACGGAGGAGATTCCGCAAAATACATATGATCCGTCCTGCTTTTATATGGACGGCGGATTTCTGCACTATGAAAGCGATACTGTGACCAGTCAAATCGGCATTGATGTCTCCGCCCATCAGCAGGAGATCGACTGGCAGCGCGTTGCGGAAAGCGGCATACAGTTTGTCATTCTCCGTGTCGGCTACCGCGGGTATACGGAGGGCACTATTCAGGAGGATGCGTATTTCGAGCAGAATCTGGAGGGCGCCATCGACGCCGGGCTTGACGTGGGTGTGTATTTCTTCTCGCAGGCCATCGATGAGCAGGAGGCGCGAGAAGAAGCACGGTTTGTGCTGGACCGGATCTCCGGCTATCAGCTTGCGTTCCCGGTTTTCTTCGACTGGGAGAAGATCGGTTCCGAAGCGCGCAGCGACACCATGGATCTGGCGTCGCTGACCACTGTGACCGATACGTTCTGCACCGAAATCCGAAACGCGGGCTATCAGGCCGGACTTTATTTCAACCAGCAGCTTGGCTATGAGGAACTGCACCTGCCAAGCCTGCAGACGTATACATTCTGGCTGGCCGAATATAATGATACGCCGTCGTTTGCCTACCACTTTGATCTGTGGCAGTACTCTGCCACAGGCACGGTCGATGGCATTGATGGCGACGTGGATCTCAATCTTGCATTTTTCGGGAAGTAAGCCGTGAGAAAAGAAAAAACAGAATGCTCTGCCCGCCTGCCGTTTGCTGTCAGCATGCTCGTCTTTGGTACTATTGGCCTTTTGCGCCGGTTTATCGATTTGCCGAGCGGCGTGATCGCCTGCTTCCGCGGGCTGCTGGGCTGCGTTCTGCTGCTGCTTCTACAGCGGCTGCGCGGCAAAAAACCGGACACGGCCTCTATTCGTCGGTATCTTCTGCCGCTGCTCATCTCCGGCGGCATGATCGGCTTTAACTGGATGCTGCTGTTTGAGGCGTACCGCTACACAAGCATCGCTGTTGCCACGCTCTGCTATTACACGGCTCCGGTGATGCTGATTCTGGCCTCACCGCTTGTCTTCCGCGAGCAGTTCACATGGCGGCAGCTTGTTTGCGTGGCGCTGGCGGCGTGCGGAATGGTGCTCGTCTCAGGTGTCCTGGACGGCGGTACGCTGCCGGACGGGACATTGACCGGTATTGCACTTGCCATCGGCTCGGCAGTTTTGTACGCTTCTATCACCGCCGTGAACCGGAAAACACTCTCCCGGATGGACGCATACGACAAAACCATCGTGCAGCTTGGCGCAGCGGGACTGGTCATGGTGCCGTATCTGGCACTGACAGGCGGATTTTCCGACCTGCATCTGACGGCGCTCTCCGCCGGACTGATGCTTCTGGTGTCGCTGACGCATACGGCGATTCCGTATGCGATGTATTTCGGCGCGATGGTTCGCCTGCCGACGCAGACGGTCGCGCTCATGAGTTATCTCGATCCCATTACAGCCCTGATTCTCTCCGCGCTCGTCCTGCATGAGCCGCTGTCCCCAGCCGGTCTGACGGGAGCCGTCCTTGTTCTCGGATCTACGGTTCTCAGTGAACTCTGGGGCGGAAAAAAGCAGTAATCGTTTTAGATGCTGCACAAATAGAACTGCCCCAGCCATGCGTGCATGGCTGGGGCGGTTTTTGCTGGTTTAGGCTTCAAATTCGTGTGCGTCCTTGAGCACCATATCCTTGACCTTCATCAGGCGAACCTTGGTGGCGCGGTCGTTTTCTTCAAGCTTCATGGAGATATACTTGATGTTCTTCTCCATTTCCGGGATCATGACATATTCCAGCGCGTTGACGCGGCGGCGGGTCTTCTCAATTTCGGAGGCGAGCAGCTGCGTCTTCTTTTCGGCCTGCGCCAGTTCCAGCATATCCTGAAACACGGAGGCCAGCGCACCCAGCGCGTCGTCCAGTTCGCCAGACGTCTGTGCGAAGCCGTAGGGATAGATGGAAGCGGCGTCCTCGCTTTTGGTGTGGAACGCGTAGACCGGGACGGAGACGGACATGATGTTCTGGAACGTCATGTCCAGTGTTGCCGACTGCTTGGGGTACAAAAGCGCCTGCTGGAGCATTTCGGGGGACATCACGCTTGACGCGACGGTCATGGCGCGGTTGGCCTCCGCAATGCCCTGCTCGACCTTGGCGCGCAGCTCCTTGTTTTCCCGCACGATCAGGAAAAACTGCCGCATCAGTTCGTCGCGCTTGTCCTTGAGCAGCCGGTGGCCGCGCACAGCCGTGCGCAGGCGGCCCTTGAGCCGCGTAAGTTCCATCCGGGTCGGATTGATCGTTTTACTGGCCATGCGAACACCGCCTTACGCCTGCTTTTTGGGCAGGTATTTTTCGATGAACTCCGGCTTGATGCGCTTGAGTTCCGTTTCGGGCAGAATGGACAGCAGTTCCCAGCCGATGTTCAGCGTTTCCTCAATGGAGCGGTTTTCCTCGTAGCCCTGACTGACGTAGCGCTGTTCAAATTCTTCGGCAAATTTCGCGTACAGACGGTCGGTAGGAGAGAGGGCGCTTTCACCAAGGATGGTCGCAAGTTCCTTCGCGTCCTTGCCGGCGGAATAGGCGGCGAACAGCTGGTTCATCGTGCCTGCATGGTCCTCGCGCGTCTTGCCGGGGCCAATGCCCTTGTCCTTCAGTCGAGACAGGCTAGGCAGCACGTCCACGGGGGGGATGACGCCCTTGCGGTACAGATCGCGGCTGAGGATGATCTGGCCCTCTGTGATATAGCCGGTCAGGTCGGGGATGGGGTGCGTCTTGTCGTCCTCCGGCATGGTCAGGATTGGGAGGAGGGTGAGGGAGCCCTTCTTGCCGATCCGGCGGCCCGCACGCTCATAGAGCGTTGCAAGGTCGGTATAGAGATAGCCGGGATAGCCGCGGCGGCCGGGGACTTCCTTGCGCGCAGCGGAAACCTCGCGCAGCGCCTCGGCGTAGTTCGTGATATCGGTCATAATGACCAGAACGTGCATGCCGCATTCAAAGGCCAGATATTCGGCGGCAGTCAGCGCCATACGCGGTGTTGCGATACGCTCAACTGCCGGGTCGTTGGCAAGGTTCGAGAAAACGACGGTGCGGTCGATGGCGCCTGTGCGGCGGAATTCCTGAATGAAGAACTCCGATTCCTCAAACGTAATACCGATGGCGGCGAAGACGACGGCAAAGTTGGAAGCGTCGTCGCCCAGAACCTTTGCCTGACGCGCGATCTGCGCGGCAAGCTGTGCATGGGGAAGACCGGAGCCGGAGAAGATCGGCAGCTTCTGGCCGCGGACAAGGGTGTTCAGACCGTCGATCGTGGAAATGCCGGTCTGGATAAATTCGTTCGGGTAATCGCGCGCGGCGGGGTTCATCGGCAGACCGTTAATGTCCTTCATCTCGGCGGCCAGAACCTCGGGGCCGCCGTCCTTCGGGTGGCCCATGCCGTCGAAGACGCGGCCAAGCATATCCTCGGACACGGCCAACTCCAGCGGATGGCCTAGGAAGCGGATCTTGCTGTCCTTCAGGTTGATGCCGGCGGAATTTTCAAACAGCTGGACGACGGCAGTATCGCCGTTGCATTCCAGAACCTTGCAGTGGCGAACTTCGCCGTTCGGCAACTCCAGCTCGGCCAGTTCGTCGTAGGTGACGCCCTCGACGTTTTTGACGATCATCAGAGGCCCGGAGACCTCACGGATGGTACGGTATTCGCGGATCATTCAGCCTCAGCCTCCTTTGCAACTTCTTCGATCTGCTGCTCCATGTCGGCCGCGATTTTCGCGTAGGCGTCCCGATACAGGTCAGCCGGAACGGTTTTCGCGCGGCCAATGGCGGCGCGGGCTGCGATGGAATAAAGCTTCCAGATATCCGCACCGCGTTCGATGGCTGCGTCGCAGAGGTCTTTGTAGCGAAGAATCAGTTCCAGCAGCCGTGCCTGCCGGTCGAACGACGAATACTGGTCGTTTTCGAGGAAAGCGTTCTGCTGTAAAAAGTCTTCGCGGATCATCTTCGCGGACTCCAGCGTCAGGTTGTCCGCCGGGGACAGCGCATCCTGACCGACCAGCTTGACGATTTCCTGCAATTCCGCTTCCTTCTGCAAAAGCGCCATGGCGCGTCCACGGTTCTGCATGAACCCGCGGCCCAGATTCTCGTCGCACCAGCCTTTGAGTGTGTCGAGGTACAGAGAATAACTCGTCAGCCAGTTGATGGCCGGGAAATGGCGCGCGTAGGCCAGCGAAGCGTCCAGACCCCAGAAGACCTTGACGATGCGCATCGTTGCCTGCGAAACGGGCTCCGAAATATCGCCGCCCGGAGGGGAAACCGCGCCGATGGCGGTCAGCGAACCGCGCCGCTCGTCCGCGCCGAGGCACTCGACGCAGCCTGCGCGTTCGTAGAACTGCGCCAGACGCGAAGCCAGATACGCGGGATAGCCTTCTTCGCCGGGCATCTCTTCCAGACGGCCCGACATTTCACGCAGGGCCTCGGCCCAGCGGGAGGTAGAGTCGGCGATAACGGCGACGTCATAACCCATGTCACGGAAATATTCTGCGATGGTGATGCCGGTGTAAATGGACGCTTCACGCGCCGCAACCGGCATGTCGGAGGTGTTTGCAATCAGAACCGTGCGATTCATCAGCGGTTCGCCGGTGTTGGGGTCATGCAACTCCGGGAACTCCATCAGAACGTCGGTCATTTCGTTGCCGCGCTCGCCGCAGCCAATGTAGACGACGATATCGACGTCCGACCACTTTGCCAACTGGTGCTGCACGACGGTCTTGCCCGAGCCGAACGGGCCGGGGACGGCGGCTGTGCCGCCCTTGGCCAGCGGGAACATGGTGTCGATGATGCGCTGGCCGGTCATAAGGGGCTGCGAGGGGGTGAACTTCCGGTCATACGGACGGGCCACGCGTACGGGCCACTTCTGCATGAGGCTGAGATTCTCCTCGCCCTTTGCCGTTTCCAGCACGCAGACCGTCTGCTCGACGGTGAATTCACCGGATTGGATCTCCTTGACGGTGCCCACCATCTTGGGCGGTACCATGATCTTGTGCAGAACGGCGCTCGTCTCCTGCACGGTGCCGATCACGTCGCCGCCGGAGAGCTTGTCGCCCTTCTTGACCGTGGGCGTGAAGGCCCACTTCTTTTCACGGTTCAGCGCCGGAACCTGTACGCCGCGGGCGATGGTCTCACCGCAGCGGTCGCGGATCTCGGTCAAGGGGCGCTGAATGCCGTCGTAAATATTTTCGAGCATGCCCGGACCGAGTTCGACGGAGAGGGGCATGCCGGTCGTCGTGACCTCGGCGCCGGGGCCGAGGCCGCTCGTTTCCTCATAGACCTGAATGGAGGCCGAGCCGCCTGTCATATTCAGGATCTCACCGATCAGCTGCTGTTTGCCGACGCGGACGACATCCGCCATGTTGGCGTCTTCCATCCCCTCGGCGACAACAAGCGGGCCGGATACCTTTACAATTCTACCTGACATTTCATCGAATCCTTTCTAAAATTCAAGGATGCTGTTTAAAGGATATTGGAGCCTACTGCGCGTTCGACGGCGGCGTTCAGCGCATTCATGCCGAGTCCCTTGCAGCCGCCCGCACCGGGGATCAAAATGACCGCCGGGGTGACGCTGGAGGCGTATTTCTCGATCTGCGCGTGCAGCGCCTCGGCATACGTCTCGGTCACATAGATGATCGCGTATGCGTCGGATTGCCTCGTGAGGCGGTGAAAGACCTCCGCCGCTTCCTCGGCGGAATTCACGGGAAACACGGTGAGGCCCAGAGCCGCAAAGCCCATGACGCTCTCGCGTTCACCCAGAACTGCGATTTTATACATACCGCTCACCTCGCTCATTGATACAGATCCCGCAGCCGTGCGCGGATCGTGTCGGCGGGCAGTCCCGCCTGCAGGCCGTTTACGATCATGCGGGCCGCTGAAATTTCATTTTCCAGCGCACAGAGATAGGCAATCACGACCTGCTCACCGAATACGACCGACTTCGCTTTTGCAAAATATGCCGTGAGCGTGTTGTCGCACAGCCGCTCAAACGCGGTCAGCGACCCCGTCTGCGACTCGTCGCCCGCCTGCGCGGCAGCGAAGAGCGCGGTATTCGCAAACAGCGGCGCAAACGGCTCGTCCTGCGCAAGCGACTGGCAGATCTCCTCTGCCGGAATGCTCCCACCGGGAACGAGGACGCTCTTTAAAAACGCGGCGTCCTTGTGCATACGACGCGCGCGCACGGCGGCGCGCAGGTTTGCGCTGTCAGCCTGCAGCTGTGCATAGCCCATCAGGAACGCGCTTCCGACCTGCGTAGCTGTTTCATGATACTCGGCGAAATACGCGCGGTCGAGGATTAGATCGGCCAGCTGCGGGTCGGCGCTTCTCGAGAGTGCATCGCGCGCAGTCTGCATCGCGGTCAGAACGGCCTGCGGGACGCTTCCGGCCTCGCCGGTTTCATAGGCGGTCTTGAGCGCCTGCGCATCCGCGCGGCCCGCGCCGGAGAGCAGAGGCGTTGGGTCTGTTCCGATAGCCTCAGCTTTGACGATGGTCTTGGCGTTGTGATAGTCATAGCGCATGCGGAACAGCGCCACGACGCCGTCCTTCGGTGCAAGCGCCTCTACCTCGGAAAATACGGCGGCGCGCCGGTCGTTCAGCGCCTTGTCGAGCCCAATGGTCAGTACGTCGGCATAGCCGCAGCCCTCTAAGGTTCGCGCCGCCTCCTGTACAGAGGACGAGAGCATGCGCACGGCCTTCTCTTCGGTGAGCAGCTGCGGCTCCTTTGCGCGCAGATACGCCGAAATAAACAGATAATCTGTGTCCTTACACGCCTTTACTTTCTTTTTTTGTTCCGTCACGTCAGCCTCCCGGCCTCAGCCAAACAGGCAGGCCGCGACCTTACCGGAAAGCGCGGGCCGCAGGCCGCTTACCATCGTGCCGATCGAGCAGTTTGTCTCAATCAGCCCGTCCTTCAGCACAACGCCGCCGCACATCGGCCGCGTTTCGGCGGAAAGCGTCAGTTCCGCGGGCTTCCCGGCCTTTTGAAGCAGCGCATTCGCCTGCTCCGTTACGGCCTGCCCCACCCGCTTGCGGTCTGCTTCGCAGAAGATCAGCGCTTCGTACCCGGTTGCGCTTGCCTGCGCGGCAAGCTGCGCACAGAGCTTGATATACTCTGCTTCGGGGAGCGAGAGAAGCTGCTGCTCTGCCTGCCGGAAGGCTGCGTCAACGAGTGACTGCTTCGTTTCGAGCAGCTGCCGCCGCGCAGCCATTCTGGCCGCGCCCTGATCGCGCGCAAGCTGCTTTTCGGCTTCGGCCTGTGCCTCCGCCGTCAGACGCTGCTGCTCGCTCTCAATTCTGCGGTCATAGTCTGTGCGGATCTGCGCCGCCTTTTCCTCAGCCTGCGCGCGGATTGCGGCAGCTTCGGTCTCGGCATCGGCAAGAATACGGGCGGAAATTTTCTCAATTCCGTTCATTGTTTTACCCTCTCCTGTGGGGTTACTTGCTGATATTGATGATCATCAGCATGGAGGCGAGCAGGGAAAGAATCGCATAGAACTCGACCGTGACGCACAGCACCATGCCCTTGGACCAATGATCAGGCTTCTTGGCCAGCAGATTGATGGACGCGCAGGCCACGCGGCCCTGTGCAAACGCGGAGATCATGCCGCCGAGCGCCATGGGCAGGCACGCGACGAAATACTGCAGACCCTGTGTAACGGTCAACTCGGGCAGAGAACCGGATGGGCGATCATTTTGTAGCGGACACTTTGGAATGT
>JABLTM010012861.1_pt1 | contig 10960 bp, 9 predicted proteins | sample 7160121 | NCBI WGS metagenome assembly JABLTM01 (sample SAMN14651224, study PRJNA627086) | human gut metagenome | isolation source: feces | host: Homo sapiens | reverse complement strand
CTCCACATGGAAGTGCTTTTTCTCAGGCAGGAGCAGCCGGGAATCAATTGCAGATCCGTAACATCCGTAGGGTCCACAATCTTGACCTGATCCACCCGGTACATCACCACCCGGTTCAGCACGGTGATGGTGAACAAATCCCCGGGTTCCAGCTTATTCAGATCCGTAAACAGACGGGCACTGGGCAGTCCCCGGTGACCGGACAGCACCGCATGGGTGCCCTCGCCTCCGATGGGCAGACTGGTTCCCGGCAGATGTCCCACAGCGCTTTGCAGCACATCGGTTTCCACCGTGTGATACACAGGCAGCTCCACCCCGATTTTATCGATGGTCACATAGCCCATAATGCCGGTTCCGGTAATGTCCAGCGTCTCCAGGTATCCGGGTACCCGTTCCGGCTGATAGAATGCCCCCTCCGTCCGGGCAAGGGCATCGTTGTACACCTGGGCTTCGGCAAAGATCTCATCATAATCCGCTTCCGACATATGGGATGCGATCTCGTCATAGGAGGCAATGGCCTTGGACTGGTGCTTGGCGTTGATATACTCACTGATGACCGGATATAACAGCAAGGAGATGCCAACGAAAAATGCGGCAGCTATCACAGCAGTTGACACATAACGCTTCATTGACATCCCCTCGTTGTTAAAAGGAAAGCAGGGCAGCGGAGGGATCCTCCGCTGCTTGCTTTACATCATTCAGTTCTGATCCGCCTTATCCTCTACGGACAGCTTCTTCTTGGTGATTGCCATCACAACAGCGCCGCAAACCAGCAGACCGCCGATGACATAGAAGATGGTGGTACCGATGCCGCCGGTGATAGGCAGATCGGAGCCCTTGTTGTTCTCTACCGTCAGCTTCACCATGTTATCCGCAAAGGTTGCATTTTCACCATTTATTGTTGCAGTCCATGTGCAGCTTGTAGTACCTGGTGTTGCGGTAATGACAACAGTGATGGGAGCAGTCAGCAGGTTATAGCCGCTCTTGGCTTTCAGCTCGGTGATGTAATAGGTACCTGCACCCAGTCCCTCGAAGGTAATCAAGCCGTTTGCATCGGTTGTGCCGCTTGCGGTAACCTTCTGCATCTTTGTCTGCTCGGCGGTATCCGTTACTTTTGCATACTTTACAGAGGTAGAAACATACTTACTCCCGGTTTCAGTAGTGGGAGCGGTTTCAGTAAAGGTGCCGTCCTTCAACTGATAGTATGTACCAGCCGCATCCTGCTTGAAGTATTCACCCTTGGATACAGCAGTCTTGATGGAAGTACCGGTGATCTGGAACTCAACGCCTTCCAGCTTGACGTTTTTGTCTGCGCCGTCCACCTTAGTCAGCTGCAGCTTGGTGGAGTAGGTCACAGTCACATGCTCCGGCGTTTCGCCAACCGGGTCGGTGGTATCCGGCTCATTGTCGCCCTTGTAGTCCACGTTGGGGTTGTTGGAATAGGTCAGTTTTACGGTATTCTTGTTGCCAGCCTGCGTCAGGTCAGCCTTTTCGTTCAGAGTTGCGGAGTAGGTCACTACAATGTCCTTGCCGACTTCGTTCTTGTACTGGATGAAGTTCTTGATGGCGATCTTCATGGTGTTTGCTGTGTCGTCATAAGTCACATCGTAAGCATCCGCAGCCAGGGTAGTGGCGCCGATCTTGATGGCTACGTCCTTGTTGTAGGTCAGACCAGCGGTCATGCTATCCTTCAGTACGAAGAAGTACTTGGTGTAGCCCTGCATCTGGGGAACCTTGGATGCGATCACGAAGGGAACCTTGTCGCCGATGGTTGCTTCATTGGCTGCAGCGCCGGTGGTAATGTCCGTACCGATCTTCTTGTCAACGGTGGGGTGATCCGCCTTGGGATTGACTGTTACGTCCTTTACCACCTTGAGGATGTTCAGAGACAGCGCATCATCTGTTACGGCGGTAACATCCTTCAACAGGTAGTAACCAGCAGCCGGAACAGTGATCTTACCGGTGGCGCTGGAGGTGGCTGTAGCGGAGCCTGTAGCAGTGGTCAGGAACTTGCCTGCCAGCTTTGCAAAAGCCACTGCTCCATCGGAATTATTCTCGAAGGTTGCCAGCTTCTCCGCCACTGTCTTTGCGTCTGTGCAGGATGTAAAGGGCGCATTCTTTTTCAGCTCATCCAGAAATGCAGCCCCATTAATGCCGGTGCCCCATTCGATATCGGACAGGGTGTTGCCGCTCAGGTTGCCCTGGAAGATCTGATAGGCTTCGTAGGTACGGTCAATGTCGCCTTCCGGCTTGGTGATGGTGATGGTATAGTCAGCCGCTGATGCGGTCAGACCCATCGCAAACGCCATGGTGAATGCCAGTACGCATGTGAGGAATACGCTGAAAATTCTTTTTGTCGCTTTCATAAATCTTACTCCTTTTTGTTGATATTTTGATGGGGATTCCGGGAAGTCCTATGCGCTCGACCTCCTTTTCCTCCGGATCAATTTGTATGAATACAGCCCGCTTGCCAGAATCAAAAGAGATCCGCCCCCCAGAAACGGCACCAATCCTACGCCGCCGGTGGCGGGCAAGGTATATGCAATACTCTGGTTTTTGATGATCATTGGCTTTTGTGCTGTGTTCGACGAAACATACATATCAGAATAGCTGGGCGTGAACCCGGTCATGGGATCCTCCTGCACAAAGTATTGATAGATCCTGTTGGGGACCTGATCCAGCTCTGTGCCGGAAAGGGTTTTGATCCATCCCTCTACGGCGGTGATCTCGATCCGCTTATTCCAGGCATCCAGATGCCAGTTATCCACATTCTGCTGTACGTCTGCGGGAATGGTCTTCCCGGTCACGGTAAAGCTATAAAATTCCGGATTGTTCAGCAGAACCCGACCTGTGTTCTGTTCTACAGAAATATCCATGCCCGCCGGTGCAATGATTACCTCATCCAGGAACAGATCCGTGAACTTGTCCGTGCCTTCCTCTCCGTTGGTTTCAACCTGGAGCTTCATATTCGTACAGCCCGCAGGAATGGTCAGACTTGCATTGCGCAGATGAATCCAGGAGCCGGAAGGAGCCGCACCCACCGTAGCGATGTTCAGATAATTTGACCCGCCGGCACTGTCTTCATAGTACAGAGTCAGATTCAAAGGTGCGGTATGGTCTGCGCCGAGATTATGCGTCGTACTGTTGTCGGACTCTGTATAGACAGCCGCCCGGTTCAGATAAGCACTGAAGCTGTAGGTCTGACCTGGCTTGATGACGCTGGAATCCAGTGTAAAGACAGCACTCGCCCAATCCTGTGTCCGGTTGTAGATTTTCAATGCATGGTAGTCGGAACCGATGGCTGCATAGTTGGTAGCATAACCGCCTCCCAGCTTTGCATCCCCCATGCTTGTCCAACCCTCATAGGTGCCTTCAAAGGTGTGATGCAGCAGCAGCTTGGAGGGATCCATTACATTGTCAAACCGCACCCGAACCAGCGCACCCACCTGGATATCCTGCACGGTGAATACCCCATTGGCATAGGCTGCACTGCATTTATCTGCACTGACTACGGAAAAGTTTTCCGCCGTTCCCTCCGTAACCCCCAGTGTAAAGGTGAAGCTGCTGCCCACATAGGCAGGCTGCTTGTACTGCTCCAGCAGCGCACCGGCAGGAGAAACCACCTGGATGGTAACCGGGATCTCCACTTCCTTGCACTGCCGCTGAAGCAATGCGGAAACCGACTGTGCCGTAGGCGCGCCCTGCATAGGCGTACCGTCCGGCGCAAGCCACTGTTTCTGAATGCTGAGGGTAATAGAATCCTTCGGGGTATTGGTAATGGTGTACTCCAGCGTACCGCCATTCTGCCCGGAGGTGTATCCGGCAATATAACCATCGGGAATATCCACCTCCTCCACCCGGTAAGAATAGGTGCGCCCGGCATACTGCACCGGCAGCCTTGTGTAGCTCCACTTCCAGCCGGATGCATCATTCAGATAGAACTTCCTCTTGCCGTCGATGGAAACCAAAGCGTCCGGCTGACCGCTTTCAATGCGCCAGATCCGGAAACCGATGGTGTCCGCCGTGTGATCCACAGGACGGCTGTCGCTCCAGACCTTCTGTACGCTGATGGGCATGTACCGCTCCGTCACCGCCGTATTGCGGAATACAGGAGCACTGCCGCCGGGGTATGCCATGGATGCGGACAGATTTCCTTGGGCATCCGCAGTCACGGTGACCGTAACCTTTTCCGTGTGGCTGTCGTAAAAGATCCCCCCGAAATAGGGCTTGCCGTCAATCTGCACCGCCTCGCCGGGAATATTCTCCCGGATGGTGTAGGTGTAGGTACCGGGCATCACGAAATACTGGGCGTCAAAGGTAACCTGACCGGTTGTATCGCAGTACTGTCGGTCGATCAGCTTTCCGTCCTTGTCCAGAAGCTCGAACAGGAACTGGTTTGTACCGATGCTGCCGTTGGTCAGCTGCTTGCGGGCAGTCGGTTCAACGGATGCAGGCTCCACTTTGATAATCTGGTTCACGTTCGCCATCAGATTGAAGTCCAGACCGGAGTGATCCGGACACTTGTTGTTTGCATCCACCACGCTCCGGTGACTCATATCAAACACGGCGCTGAGAATGGTAACATCGCTTTCGCCGGTGCTGTCGGAGATATCCGTTTCCGTCTGACTGATCTGCACGCCATTCTTTGTGACGGTCACGATCTGTCGTCTGGGCTTCAGCAGCAGCTGCACGTCAAATTGTGCGTGATCCACCTCACTGGGCTTCACCCACTTTTTGTCGTTTCCCATGCACTTATACTTGGAGGTCAGCTCGTACTGGGTCTCCCCCGGCTTACCATTCGACTCATAGTCCGTGGATTCATAGGTCTTAATGACCGTCCCGGCAGCGTCATAAATGTAACAGTGATTTACGCCTGTGATATAAGAATCAAAAATCTGACGGGTGGTGACCTGATTCCCGTTCTGGTCTGTCACGGTACGCTTGATCTCGTAAAAGCCGCCGTCCGTGATCTCGATATCCGCATGGTCGTAGTGGAAATCCTTCAGTTCCTGGTTGGGATCCGGTACAGAAACGTAGAAGGTCTGCTCATCGAAGTGAATATCTCCTTTACCAGCGCCACTCACAGTGTAGGTTCTTTCAAATTTGTGCGTTCCATCCGACAACTCTGTATGTATTTCACTTGGTGTACTAAAAACTGCTTTATTGGGGTCCAAGGGTTTCGATCCGCTCCAACGACTAGGATTTGAATCGTCTGTGTAATAGCAAAGCTCTACTGAATCTCCCACCTGGAGAATATAAGGACTCTCTTCAGAGTTCAGAATATACTTGCCGTCATTTTCCCCCGGAAGTACCAAGTCAGCCAGATACTCATGCACCTTATCCTTGCTCCGCTCACCCAAAGCGGTTTTTACATAGATTACATTCTTTTCGTAGGAGGCGGAGGCATCCGCCAGATAATTGGGCAGCTGAACGGTTTCCCGCTCCGGCTCTGTTGCCGGTTCCGTGGGATCCTCCGTGGGGGTCGTGATCTCCACCACCGGCGGCTCATTGTTTGCCGTATCGATCCCGGTGCATGCCACCGTATGTATATGCTCCGGCAGAGTGCAGATCAGCTGACCGCCGTCCGCATAGCATGCAGCACTGTGCTGATGCTCCTCCATGCCGCAAACGGTTTCATTCGCCATGGTAATGCCCACGCCCCGCAGCGTCCATGCCACAGAGCAGGCTACCACAAGTCCAAGAATCAGCAGGATCCATGTAAGCCGTATATTTCGTTTATGTCTTGCCCGGATGTCTGTAACGCAGCTGTCAGTCATATTTCTCACCACGCTTTTTGCCAACATTAATCCCCGGTATATTGCCGGGAATTAAGGCGATGCCAAAAACAATTCAGCCTCCGATGGGCCAAACCTGAAACAGAACGAATCCAACGATCTGATCCTGATCCACACAGCCGATCTCACTGCTTCGGCTGTCGATGGAGGTGCTCCGGTGATCCCCCAGGACAAACACCTTGCCCTCCGGCACCTGGCACGGAAAGGTCACATCACATTCGCCCAGTGTCTTGTCCGACACATAGGGCTCATCCAGCAGGACGCCGTTTACTGACACATTGCCCTGTATATCAATACTCACCACATCCCCGGGCAGTCCGATGATGCGCTTCAAAAGCATCTTGTTCTGCCAGGAAATGCAGCAAAGCTGGGATCGTTCGTAACGCTTGGATTTCAGGAGAACCAGTACATCCCCATCGCTGAGGGTGGGTTCCATGCTGTTGCCGGAAACCTGGATCACCGGCAGGAACAGGGTGGACACCAGCACCGCCACTGCGGCAATCACCGCCAGCACGGAAAGGGTGCTGATGAAAGCACGTTTGTAGCGCTTGCGGTACTGATCCTGCTGATAGGCGCGGGAAACCTGCTCCGGAGAGGGGAGGGAAACCTGCCGCCTGTTGCGCCTGCTCATATTTTATCCGCCTTCTTTTCCGGCTCCGGCAGCGGATCCGCCGCCCGGATATGCTCCAGATAAGCGTCTGCCGTTTTCTGCGCCGCTTCAAATATACCGGTTAGTGCTGCGGTAGCCTCCGCAATACTGCCTGCCTGCTGAATCTTCAGATTTTTTTCATCCAGCTGTGCCTGCAATGCCTCTACCCGGCTTTGCAGCGCCTGCTCTCGTTTTTGATACTCATAAATGATTTCAATCAGTTCGCTGCGTTTCAAGCGTTTGAATTCTTTATCAGTCATATGAACACCCCATGGAATCCCCGCCTAGGCATGCATCCATACTGAAAGTCACATTTGTGCTGCATTTGTTTCACTTCTGTGCTGCACATAACATTGGGACTCCTTATTACATTTCTATCATAGCAACTTTTCAAAAACGGTTCAATATCATTTTATGCTGTATTTATAGCACATTTATGCTATTTCGAGAATGAACGATCCGAAATATACATATTGTATAAAAATATCGCATATTATAATATATGATACGGAAATAGTTTGAAATTTTCTGCTATGATCGTATCTATTTCAGAAGAATGCGAGGCTTGATACAGAGAAACCGTCAGAAATCAGCCCTTGCGGCGTAAATTTGTTCTGCACCAGCTTCTTCCCCGGCAAGCATAAAATTACAGGGCGTAAAGATTTACTACTGAAATACGCCCCGTTTCGCCGAATTGCGTTTTTCAGAAAAATGTGATATAATGCAAAAAAACTCATCCGAAAGGAAGGTGCGTCATGCCTTTACAAATCATCCGACAGGACATTACCCAAATGAAAACCGACGCCATTGTCAACGCTGCAAACTCCACCCTGCTGGGAGGCGGAGGCGTGGACGGCTGCATACACCGGGCTGCCGGGCCGGAGCTGCTGAACGCCTGCAAGGCGCTGGGCGGCTGTCCCACGGGAGAAGCCCGGATTACGCCCGGCTTCCGGCTGTCCTGCAAGTACATCATCCACACGGTTGGCCCCCTATGGCAGGGTGGACACGCCGGAGAACCGGCACTGCTGCAGGCATGCTACCGGAATGCACTGACCCTGGCTCTGAAGCATGGATGCCGGAGCATTGCCTTTCCTCTGATCTCCGCCGGTGCATACGGCTATCCGAAGCGCCAGGCACTGCAAATTGCTGAGGATACCATTCTGACGTTTCTGGAACAGCATGAAATGGCGGTATACCTGGTGCTGCTGGATCCAGGTGCCGTTGTACTGAATGAGCCCTATGCCACGGAGCTGCCTGCATTTGTCCGGCAGATGCTCCGCAAGGGGCAGTCCCCCTCCCGGGCACATGGATTCCCCCTGCACCGGCGGCAGGCTGCCGCTGTGCCCACGCTGGAAAGCACCCTGGAGGAGGACGCATGCCCCCAGATGGCATTCTGCATCCCCTCCTCCCTGAACGAACGGCTGGCGCAGATCGATGAGAGCTTTTCCCAAATGCTGCTGCGGAAGATCGATCAGCTGGGCATGACGGATTCTGCATGCTACAAGCGGGCGAACATAGACCGGAAGCTGTTTTCCAAGATCCGCAGTGACATGCACTACAAGCCCAGTAAGTCAACTGCCGTGGCGTTTGCCATCGCCCTGCAGCTGGATGGGCAGGAGACCGGGGAACTGCTGCGAAAGGCGGGCTTTGCCTTGTCCAACAGCAGCAAATTTGACATCATCATCCAGTACTTTATTGCCAAAGGAAACTATAATATCTTTGAGATCAACGAAGCCCTGTTCGCCTTTGACCAACCCCTTTTGGGCAGCCGGTAAAATGTCGCTCTTCATGCGACCTGCCGGAGCGCAGAATCCTCTATACTATGGTTGTAAGGAATCCACACAACCACTATAAGGAGGATGCATTATGGCAAACAACACAACGGAACTGGTTTTCATTCTGGACAGAAGCGGCTCCATGGCAGGGCTGGAAAGCGACACCATCGGCGGCTTCAACGCAATGCTGGACAAGCAGAAGAAGGAACAGGGCGAGGGCTTCGTCACAACGGTGCTGTTCGATGACCGGTGCGAGACCCTGCACGACAGAAGGAAGCTGTCAGAGATGGCGCATATCACCGACCGGGACTACACCGTCCGGGGATGCACAGCACTGCTGGATGCAATGGGCAGCACCATTACCCACATCCGGAACATTCACCAGTACATCCGACCGGAGGATGTGCCTGCCCACACGGTTTTTGTGATCACCACGGACGGCATGGAAAACGCCAGCCATTCCTATACGCTGGAACAGGTCAGGGGCATGATCCAACAGCAGAAGGAGGCAGGCTGGGAATTTTTGTTCCTGGGCGCAAATATAGACGCCCTGCAAACCGCTGCCTGCATGGGAATCCGGGAGGATCATGCCGCCCAGTATATGTGCGATGCAGCAGGCACCCAGCTGAATTTCGAGGCGGTGAGCTGTGCCGTATCCTCCGTGCGGGCAAATTGCTCCGTGGGGCGGGAATGGAAGAAACGAATCGAGGAGGATTTCCGCACACGCAGCAAAAAGCATTAAGCAATACTACACAATCTTTGTGCGGTATTGCCTTAACAAAAAGCAGACAGGTTACCCTGTCTGCTTTTTTGATTGTGGATGCTCCCGGATCAGCTGAAAGTACCCGCCCAGGGAGGTCAGCGCATATCCCGCTTATTCAGCAGCAGACAGGCAAGAGCAGCTGCCACGCCGGCGTAGCATACAAACAGCACCAGCAGAGACCAGGTGTGCTCTGCACTCCGGATGCTGAACAAATAGGTATCCAGGAAGTACTTTGTTACATTGGGATTCTGTACATGCAGGAACTTGCGTACCAGGAAATTCAGGGGCATTGCTGCAAGCGCAGCCATATTCATGCTGGCGCACACGCTGTAGGTAACCGCAAGGGCTGTGCCCCGGGCAAATGCTGTGATGAACTGGACGATAAACAGGAAGGTCAGCAGTAGCAGGAAGTGCATCCCCATGTATCCAAGGGTTGCTCCCTGCAAGCCCAGCCCCGTATCCGGATAGAAGCACTTGAACAGGATCGCCACAACAAGAAAGTTGACAAGGTTCACTGCCAGCACATAAATCCCCAGGGACAGAACCCGGGGCAGAAGCACGGAGGAGCGGTTGTTATACTGGGTCACGATATTCTTCACATAGCCGTGCTTTTCGTCAGAATTGTAGAATATGGCAGCAAAGATGCCGAAGATCATCATGGGAAAGCCGTTCTGCATCACACCCAGATATTCGTCCAGGATACTGGTTTCTGTCTCCGGCTGCTCTTCCTCCATAACCACAGAGGTGTCACCGTCCATTGCCATAGAATCCGTCATTTTGTCGATCATATAGTTGACGGAAAGGGTGAAGGCTGTCAGCCCCACCAGGATAATCATGCAGACCCACGCCACCTTGGTGCGGAGCATTCTATATAAGTACAGCTTCGTCAGATTAAGCATTCTGGTTTCCTCCTGTGATCTTGAAGTAATAGTCCTCCAGCTCCGTGGCAACGATTCTGGACTGGACAATGGTGCAGCCGTCCAGGATCAGCTGCCGGTTCATGGCAGCGGTTTCATCCAGCCGCTCGAACACTTGCACGGTTTCCTTATCCATAACCTTGAACCTGGTATAGCCCATTTTCTCCAGGGATACGCTGACCTGCTCCGGCTGCGGGGTGATGATTTCCACATAGTTGGAACACTTATCCATCAGTTGCGCATGGGAGATCTCTTGCAGCAGCTTGCCGTCGTGGATAATGCCAAAGGTATCCGCCAGCTTGGACAGCTCCTCCAGAATGTGACTGGAGATCATGATGGCAAGATGTCTTTCCTCCTTGAGCCGCACGAACAACTGCCGCATTTCTGCAATGCCTTGAGGATCCAGTCCGTTGATGGGCTCATCCAGCACCAGAATGTCCGGATTTCCCACCAGGGTCAGGGCGATGCCAAGCCGCTGCCGCATGCCCAGAGAAAACGCCTTTGCCTTCCGGTTCCGGGCATAGCTGAGTCCCACCAGCTCCAGGATCCCGTCAATGTAGCCCTTCTGGTCAATGCCCGTCATCAGGCACTTGCACTTGAGATTCTCATACGCCGTCATTTCATAGTACAGCCCCGGCTCCTCGATCAGACTGCCGATGCGGCTCCGCAGCTTCCCGGATTCCTGGGCGGATTTCCCAAACAACTGGATGCTGCCGCTGGTGGGGCAGGTCAGTCCGCAGATCATTTTCATGCAGGTGGTTTTCCCGGCGCCGTTTCTGCCGATAAAGCCGTAGATCTCTCCCCGCTTTACATGCAGGCTCACAGCATTCGCCGCCAGATGCTGCCCGTACCATTTGGTCAGATCCTTGGTTTCGATAATATAGTCCATTTGCAACTTCCTTTCTTCTGTTGATGTTCTCATTATAACACGTCCCCATAAAAAATGCGTCAAAAAAGGGTAAAGATTTGATTAAGGCAACACCGCACAAAGATTGTGTGGTAGATGTGCCAACAGATTTTTCGTCAGATTGCATAGAAACGACGCAGGAATACTGGCGTAT
>JABLTM010058009.1_pt1 | contig 10972 bp, 8 predicted proteins | sample 7160121 | NCBI WGS metagenome assembly JABLTM01 (sample SAMN14651224, study PRJNA627086) | human gut metagenome | isolation source: feces | host: Homo sapiens | reverse complement strand
AGCTGGCAGTCTTGTCCGTCCCCGTGATGACCGGGGACGCGAGCTTCTGCTGCGCGACCCGTCCGTGCGCGCGCTGCGCGTGCGCTGGGAGCAGGGGACCGCCGTGGTGGAAGCGGGACCGGCCTGATTTTAAAACAAACGTTCAAAAATTCGGAATTTGACGGTTTTTCACGAAAAATGGCAGACATTCCCCGAAAAATTTTTTCAAAAAAGGGTTGCAATTTATGTAAACAGAACGTATTATATTACTGAAGTGGAGCGAAGTGGAGCAAAATTTCAGTAAAGTGGAGCGAAAGGAGGCGCGAAGGGATGTTCGGGAAGTACAAGCACACCGTCGACGAAAAGGGACGTCTGTTCGTGCCGTCCAAGCTGCGCGAGGAACTTGGCAACACCTTCTATGTGACACTGGGCCTGGACCACTGCCTCTCCGTCTATACGGAGTCCGGCTGGCAGGCGATTCTCGATAAATACAACGCGCTGCCGATCGTTCAGGCGCGGAAGATGCGTTTCCTGTTTGCCAATGCCGCCAAATGCGAGCCCGATAAGCAGGGCCGCTTCCTGATCCCGGCGGAGCTGCGCCAGTACGCGGGCCTTTCCAATGAAGTCACCTTCATCGGCCAGGGCGGCCACGCGGAGATCTGGGACAGCGCGGCATATGACGAGCTGGAGCGTCAGACGCTGACCCCGGAGAATCTGGCGGCTGTCATGGAGGAACTGGGCTTCTGATGGAGTTTGCACATCAATCGGTGCTTTTGAACGAGTGCATCGACGCGCTGGCGATCAAACCCGACGGGATCTACCTCGACGGGACGCTGGGCGGCGCGGGCCACTCGCTGCAGATCTGCCGGAACCTCACCACCGGCAGGCTCATCGGCGTCGACCGTGATCTGGTCGCGCTGGAGGCCGCAAAGAAGCGGCTGTACCGGCACGCGAAAAAAGTGACGCTGGTACACGATAATTTTGAAAACGTCGGCGCGATCCTCACCGCGCTTGGCCTCGACCGGATCGACGGGATGCTGTTCGATCTGGGCGTTTCATCTCCGCAGCTCGACGACGCGGAGCGCGGCTTTTCCTACATGGCCGACGCGCCGCTCGACATGCGCATGGACCGCGAGCAGTCGCTGACCGCCTATGAGATCGTCAACAACTGGCCGCGCGAAGAACTCAAATCCATCCTCTACGAATACGGCGAGGAGCGCTACGCCCCGCAGATCGCCGCCGCCATCGAGCGCGTGCGGACCGACCGTCCCATCGAGACGACGCTCGAGCTCGTCGATATCATCCGCTCGGCCATGCCGGCCAGCGCCCTCCGGGAAAAGCAGCATCCGGCCAAGCGCAGCTTCCAGGCCATCCGCATCGCCGTCAACGATGAGCTCGGCGCTGTCCGCCAGGGCATGGAGGCCGCGATCGACCATCTGAAGCCCGGCGGCCGTCTCGCCGTCATCACCTTCCATTCGCTCGAAGACCGCATCGTCAAAAATGTCTTCCAGGACGCGGCCAAGGGCTGTACCTGCCCGCCGTCGTTCCCGGTCTGTGTCTGCGGCCGCAAGCCGAAGATCCGGATCCTGACGAAAAAACCCATCATCGCCACGCGCGAGGAGGTCGAGGAAAACCCACGTTCGCGCAGCGCAAAGCTCCGCGTCGCAGAGCGCGTGTGAGTCTGAAAGGAGTCCGCTGCCATGGCGCAGTCCAATAGAAAATTCTATAGAGACAACGGCGCCGCAGCCTACGACGTCTACGCCTGGAACGATCAGGCCGCCAGACAGTACGAAGACGGCCGGGCCTATGAGCGGTCCCGGCAATATGAGCTCCCCGAGGAGCAGGTCCGCGAGCAGCCCTATCGCCGCGTCAAGTCCCGCACGGCCATCGCGCCCTTCACGCTCGTCGGCATGCTGACCGTCGCCTGTCTGATGATCCTCGTGATCTTCGGCTACGTGCAGCTGTTTGAAGCCAGCAGCAGCGTCTCGAAGCTCGAAAACCAGCTCGCCAACCTCAAGGAGCAGCAGCTGATGCTGCAGAGCAAATATGACGCCAAGATCGACCTTGCCGCGGCCGAGGCGCACGCGGCCGAGATCGGCCTGACCAAATGCCAGCCGGAGCAGATCGTCTACGTGAGCTTTTCCGGCACCGACCAGGCGGAGATCTATACCCAGCAGCGCACCAGCGTCTTCGGCGAGATCCTCGACGCCATGCAGCAGAGCATCTTCGGCCTCATCGAGTATCTCCACCCCACAGCCTAAACCGCATATTTGACTCCCACAGCAGCATAAGCTTGGACAGAACCTCCCAGTTGGAAATCCGGCCGAACAGGGGCGGTCTTTGCAGACCGCCCCTTTTTTAAGCAGAAAGGCAGTTTCATGGCAAGAAAAATCATCCGCCTGCCGCGCACCAAGGAGCAGAAGCAGGCAAACAGGGAGCAGAACCAGCGGGCAAACCGCACCATCCTCCGCCGCACGCTGGTCCTGATGGTCCTGTGCGGCGTGATCGCGTTTGTTCCGCTCATCGGCACGCTCTACCATCTCATGATCACCGAGCATGACTATTACAACGAGAAGGCCATCAAAAACCAGACGCGCTCGACGAACCTCACCGCCACGCGCGGCGTGATCTACGACGCAAATATGAACGTGCTGGCCTCGTCGTCGACGGTCGAGACGGTCTTCATCGACCCCAACGAGATCGCCGAGCAGATGAAGCAGCCGGAAAACAGCAACCTGCTCGACCAGATCGCCCGCGGTCTCGGCGAGATCCTCGACGTCGAGCCCAGCTTCGTCTATGAGCAGGCCGCCGACAAGCAGTACCGCTATAAGGTCATCAAGCGCAAAATTTCCGAGGAGCTGGCCGACGAGGTCCGCGCCTTCATCAGCGAAAACAGCATCACAGGCGTGTATCTCGAGACGGATCTCAAGCGCTATTATCCCAATTCCTCCCTCGCCGCGCAGGCGCTCGGCTTCGTCTCGAGCGACAACAACGGCTCTGAGGGTCTCGAGGCCTACTACAACGAAGAGCTCTCCGGCACCGCCGGCAAGGTCGTCACCTCCAAGGGCAACTACGGCTCCGAGATGCTCTATACATATGAAAAGTATTACGACGCCTCCGACGGCAGCAGCCTCATCACCACCATCGACTCGACCGTCCAGGCCTACGTCGAGAAAAACCTGCAGAACGCCATCGATAAGTACGACATCAAAAACGGCGCGTTCTGCATCGTCATGGACGTCAACACGGGCGAGATCAAGGCCATGGCCACGCTCGGCTCCTACGACCCCAACAACTATCTGGAGATCTACGACGACACGACCGCCCTTCTGCTCGAAAACGAGCGGGCGGCGGCCCTTGCCCTGCCCGAGGCCTCCGCAGCCTATGAGGCCGCGATCGAGACCTACAAGCAGGACGTCGCGGCGGCCCGTATGGCGCAGTGGCGCAACCGCTGCGTGTCCGACGGCTATGAGCCCGGCTCGACCTTCAAGCTCATCACGCTGGCCTCCGCGCTCGATTCCGGCGCCGTCACGCTGAACGACTCGTTCTACTGCGGCGGCCAGGAAAAGTTCACCGGCCGTGAGCAGATCCTGAACTGCTGGAAATCCGCCGGTCACGGCGCGCAGACGACCGCCCAGGCTCTCGGCAACTCCTGCAACATCGCCTTCGGCCACATCGGCCTGCGCATGGGCGGCGACACGTTCTACGATTATCTCAAGAGCTTCGGCGTCATGGAAAAGACCGGCGTCGACCTGCCCGGCGAGGCCAGCGGCCTGTTCTACGAGCGCAAATACCTCAACGACCCGGCAAACTACGGCACGTCCTACCTCATCACCTCCTCCTTCGGCCAGAGCTTCCGCATCACGCCCATGCAGCTCGTGCGCGCCGTGGCCGCGATCGTCAACGGCGGCTACGTGCTCGAGCCCTATATCGTGAGCGAGGTCGTGGACGCGGACGGCAATACCGTAGAGAAAAATGAAAAGACCGTCCTGCGGCAGGTCATCAGCCAGCAGACCTCCGAGACGATGCGCACGCTCATGGAGCAGGTCGTCACCGAGGGTACGGCCTCCGCGGCCCGGACGCCCGGCTACCGCGTCGGCGGCAAGACTGGCACGTCCGAAAAGCTCGACGAATATGACGAGAACGGCCAGCAGGTCAAGGACAAGATCGTCTCCTTCGTCGGCGTTGCGCCGATCGACGACCCGAAATACGTCGTCCTTGTCGCGCTCGATACCCCGGCCTATTCGGAAAACAGTGAAAAATACACCGTCCACGGCATGTACATCTCCGGCGGCCTGATGGCTGCGCCGACCGTGCGCGATATCTTCCTCGACATCCTCCCGTACCTCGGCGTCGAGCCGGACTACGGCTCTGAGGATATCCGCGGCGTCAACTTCACCGTCCCCGACGTCATCGGCATGGACGAGACAGAGGCGGGCGAGCTGCTCGCCGAGAAGACCATCACCTACCGCGTGGTCGGCACCGGCTCCGTCGTGACCGACCAGCTTCCCGTCGCAGGCAGCCAGGTGCCCGGCAATTCGCAGATCATCCTCTACATGGGCGCGGAGAAGCAGGCGACGCGCGTCGAGGTCCCGGATTTCATCGGCTGCTCCGTCGCGGACGTCAACTACCTGGCCTCGAACGCGGGCCTCTACGTCCAGGCCAAGGGCACGGACCGCACGGATGTCTACGTTCTCGCGGCCTACCAGGATATCGATCCCGGCACAGAGGTTGACAGAGGTACTACAATTACGGTAGAATTCTCTTCCACGGGCGCATCCGACTAAGGAGGACACTATGAAACTCAAAGAACTGCTGCACGGCCTTGACGTGCTGGAGCTGCACGCGGACGAAGATCTGGACATCACCGGCGTCCAGTACGATTCCCGGCAGGTCACGTCCGGCGATCTGTTCGTCGCGATCTCCGGCTTCCAGACCGACGGCCACAGGTATATCCCCAAAGCCATGGAAAACGGCGCAGTCTGCGTCGTCTGCGAAAAAAAGCCGGAAACGGACATTGCCTATGTGCTGGTCCCCGACGCGCGCGCGGCGCTGGCCGCGCTCGGCGCGAACTGGTTCGGCCATCCGTCGGACAGCATGTGCATGATCGGCATCACCGGCACGAACGGCAAGACCACGAGCACGTATCTGCTCAAGCACGTGCTCGAAAAGACCCTCGGCGCGAAGGTCGGCCTCATCGGCACCATCCAGAACATGATCGGCGATGAGATCCTGCACACCGAGCGCACGACGCCCGAATCCTTCGAGCTGCAGAAGCTGTTCGCCGAGATGAAGGCCGCGGGCTGCACGCACGTCATCATGGAGGTCTCGTCCCACGCGCTGGTCCTGCACCGCGCGGACCAGATCGCCTTCCGCGTCGGCGTGTTCACGAACCTCACCGAGGACCACCTCGACTTCCACAAGACCATGGACGCCTACTGCGACGCCAAGGCCATGCTCTTTACCCGCTGCCGGACCGGCGTCGTCAATGTGGACGATGCCTACGCCGGCCGCATCCTGGCGCAGGCCTCCTGCCGCTGCCTGACCTACTCTGCGCAGCAGCCGGCAAGCCTTCGCGCAAAGCACCTGCAGCTGCTGTCTGACCGCGTGGAGTTTGACGCGGAATACGAAGGGCAGACGCAGCCGGTCACGCTCGGCATCCCCGGCATTTTCAGCGTTTATAACGCCCTCGGCGTCATCGGCGCGGCGCTCGCGCTGGAGATCCCGCTGCCCGCCATTGCCGACGCTCTGCGGACCGCGCAGAGCGTCAAGGGCAGGGTAGAGGTCGTCCCCACGCCGGAAAAGGACTATACCGTCCTCATTGACTACTCCCACACCCCGGACAGCCTCGAAAATATCTTAAAAGCCGTGCGCGGCTTCTGTCGCGGCCGCGTGATCGCGGTCTTCGGCTGCGGCGGCGACCGCGACCCGTTCAAGCGCCCCGTCATGGGCAGAATCGCGGCGCAGCTCGCCGACCTCAGCATCGTCACCTCGGATAATCCCCGCACAGAAGACCCCTATAAGATCCTCCGGCAGATCCTGGCCGGGATGCAGGAAGCCGAGACGCCCTACGAAGTCATCGAGACCCGCGAGGCCGCCATCTTCCGAGCCATGGATCTGGCCCGGAAGGACGATATCATCGTCCTCTGCGGCAAGGGCCACGAGACCTATCAGGAGATCGGACACGAAAAACGCCATCTGGACGAGCGCGAGGTCGTCCGTGCGTATCTGGAGAGGGAAAGATGAAAGAACTGACACTCAGGAAAATCGCAGAGGCCTGCCACGGGACTGTCGCACCGGAGGCAGAGACCATTACCGTCACCGGCGTCCAGTCCGACTCCCGCCGAGTCCGGCCCGGCGACCTCTTTGTCGCCATCAAGGGCGAGAAGGCCGACGGCCATGACTTTGTCGCCATGGCCGCGAGCCTCGGCGCGAAGGCCGCGCTGGTCGCAAGACCCGTGGAAGCGCCGATCCCCACCATCCTCGTCGCCGACACCATCCGCGCCTACGGTGATCTGGCGGCAGCCTACCGTGAGCACGCCGGCATCACCGTCATCGGCATCACCGGCAGCGTCGGCAAGACGACGACCAAGGAAATGACGGCCTGCCTGCTCGCGCGCAGCTTCCATACCGCCCGCACCGAGGGCAACCACAACAATAACCTCGGCCTTCCCATGACCATTCTCGACATGCCGGACGACACCGAGGTCGCCGTGCTCGAAATGGGCATGAACCACTTCGGCGAGATGGCCTACCTGACCTCCATCGCGCGGCCGGATATCGCCATCATCACCAACATCGGCACCATGCACATCGAGCACCTGGGCTCCCGCGAGGGCATCCTGCAGGCCAAGCTCGAGATCTTCCGCGGCGTGCCGAAAAACGGCGTCGGCGTCTTCAACGGTGACGAGCCCCTGCTGTGGAACGTCCGTGCGGACGGCGGCCACAAAAAATACTACTTCGGCATCGAAAATCACGCCTGCGACGTGCTGGCTACGGACATTCAGGAGCTGGAAGACGGCATGCGCTTTGTCGTCAGCGGCTTCGGCCACCGCTTTGAGCTGTTTGTCCCCGTGCTCGGCCGCCATACGGTCTATAACGCGCTGGCCGCTGTCACGGCTGCGCTCCTGCTCAAGATCCCGCCCGAGACCATCCAGACGCAGATCTCCGGCTTCCAGAATACCGGCATGCGCCAGAAGATCTACGAGCGCGACGGCTTCACCATCATCGAGGACTGCTACAACGCCGGTCCCGAGTCGACCGAGGCCGCGCTCGATATCCTCGCCGGTTTCCGCGCGCGGGCCAAGGGCCGCTGCATCGCCGTCCTCGGCGATATGCTCGAGCTCGGCAACCGCTCGGCTGCGGAGCATTACCGCATCGGCCGCATCGCCGCGGCGAAGGTCGACATGCTCTACACCTACGGCACGAATTCCGAGCGCATGGTCTCCGGCGCGATCACCGGCGGCATGAAGCAGAAATTCGTCGAGCATTTCGACACGCACGAGGACCTGGCGCACATGCTCAAGATGCGTGCCCGGCCCGGCGACGTGATCTTGTTCAAGGGCAGCCGCGGCATGCGGATGGAAAAGGCCCTGTCGCTGTTTTTGAAGGAAGAAGAGTCGTAACTGCACGGCCTGTAGTTTACAAGAGAGAGTCTCGGAGGGATCCAGAATGGATGCAATGTTTTTTATTGTTCTCGGCGCGACGCTGGTCTCGTTTTTGCTGACGCTTGCGTTCGGCCGTTTCGTTATCCCCATGCTGCGCGCGCTGCACGCGGGCCAGTCCATCCGTGAGGTCGGCCCGCAGTGGCACAATTCCAAGGCCGGTACGCCGACCATGGGCGGCATCATGTTCATCGCCGCCATCCTCCTCTGCACGGTCGGCTTCGGCTGGAAGAGCATGGTGGAAAATGCTGACTACACGCATCTGTACGTCCTGGGCCTTGCCCTGTGCTATGGTCTGGTCGGCTTCGCCGACGACTTCGTCAAGGTCAAGCTCAAGCGCAATCTCGGCCTCACCGCCAGCCAGAAGTTCCTGCTGCAGCTCGTTGTGGCCGTCATTTTCCTGTTCGTGCTCAAAAAGAGCGGCGACCTCAGCTGCGACCTCTATATCCCGTTCTGGAACCTCGATCTCGAGATCCCGACGGCGGTCTATATAATCTTTGCTGCCTTTGTCATCGTCGGCTGCGTCAACGCCGTGAACCTCACCGACGGCGTCGACGGCCTTTCGAGCAGCGTGACCATCCCGGTCATGGTCTTCTTCGCCGCGACGGCCTATATCTACGGCCGCACGACGCTGGCCCTGCTCCCCGCGACGGTCGCGGGCGGCCTCGCAGCCTTCCTCTGCTACAACTTCCACCCGGCCAAGGTCTTCATGGGTGACACCGGCTCGCTGTTCCTCGGCGGCATGGTCTGCGGCATGGCATTCGCGCTCGATATGCCGCTGATCCTCATCCTGGTCGGCATCATCTACATCTGCGAGACGCTCTCCGTCATCCTCCAGGTCACGTATTTCAAGCTGACCCACGGCAAGCGCATCTTCAAAATGACCCCCATCCACCACCACTTCGAGCTGTGCGGCTGGAAAGAGGAGAAGATCGTCTTCGTCTTCACCGCCATCACCCTCGTCATGTGCGTACTGGCCTATCTTGGCGTTATGAACCGGTATTGATCCCGGTTTTCCCGGAAAGGAGCGACCCCCTATGGCAAGCCGTCAGGACGGTGTCACGCAGCTGTATGATCTCCCGCAGGGCGGAGGACCGGAGCGGCTGCCGCAGCCGGAAAAAACAAAGGATAAAGTCCTGCTTGACGAGCGCGGACTGCTGGATCTGCCGTTTCTGGCGCTGACGGTCCTGCTCGTGCTCATCGGCGTGATCATGGTCTTCTCGGCCTCCTACGCCCGCGCGTACTACCTGACCGGCAACTCGACCTACTATTTTGCCCGCCAGGCCATCTTCGCCGTCGCCGGGATCGCCGGCATGCTCTTTGTCAGCCGGCTCAACTATCAGCTCTGGCGCAGCGCCTCGTTCATCATCCTGCTGGTCTCGGTGTTTTTTCTCATGCTCGTGCCGATCATCGGCTCCACGGCCAACGGCGCCAAGCGCTGGATCGAGGTCGCGGGCATCCGCTTCCAGCCCTCCGAGCTGGCGAAGATCGCCATCATCATGACCTTCTCCGCCCTCATCTCCACCTACCGCGACAAAATGCGGACCTTCCGCTACGGCATCCTGCCGTTCGTCGTCATCATGGTCGTCCTGTGCGGCCTGGTCGCGCTCGAGCGTCATTTCTCCTGCATCCTCATCATGCTGCTCCTCGCGGCTGCCATGCTGTTCCTCGGCGGTGTGCAGCTCAAATGGTTCGCCCTCGGCGGCATCGCCGTCGGCCTGTTCGCCTTCATCTATCTCAAAACGCAGGGCTATGCCGGCAGCCGCATCACCGCCTGGCGTGACCCGGCCTCCGACCCCACGGACAACGGCTATCAGATCCTTCAGTCGCTCTACGCCATCGGCTCCGGCGGCCTCATGGGCCTCGGCCTCGGCAAGAGCCGCCAGAAATATCTGTACCTGCCCGAGGAGCACAACGACTATATTTTCCCCATCCTCTGCGAGGAGCTGGGCTTTGTCGGCGCGGTCGTCGTGATCCTGCTCTTTATTCTTCTCATCGTGCGCGGCTATTATATCGCCATGCACGCGCGTGACCGCTTCGGCGCGCTGCTCGCCGCGGGGATCTCCACGCATTTTGCGCTGCAGACCTTCCTCAACATCGGCGTCGTCACGAATTTCCTCCCGGCCACCGGCATTTCGCTCCCGTTCTTCTCCTATGGCGGCACGGCGCTGCTCATGCAGCTGTTTGAGGCCGGTATCGTCCTGGCCGTGTCCCGGCAGAACGACAATAAACTCCTGTAAAGCAAAAGGGGAGAGCCTATGAACATCGTCTTTACCTGCGGCGGCACCGGCGGACATATCTATCCCGCCATCGCGGTCGCCCGCATGTTCCGCGAGCGCCAGCCGGACTGCAGGATCCTCTTCATCGGCGCGGAGGACGGCATGGAAAACAAGCTCGTCCCGCGCGAGGGCTTCGAGCTGCAGACCGTGCAGATCTCCAACTACCAGCGAAAGCTGACCCCCGCCGCCATCTGGCACAATCTCGTGACCGTGCAGCGCATGTCCGCGACGTTCGCCAAAACGAAGCGCATCCTGAAGGACTTCCGGCCCGACGTCATCGTCGGCACCGGCGGCTACGCCAGCTTCCCCGCGCTCAAGATGGGCGCGAAGCTCGGCATCCCCACCTGCGTGCATGAGTCGAACGCCGTCCCGGGCCTCACCACGAAGCTCGTCGCGCGCACGGCCAGCCGCATCATGGTCTCCTTCGATGCCAGCCGCCAGCACTATCCCGACCCCGAAAAGGTCCTCCTGACCGGCACGCCCGTGCGGGAGGAATTCCTCTACGCCAAACGCCAGCAGGCCCGGCAGGCGCTCGGCCTCGGCGACGAGCCCTTGATCGTCTCGTGCTGGGGCAGCCTCGGCGCGCGGGAGATGAACAAGAAGATCGCGCAGTTCATGCGCTGCGAATGCGAAGACGGTACGCCCTTCCATCACATCCACGCCACCGGTTCCTTCGGCTGGCGCTGGATGCCGGACTACGTCAAAGAGCAGGGCGTCGACCTTGCCGCGCATCCGGCGCTGGACATGCGGGAATATATCTATGACATGCCGCAGGTGCTCGCCGCGGCGGACCTCATCATCTGCCGCGCAGGCGCGGCGACCATTGCCGAGGGCTGCGCCAGCGGCACGCCCTGCATCATGGTGCCGAGCCCGAACGTGACCGGCAACCATCAGGAAAAGAACGCCCGCGTGCTCGAAGACGCGGGCGCGGCCGCCGTCGTCCGCGAAGCGGACTGCGACGGCAGAAGCCTCTACGAGACCGCAAAGGCGATCCTCTCGGATCCCGAGCGGACCGGAGATATCGTTGAACAGCTTGATATACCCTGTCTT
>JABLTM010077833.1_pt1 | contig 10991 bp, 10 predicted proteins | sample 7160121 | NCBI WGS metagenome assembly JABLTM01 (sample SAMN14651224, study PRJNA627086) | human gut metagenome | isolation source: feces | host: Homo sapiens | reverse complement strand
GGCTTGTTGGTCAAGGGGTTAAGACGTCGCCCTCTCACGGCGAAAACAGGAGTTCGATTCTCCTACAAGCTGCTATGTGTCCTGCGAAAGCAGGACTTTTTCTTTTTGGTTCGGATTTTTCCTAGAAACAGATTCTTTTTTATAATAGTTTGCAACATTTCTTAAGGCAGCTGCATGATATAGGTGAAAGGAAATAAAACACAAGTAGAAAATTCAATGCATTGATCGTTACAAGGCGGAGGTGATAAGGGATGAAACACGAAGAAAGAGAGGTACGTCAAATCTATAATGACTACGGTGATGATTTGTACCGACTATGTTATTTTTACACTGGAAATGTACCTGATGCAATGGATGCGGTGCAGAATACATTGGTACATTTAATGGAGTACACAGGAACATTTGAGTCGGAAAGTCATAAAAAGTCATGGTTACTTAAGGTTGGGGTTAATGAATGCAGGCAGCTTCATCGCCAATGGTGGAGACGTAAGGTGACATCAGACGAATCGCTTATTGATATGGAAAAGGTAGGTGTGCAGACTAGCGATGTGTGGGAGAGTGTAATGTCATTGCCAACAAAATACCGCATAGCAATTTATCTATATTATTATGTCGGCTATTCAACGGAAGAGATTGCTAAAATTATGGAAAAACAGTCATCTACGGTGCGGTCACTCTTACTTAGAGCGAGAAAAAAATTGAAAGAAGAACTGGTGGAGCCGCAGGCAGATAGTAGTTCACGAATTTAACAAACAGAAAGGAAGGTGCAGCATGAAGCAGGATGATTATAGAAATATGAGCGATGAAATAAAGCTTTCGGAAGAACAGAAAGATAAAATATGGGTAGCTGCGAGAGCAAAAGTGCAGACAAAAAAAGAAAATAGGCAAAAGATGGGCAGATTTGCGAAAATTGCAATGGCAGCGGCAGCGATTATTGTATTTTTTATGGTGACAGCTATGCCAGGCATTATAAGAAATAAGAATACAAATCAGCCTGCAGCACAGGTGGAAAAGAGTACAAAGGAAGATAATTCACAGACCGTGCAAGTAAATCAAGAAATGAAATATTATTTGTTACTTGGAACGGATGGTCGCACAGATAAAAAAACAGGTACGCATGCAGATGCAATTGTTTTGGCAGGGATGGATGCGAGCAAAGGAAAAATTCAACTTATTTCAATTCCACGTCGCCTAGAGCTGGATGGAAAAGAAGCGAGTGAGTACGACTGGTGGTATCAGAGTACTAATGATCTTTGGAGTGCAATTGAACGAAATTTTGGAATTAAAATTGAGGGTCAAGTGACAGCATCATTTTCAATATTTGCACAGCTTGTTAATATGTATGGAGGTTTGGAATTAGAGGTTACAGAGGCAGATTTAGATCCAAAGTATTCTCAGTTAAATGGGTACCTGACAGAAGTAGTGGAATCGACAGGCATTGCAACAAAGGGGCAGATTACAGAACTCGGAGTTCAGCTTCTTGATGGTCCGCAGACTGTAGCATGGTGCAGAGTGCGTGATACAGAGAATGGTGTAAGAGGATTGCGTTTTCTTAAGGCATTGAAACAATTATATTCACGAATGGCTGAGCAAAACAATGATTATGAAAAGATAACGGTTGCCAGCATTATAATCTTATCCACGGTGAATGCAGATATCACATTATCGAATGAACCATTTGAGGTTGCAATGATAATGGAACAGGCATTTGCTTGTACTGAGTTTTCATATATTGATCTGGCACAGAGCGAGTATGTAGAAGTAACCAAAGAAGAGAACAATGAAGAACCTGTGTATACTCTTTCAGAAGAATTTTATGGCATTCCACATCTGAGTGTGTTAAACTAATCCTAGTACCGTGTGAAGCAATCGATTTCTTATTAAATATTGATTGTCTCATACGAAAAAAAGGAGGAACACACCAAAGATGAAACACATGCTTGAAAAACCATTGCCAGAAAAATTGACAGGGCAGTTGAAAAAATGGATGGCAGCCATCGCTGCAGCAACCATGATGCTGCCGGGGACGATGGCTGTACCGGCTGCCGAAAACACACATAGCAATCTGCCTCAGGAAGAATTGACAGTTCACTTTATTGATGTTGGTCAGGGACTAGCAATAATGGCAAAGGCTGGTGATGATGTACTTGTATATGATGGTGGAAACTCGGACGCAGCATCATACTTTGTTTCATATCTGAAGGATGAGGGTGTTGAGGACATTGACTATATGATTGCGTCTCATTACGATGCAGATCATTTAAATGGTCTTGTCGGTGCACTTCATGCATTTGATACTGAGACAATCATTGCACCGGACTATAAACATAATTCCAAACTTTATACGTCATTCTACAATACATTGTCGTCTCAAAATAAGGAAGTGACATACCCAGAAGTGGGTCAAGAGTACGAGTTTGGCGAGGGCAGCTTTACTGTACTTGGACCGACACAAATTAGGGATGATTCAAACAACAATTCTGTTGTGGTTCGTCTTGATTATGGCGATACGTCATTCTTATTTACTGGTGACGCTGAGTCAAAGGAAGAGAAGGATATCATAGCAGCAAATGAAGACCTTTACTGTGATGTGCTGTCAGTAGGACATCATGGTTCTGCAAGCTCTACAAGCTGGGATTTTCTGGAAGCTGTTCTTCCGGAATATGCAGTTATTTCATGTGGTGTGAATAATTCCTATGGTCATCCAGACCCAGATACCATCGAGAAATTGGAGTCAATTGAGGCACAGATTTTTAGAACAGATCTGCAGGGCAATATTATTGCGATATCAGACGGTGAGACGATCACCTGGAATAATGTACCAAGCAACGGTGAAGTATTGTATGCTGCTGATTTTGTATCTGTAAAAGAAGAACCGAATGACACAAGCAGTACTGTTGGTGAGCTTGGACCGGGCAATCAGATACAGGTATTAAACCGAAATGACAATGATTGGGCAACTATTGTATTTAATGGTGCCACTACATATATTCCGTCTTCTTACCTGAGTGACATTGATCCACAGACGATGACACAGGCTGCTCCAACCCAGCCGGTAGGAAACATGGTATGGCTGTCTGCTACTGGATCTAAATATCACAGCAGAAATAATTGCGGAAATATGAATCCAGCAAATGCGCGTCAGGTAACAGAATCAGATGCAGTAAGTCAGGGGTATGAGAAATGCAAAAAGTGTTGGTGACAATAAAAACAATGATAAAGAATGTGATGAAGAAAGAACCAGTTCTGTCAATTGCGGTGATTTTGGCAGTTATCTCAATGTTTGTTGTACATCCAGATGATACGTATGCATCATATATTGATTTTCGCACACTTGCTATTTTATTTTGTCTGATGGTGATTGTTGCAGGAATGAGAGAGATAGGGGTATTTGACTATATCGCACAAAGTCTGTTAAACAGAGTGAAAAGTATTTCTGGTATTGTCATGATTCTCGTACTTCTTTGCTTCTTCTTATCAATGGTGATTACAAATGATGTGGCATTGATTACATTTGTTCCATTTGCCATTCTAATTTTAAAGAGATTTCCTAAAGAGGTGCGATGCCATTGGCTGATTCCCTGTGTAGTTATGCAGACAGCAGCAGCCAATTTGGGAAGCATGATGACACCTATTGGAAATCCTCAGAACTTATATCTTTATGGAAAAGCAAATTTGCAGGCATCATCATTTTTTTTGCTGATGCTTCCGTATACAGCATTGTCGCTGTTAATTCTGATTATATGGATTGCAATCCATACAAAAAGAAAGACAGATAATGAAACTAATTGCATGGATGGTTCAACACATAAAGCTGTGTATGCAAAGACACAAAGCAGAAAAATTTCAGATAAGCTTCGTCTGACGATATATCTGATATTATTTTTCTTAAGTCTTCTTGCAGTAGGCCGCTTAATTTCTATTTGGATAGTATTTGCCTGTGTGATTGCCTGGGCAGCAGCATTCGACAGTAAATTATTTAGAAATGCAGATTATGCGTTGCTTGGAACATTTACAGCACTATTTGTTTTTATTGGAAATCTTGGAAGAATCCCTCAGTTTTGCAGTATTCTTCAGAATTTGATTCAAACAAGGGAGGTCATAATAGCGGTTGCAGCAAGTCAGGTAATGAGCAATGTTCCGGCAGCAATTTTGTTGTCGGGCTTTACAAATAATTATCGAGCATTGATTATTGGAACTAATCTAGGCGGTCTTGGAACTATGATTGCTTCTATGGCTAGTTTAATCAGCTTCAAATATATTTCACGTGAAGATGCATCACTACGAGGCAAATATTTTATTTGTTTTACGGCAGCAAATGTGATTTTATTAGTCATTCTTTTAGCCGCAGCCAAAATATTGGGACAATTATAGAAAAGTATTTAATAAAAAAATGAAGACCGGTCAATGTAACTGTTGACCGGTCTTCATTTTTTGTTATTTTGTTTTAATTGATGCTTCTAACTGATTGATATGATGTTTTAACAGGTAAAGCGTATCTTCCTTTGAGTAGACAAGATTGCTCTCTGGAAGTGAGTGAAAGAAATCAAGGAACAGACTGCGAATGGACTCTTCTGTGATATGAATATTGCAGCAGTAAGAACCAAAGACAAATTTTAATGTCGTATAAATGTGCAAACCAGTCTGAGGGTTGATGTAGATCGAAAGATAATCTGGTAAATGCAGCTGTGTTGGACGAGCAATCAGTCCAAGTACAGTGCCAGTCTCAATCTCCTGATACAGCTTTTTTAAGAAATCACAGACATCTGACTGGTCAAGATATGGAATCAGTTCCTTTGGCGAGTCATCACAAGTACGGCTTTCAATCAGATTCTGCAAACCTTCCTCTGTAAAAATGGTATAGTAGTTGCTTTCAATCTGACGCAGGAAGGAATAGTGCTGGTCGATTAGCGACAAGTATGGATCAAGTGGAAGTTGGGAGCGATTCAAATATTTCTCAACTATATTGTGCGATATATAGCGACCGATACATGGCTGCGGCATAATTATATGCAAAGAATCAGGTGCGGCAACAGAAATATATTCATTTAGCACTTCTGCCATATCTGAACTGCATTGGGTTAACGGTTCGCACTGGAGCAGCAGATTTTTGAAGAAGTTACGGTAATACGAAATAAGGTCTTCTGATTCTAGGATTTGTGCAGTGGATAAATCCTCTGAAAATAGAATTAGATAATGCGGAGAAATAATGTAGTATCCCATTGGAGAGAGCGATGCTGCTTTGGGAGTCTCATGAAAATAGTAAGGTTTGTAGTGACCACGAGAGGCAAGACACAGTGGGATAACAGCATGCAAAAGTTCAAGATTTTTTGCAGCAGCGTTTGGACTTGTTTCAAAGCAAAGCAGTTCATTTACTGTAAAATTGCGGTTGTCAAGCCAGAATTCCATAAAGTCGATAGTTAACTTTAAGCTTGGTGGAAGAAAAAGGTTAAACTCGGAATTTTCAGTATGAGAAATCTCATAGATCAAGACTGAGCGGATGGCGCTTCGGACGGCAAATTCACCCTTGATCAGACGTTCTGAGATACTTAGAGAAGAAACCTCTGGCGGCGGAGCCATGGAAAAATCAACAGATGCCAAATTGTTTAACAAACGGCAGACGGCCTGCCGGTTGTTGTACGTTTCCTCGCCTTGAAGAAGGATATCATATAGCTGAAAAAAATCTTTTCGTTCATTAACGGAAAGATTAAAATGGCGTGCGAGTGCTTGAACTGTTTTATAGGAAAGTATTCGCTCGTCAGCAAGTGCCTTGTGAATTGAAGTGCGTTCTGCTCCAATCGTACGGGCAAGTGAAGAGATGCTTTCTCCACTGTCGGCAATTAATCTTTTTAAATAGGTACTGAATTTCGACACAAAGAAGTCCCCCTTTAAAACTTTATATAGTTAAAGTATATTGTACCATATAATTAAACAGTTTGGCATAACAAATTTTGCTGTTTGATAACAAATTTTGACGATTGTGTGACAAAGTTTGAAGTACATACGGGCACACTTTTTGGCACAGCTTGTTTTTATATATGATTCTTTGTATACTAAAGAAGAATATAAAAGCATAGAACTAGTTATAGGATAAAGCTATTATAAAAAGAAGAGGGGAAGGTGACTTTATATGAGCGATTGTACCATAGCAGCACAAGTGCTTGAAAAAAGAGAGGAACCTGCCGAGTATCTGGTAGATCGCATGATACGTATTTGCCGAGATCAGCTGATGTTGCCAATACGACAGACGATGGAGCGCATTGACTGCCATGAAATATGTTTTATGGAAAGCAGAGGGCATAATGTGTACATATATACGAAAAATCGGGAGATTCGCATTTATCAGAAGCTGACTGATCTTGTTGATTTGCTTCCTGATTATTTTCATCAGTGTCACAAAAGCTATATCGTAAATTTAGAATATGTGGTACGCCTTGAAAGGACGTTGCTTTATATGGCTGATGGAAGAATGGTACCAGTCAGCCGTACACATCAGGCAGAGACAAAAGAGATTTATGAAAATTATGTCAATGCCTGAGTATTGTGGCTGTGCAATAATAATTAGTTTTTTTCTTTTATCAGTTCGGCAATTTCCTTATATCGTGATGTAATTGCCTTATAATTTTCTCGTTTGTGCGGAAAAGTACAATTTGAGCAGTCTTTATTTCCATTTGGAAGGTAGCGAAACTGCCCACCGCATTTTTTGCCAAGTGCGTATAGTGGGCAGTAGCAAAAAAGGCAGTTGAAATTGTCCGGGTCCGCATTTTTATGGCATGGAAAGTATTCACATTCTCGATTGCAGAAAAATTGATAATGAGTCGTTTTAGGTCGTTCCATATCAAAACCTTTCATATTAAGTGATATTGTATCTTTAGAAATTACTTTGTTATAAAATAAATTTATCTTTGTAAATATTATTTTAATAGCTCATCGATTTCAACAAAACAAGCTTCTGTGCGGTTCTCGCTAACTGGGTGGTTAAAGTAAATTCGTTTTCCATCGCGTGAGAAGGTTGGATTTGGATGAATCTGAAGCTTCCAAGTACAGTTTTGGAAGTTTTGTCCACCAAATGTAGCAATAGGAGTGGTCTCGCCGCGGCGATACAGGAAAATGTCTGCTGGGTAGCCAGGATAAGCTCGGTCTCCGACAAAGTAGCTGCGGTCTGGAGAACCATCAATATGATTTCCAATTCCACCAAGCGTTTCTATGCATTCTCCGTCTGGTGTAAAACGTTGGATACGGCTCGTTTCCATCTCAATCTTTGAACCGTCATAGTACTGACGAGTTGCCATGTATGTATCATCGTCAAACCAAAGCTGATGAACTGGTTTGTCTGGAATGACGTGTGTCTTACCAGTCTCAAGGTCAATGCAGCCAAGGGCACCAAATACAGGACAGTTGGCAACGCTTAAACGCATCATCACCTTTGTCGCAGATGGATTTAACTGTACGTGGCTCATTGAAGTTGTGTGATCATTTGGTGTACAGCCACTTTTTACAACCATGTCATAAACAGTATTTTTATCGGCAACGCGGCGAATCTTTCCAGTTGTTAAATCAAGCAGATAAATACCGCATGTATTAAGTTCTGGGTAATCGGGGTTCTTGTCCAGAAATTCCTCTGAGATGGAGAATGGATACTGACCATTTTCAGCACAGTGGCTTTCTTTACCGAAGATTGGTCCATAAACAACTTCTCCTGTATGAATATTCAGGACACGAAATGCGCTAAATCCATTTATTATATCACGAAAAACAATGTGATCATTATCTGTAAAAGTGGCAGATGGACCATTGTGGTTGCCGCAGCTTACTGTAAAGACACAGCGTGCGTTTGCCAGCGTATTTCGGTCGCAGATCCAGATCTCGGTGATCTGCTTTTCCTTGTCCTCCAAATTAGGCTTTTTTGCGTAGACAAGAAGCGTCCCGTCTGGACTTTCTGGCTGACCGCCATTCATGCCCCAGAGAGAAGAGCCTTCATATTCACATACTTTTTCCATGAAAATGTACCTACCTTCATTATTTTTTTATTTGATTGTACTCCTATTTTTGTTTTGCATCAAGCCAATCGTGGGAAATGCTTGAAGAATTTTTCGAGTCATGGTAAGATGAAGTGGGAATAAAAATAAGAGCGAAAAAAAGAAAGAAGGATCTGACATGGAAACCAAAAATATAAATGTATGTGAAACTTTCCCAGACGGCACTCCAATAGATGGATGGTTTTATGATACAAATGTACCTTCATTGGAGAAAATTGGGAAACAGTATGTTCTGACTGCATATGGTATCCTTGATGATGGAAAGCTTTACACAAAGGAAATTCAGGCATTGATTGATCTGGCAGCGAAAGAGGGCGGCGGTGTTATTGTTGTTCCATCAGGAACATATTTGACAGGTGCACTATTTTTTAAGCAGGGCGTTCATTTATACGTAGCACAGGGCGGTATGTTAAAGGGAAGCGATGACTGTTCTGATTATCCGATTTGCGAGACTAGAATTGAGGGAGAGAGTTGTCTATATTTTTCGGCACTAATTAATGCAGATGGGTTAGATGGATTTGTAATGTGCGGACCGGGCACTATTGATGGAAACGGTATGCGCTCTTGGAAAGCATTCTGGCTTCGCCGCAGCTGGAATCCAAAGTGCACGAATAAGGACGAACAGCGTCCGCGCCTTGTGTATTTGTCAAATTGTAAAAATGTGCTTATTGCAGATTTGAATTTGCAAAATTCACATTTTTGGACAACACATCTTTATCACTGTGATCATGTCAAATATCTCAACTGTCGTATTTTTTCACCGGCATCGCCTGTTAAGGCGCCAAGCACAGATGCAATTGACATTGATGTGTGTAGCGATATTCTGGTGAAGAATTGCTATTTGGAGGTAAATGACGATTCTGTTGTATTAAAGGGCGGAAAGGGTCCGTGGGCAGATACTGCGCCTGAGAATGGTGCTAATGAGCGTATTCTTGTTGAGGATTGTGTGTATGGTTTCTGCCATGGCTGTCTGACATGTGGATCAGAGTCAGTACACAACAAAAATATTTTGCTGCGCCGCATTAAGGTAGGAAGCGGAAGTAATCTTTTATGGTTAAAGATGCGCCCAGATACACCGCAGCATTATGAGTATATTACGCTTGAGAATATTGAGGGCAACATTACAAATTTTATCAATATTAATCCATGGACACAGTTTTTCGATCTGAAGGATCGTAAAGATATTCCGCTGTCTTATGCTGATCATGTGACAATGAAAAATTGCAAGTGCGAGTGTGAAACATACTTTAATGTAGAGCCAAATAAGGCACAATATGAGTTGTCTGATTTTACATTTGAAAATCTGGACATTCGGGCAAAAAATGATGGCTTTAAGGCAGATGCGGTGGAAAATATGAAAATTATCAATGTAAATATAGTGACACAGGTCTAATAAACAAATAGCAAAAGACCAAGAAAGGCAGAAAATTATGGTAACAGAAAAGGAAATTGCCAGAATCAATGAGTTGGCAAAAAAGCAAAAAGAAGGAACATTGACAGCAGAAGAGAAGGAAGAACAGCAAGCTCTGCGCCAGAAATATCTTCGTTCAATCCGCGAAAATATGAGAAGTTCTCTTGATCAGATGAAGATTCAAAATCCGGATGGAACAATCACTAACGTAAAAGACCGCCGTAAGGATTGGCTGAATAAGATTAAAGAATGATACTACGATATTCCATCAAAAGAAAAGAATTTTTTCTTTTTTTAAGTAATGGAATATGATATACTGACAGTTAAAGAGATGGCTTTGCTGTCAGTATTTACTTTATAGAAGGGAATGGTAAAAAGTATGAATTACAGAAAATTCGGAAATACAGGTGAGAAGATTTCTGCACTTGGTTTTGGATGTATGCGTTTTCCAGAATATGAAAAGGATGGAAAGATGTATGTGGATCAGGACAAGGTAGATGAGATGGTGGCAGAGGCATATCGTCAGGGAGTTAACTATTTTGATACTGCACCAAAATATTGCAATTGTAATAGTGAGGAAGCTGTCGGAAGAGCAGTTAAGGGCTTCCGTGATAAGGTATTGTTATCAACGAAAATTCCGTTAGATGTCTGTAAGAAGCCTGGCGATTATCGCCGTGCACTGGAGCATAGTCTTGATAAGCTGGGAACAGATCATTTGGATTTTTATCATTTCTGGGGAATTAATCGTAAAGAATTTGATCAGACAATCATGGCACAGGATTTGCTTGCTGATGCTGCAAAAGCAAAAGAAGAGGGACTGATTCGTCATATTTCCTTCTCCTTCCATGATGAACCGCTTGCAATTAAGTATATTATTGATGAGTCAAAAAAACGCGGTATTCCGATGGAGAGTATGCTTGTCCAGTACAATTTGCTTGACAGAACAAATGAGGAAATGCTTCATTATGCAGCATCTAATGGAGTTGGAACAGTTGCAATGGGTCCTGTAGGCGGCGGACGACTGGCAGCACCGACAGAGCTTTATGCAAAGCTTACTGGAAAGAAATCAATTGCAACATATGAACTTGCATTTAAGTTTGTTCTGGGCAATCCAGACTTAAATTGCGCATTATCTGGTATGCAGACACTTGATATGGTAAAGCAAAATGCAAAACTTGCATCTGACAGCACAGGATTTTCCAAAGAAGAGTGGCAGCAGCTTGGAGAGGCAATGGAGCAGTTAAAGAAGTTTAGTGAGCTTTACTGCACAGGCTGCAAATATTGTCAGCCATGTCCGGCAGGAATTGAGATTCCAAAGATCTTTAACATGTTTACATACTACAATGTATACGGCCTGAAGGATCATGCAAAGAAGATGTACGATAATTATGTAAAGGATGGCGGAAAGCTGATTGAAGACTGCAAGAACTGTGGTTTCTGTGAGCGTCATTGTCCGCAGCATCTGCAGATTCGCAAAGAGCTCGAGCGTGTTGAAAAGCTATTTAGATAAGAAATAATAAAAAGATCAGGCGGCATAACTG
>JABLTM010022206.1_pt1 | contig 11037 bp, 9 predicted proteins | sample 7160121 | NCBI WGS metagenome assembly JABLTM01 (sample SAMN14651224, study PRJNA627086) | human gut metagenome | isolation source: feces | host: Homo sapiens | reverse complement strand
CTCAAGGCCCTGATCTTTGACAGCATCTACGACAGCTACAAGGGCGTCATCGTTTATATCCGCGTGTTTGAGGGCACCGTCAAGCCCGGCGACACCATCCGCCTGATGGCCACCGGGGCCCAGTTCACGCTGGTGGAGGTGGGCCACATGGGTGCCACCAGCCTGACCCCCTGCAGCCAGCTGCAGGCCGGCGAGGTCGGCTACCTGACCGCCAGCATCAAGACGGTGCAGGACACCCGCGTGGGCGATACCGTCACACTGGCAGACCGCCCCACCTCCGAGGCCCTGCCCGGCTACCGTCAGGTCAAGCCCATGGTCTTCTGCGGCATCTACCCCGCCGACGGTGCCAAGTACCCCGACCTGAAGGACGCGCTGGAAAAGCTGCAGCTGAACGACGCCTCCCTGACCTTTGAGCTGGAGACCAGCGCTGCTCTGGGCTTCGGCTTCCGCTGCGGCTTCCTGGGCCTGCTCCACATGGAGATCATCACCGAGCGTCTGGAGCGGGAGTTTGACCTGGACATCATCACCACCACCCCCAGTGTCCGCTACCGGCTGACCCTGACCGATGGCACCGTGGAGATGATCGATAACCCGTCCTCCTATCCGGACCCCTCCAACATCGTCAAGCAGGAGGAGCCCTTTGTGGACGTCCACCTCTACACCCCCAACGAGTATGTGGGTGCCCTGATGGATCTCTGCCAGCAGAAGCGCGGCGTGCTGGCTGACATGAAATACCTCGATGACGTCCGTGTGGACCTCCACTACGCCCTGCCGCTGGGCGAGATCGTCTACGACTTCTTTGACGCCATCAAGAGCCGGAGCCGCGGCTACGCCAGCTACGATTACGAGTTCAAGGAGTACCGCGAGAGCGACCTTGTCAAGCTGGACTTCCTGCTCAACGGCGACCCCGTGGACGCCCTCTCCATGATCGTCTTCCGGGACAACGCCTACGCCAAGGGCCGCCGCATCTGCGAGAAGCTGCGGGACAACATCCCCCGCACCCTGTTTGAGATCCCGGTGCAGGCGGCCATCGGCGGCAAGATCATTGCCCGCGAGACCGTCAAGGCCATGCGCAAGGACGTGCTTGCCAAGTGCTATGGCGGCGACATCTCCCGCAAAAAGAAACTGCTGGAAAAGCAGAAAGAGGGCAAAAAGAAGATGCGCCAGCTGGGCAGTGTCGAGCTCCCCAGCGAGGCCTTTACCGCCGTGCTCAAGCTGGACAGCGACGACGATTGATCTTAAAATCAAATTGCAGAAAAACAGCGCCCGTGCAGGTGGATCTGCACGGGCGCTGTTCTTGTTTTTCAGTGATAGACCACCGTGCCCAGCACCGCGGAGACTAAGATCATCGCAATGGGGGAGGGAGCTTTGCCTTTCCACTTCTGCCAGCCAAAATGGAGCAACAGCAGGGCCGCCAGAATGCCGATGCCCTGCCAGGCAGGGGCGGGGGTGTCCGCCAGCGTGGAGACGCCCAGCAGACTGCTCAGGCCCATGGTGACGGCCGTGGCCAGAATGAGGGCCACCACACAGGGCCGGATGCCGGAGAGGAACGCATTGACCCCCGCGTACTGCAGCAGATTATGGATGAGCGCCGCAATGAGCAGGATGATGAAAAACGAGGGCAGCACCACCCCCAGCGTGGCGCAGATCGCCCCCGCCGCACCGGCCTGCGAGGCCCCGATGAACGTTGCCATATTGATGGCCAGCGGCCCCGGGGTGGACTCCGACACCGCAATAAAACTCAAAAACTGCGTCTCCTCCAGCCAGCCGTGGAGAAGCACTTTCTCCCGGATGAGAGAGATCATGCCGTAGCCGCCGCCAAAGGAGACGGCACCGATTTCCAGAAACGTCCAGAACAACTGCCAGAGCATCCCGCTCACCTCCCGCCTTTCTGATTTCTGCCCGTCCCCCAGACGGCCACGCCCACCATGCCGCTGAGGAGGATGAACGCGATGGAGGAGAACTTGACCGCCAGCAGAGAGAACGCGATCATGCAGGCCATGACCACCAGCAGGATGCCCACATTGAGGGGCGTGCGCTCCAGCGCCTTGAGCATCCGGACGCCCGCCAAGAAGATGAGGTAGATGACACAGACCTGAATGCCCTGAAAAGCGTGCGCCACCACCGTCAGGGATGTGAACTGGTCAAAAAACAGGGAGATGGCGTAGATGATGCCAAACGACGGCAGGGAGACGGCCACCGTGGCCACGGCCGCCCCCGGCACCCCGGCCAGCTTATAACCCAGATAGGTGGCACTGTTGATGGCCACCGGCCCCGGGGTGGACTCGGCAATGGCGGCCATGTCCAGAAACTCATCCCGGCCCAGCCAGTGCTTTTGGGTGATGAACTCATCTTCCAGCAGGGCGATCATGGCATAGCCGCCCCCAAAAGTGAACAGGCCGATCTTAAAAAACGTGCCAAAGAGCGTCCAAAGGCTTCGCTCTTCTTTCTGCAGCGCGCGGTGCGGCATGGGCTCTCCCCTCCTTTTCCGTGTGATATTGTAGCACAGTCTCTTTTCTTTGCCAAGGCCTCTCCCTTTGAAAGACTCCCCCGGCCGGGGGAGGTGGCACGAAAGTGCCAGAAGGGGGCAAGGTGGCATTGCGAAGCAATGACGGAGAGGGCAAGGATGCTGACAAAAAGCAAAAAACACAGCGATACGATCTCTGTTTGTCAGAGACATCGTATCGCTGTGTTTTTATGTTTTATTTTACCGGACTTGCCCTCTCAGGCGCTGACGCGCCAGCTCTCCCAAAGGGAGAGCCTTTGGCATAACCTTAAACGAATGCAGAATACATCCAGCCATCCAGCACACCGGCCACGAGCAAAATAGCCGCGGCGGCGCAGAACAGCACCCCGAAGAGGCCGAAGCGGCCAAAACGGGCCGTCCAGCCGTTCTTTTCGCGGACGGAGGCCGCTTTTTCAGGCAGGAGGAGGGCTCCGGCGCTCACCAGCAGGGCCAGTGCCCCCACGATGAACAGCCCCCGCCGGGCCAGCTCCAGCCCGGCCAGCGCGGAAAAGCCATGGCTCACCGCGCCCACTGCAAACAACAGGATGAAAACGCCCGCCGCCACAGCCAGCCCAAGAAGAAACGCTTTCCCGGCGTCTTTCAGGAGCAGGGCAAAGCGGTTCCCAGCTTTTTTGTCTTGCATGGAGCCGCCCCGCTTATTCGCCCGTCACCCGGAAGCAGGCCACCTCGTGGCCGGTGCCCACCTCTTTCAGGGTGGGGGTCGCTTCTTTGCAGCGGGCGGTGGCGTAGGGACAGCGGCTGGCAAAGCGGCAGCCGGGAGCCGGGTCGATGGGGCTGGTGACCTCGCCCTCCAGATGGATACGCTTGGTCTCCCGCTCGGCCTCAATGATGGGGTCCGGGATAGGGATGGCCGAGAGCAGCGCCTGGGTATAGGGGTGGAGCGGGTGGCTGTACAGCTCCTCCGAGCGGGTGATCTCCACGATCTGGCCCAGATACATGACGGCCACACGGTCCGAGATGTGCTTGACCATGGAAAGATCGTGGGCCACGAACAGGTAGGTCAGGCCCATCTCCTTTTGCAGGCGGATCAGCATGTTGATGACCTGTGCCTGAATGGAAACGTCCAGCGCCGAGATGGGCTCGTCCATCACGAGGAACTTGGGCTCCATGGCCAGGGCACGGGCAATGCCGATGCGCTGGCGCTGGCCGCCGGAGAACTCGTGGATGAAGCGGTTGGCGTGCTCCTTGTTCAGGCCCACTTTTTCCAGCAGGCCGTAAATTTTCTCGGCGCGCTCGGCCTTGTTTTGATACAGGTGGTGGACATCCATGCCCTCGGCGATGATATCGCTGACGGTCATGCGGGGGTCCAGGGAAGCGTACGGGTCCTGGAAGACCATCTGAGCCTCCCGCTTATAGGCGAACAGCTCACTGCCTTTCAGGGCGTGAACGTCCTTGCCCCGGTAGAGCACCTGTCCATCGGTCTTGTTGTACATGCCCAGGCAGGTGCGGCCGCAGGTGGTCTTGCCGCAGCCGGACTCGCCCACCAGGCCCAGCGTCTCGCCCTCACGGATGCTGAACGAAACGTCGTCCACCGCGTGCAGGGTGCGGCCATGGCCGAGATCGAAGTATTTTTTCAGGTGGCTGACTTCCAGCACAACATTATCCTTCATAGTGGGCCTCCTGTGTAAAGGGTGCGTCGGCGGCAGGCGTTTCCAGCTGATACAGCCAGCAGCTTGCCTCGTGGCCGTCGCCAAAATTCAGCACCGGGGGCTGCTGCTCGCAGCAGATCTCCATGCAATACTTGCACCGGGTGCAGAACGGGCAGCCCTTGGGCGGCGCGATCAGGTCCGGCGGGGTGCCCTCGATGCTGGCCAGCTGCTGCTTGTTCTGCAGGTCCAGGCGGGGCACTGCTTCCAGCAGGGCGTTGGTGTAGGGGTGGCGCGGGTGGTGGAACACCTCAATGCTGGTGCCCCGCTCCACGATCTGGCCGGCGTACATGACCACGATGCGGTCCGCGATATTGGCCACAACGCCCAGGTCGTGGGTGATGAGGATGACCGAGGCGTTCTTTTCTTTCTGCAGTGCCTTGATGAGGTCGATGATCTGGGCCTGGATGGTCACATCCAGGGCCGTGGTGGGCTCATCGGCGATGAGCAGCTTGGGGTCGCAGGCAAACGCAATGGCGATCATCACGCGCTGGCGCATTCCGCCCGAGAACTCGTGCGGGTACTGGTCCACCCGGCTCTCCGGCTGGGGGATCCCCACCATCCGCAGCAGCTCCACGGCACGGGCCTTGGCCTCTTTTTTGCTCAGCTTGGTGTGGTGGCGCAGGTTCTCAATGATCTGGTTGCCCACGGTCATGGTGGGGTTCAGGGCCGCCAGCGCGTCCTGGAACACCATGGCCACCTCGCCGCCGCGGTAGGCGCAGAGGCGCTTTTCGTTGAACTGGAGCACCTCCTCGCCGTCAAAGATAATTTCACTGCCCTCTTTGATCTCAGCGGGCGGCGTTTTGATCAGCCGCATGATGCTCTTGGCCGTAACAGACTTGCCGCAGCCGGACTCACCCACAACGGCCACCGTCTCGCCCTTGTTTACCGTAAAGCTGACGCCGCGCACGCTCTGTACCTCACCGGCATAGGTGTGGTAGGAGACCCGCAGATTTTTGACTTCCAACAGTTTTTTACTCATGTCGCAGCCTCCTTATTCAATGGTGCGGGGGTCCAGCGCGTCGCGCAGACCATCGCCCAGCAGGTTGAACGCCAGCACCGCAATGCAGAGCACTGCCGCCGGGAAGAACAGCTGCCAGGGGTAGAAATCCATCTTGGCCTTGCCCTGGCTGATGAGGACGCCCAGGCTGATGACATCACTGGACAGGCCCATGCCGAGGAAGCTCAGGCTGGCCTCGGTAAAGATATAGCTGGGGATGCTGGAGCAGAGGTTCAGGATCAGGATGCTGACGGTGTTGGGCAGCAGGTGCTTGATGATGATGCGGACCGGGGAGGCACCGATCATCTGGGCCGCCTGCACATACTCGGATTCCCGCAGCTGCATGAGCTGGCCGCGCATCTGGCGGGCCGTGCCGCACCAGGAGGTGATGCACATGGCAAACAGCAGGCCGCCCACGTTCTGGCCCACCACCATCATGATGAGCAGGGTGATGAGCAGGGAGGGGAACGAGGTGATGACCTCAATAACACGCATCATCACGCTGTCCACGGTGCCGCCAAAGTAAGCCATGGCACCGCCATAGGCGCAGCCCACCACGATCTGGATGGTGGAGCAGACCAGTGCCACGATGAGGGACAGCCGGGCGCCGATCCAGACACGGCAGAAGATATCACGGCCCATGGTGTCGGTGCCAAACCAGTTGGCACTGTTCGGAGCCGTATTCTTGATGGATGCGTTGATCTTGATGTACTCCTGGCCGCTGATGGTGGGGCCCAGCAGCACGAAGAAGAGGACCACGGCCAGCATCACCATGGCGATGACAGCCAGCGGGTTCTTCTTGAGTCGGCGCCACGCGCCCTGCCAGTAGGTGATGGTGGGACGGTCGATCTTTTCCGCGTCAAAGCGGCTGTGGTCCACCCGGGCTGCCTGCTCCGGGGTGAGGAATTTTGCAGTTTCACTCATAATGCCGCGCCTCCTTACCGCTTGCCGCCGCGGATCCGGATGCGGGGATCGACGACGGTGTACAGAATATCGGTCACAAAGACCACGATGATGTAGAGCGCTGCCAGAATGACTGTCTCGCCCATGACGATGGTGACATCCTGTGCCGCCACGGCATTGACGTAGTACAGGCCCAGGCCCGGGATGGAGAAGACGCTCTCAATGAAAAACGAGCCGGTGATGCACATGGCCACGCTCATGGGGAGGTTGGTCACGATGGGGATGAACGAGTTGCGCAGGACGTGGTGCAGGATGACCTCCCGGTGGGTGAGGCCCTTGGACTCGGCAGTCAGGATGTAATCCTGATTCATGACATCCAGCATACTGGCCTTGAGCAGGCGGGCATAGGACGCGATGTAGCCAAAGCAACCCGCCAGCGTGGGCAGCACGGTGTAGTTCCAGCCGCTGGTCCACAGGTGGTCACTGGGCCAGCCGATGACCGGGAACCACCCCAGCTTGCCCGCAAACACCTGTTGCAGCAATAGCGCAAACACCAGGTTTGGCACGGAGATGAGCAAAATGGACAGGGCCACGACGAGATAATCCCAGAACGAGCCCTTTTTCACGGCTGCCAGCACGCCCAGTGCCAGGCCGAGGGAAACGCCCAGCAGCATCTGCTGGATGCCCAGCCGGGCCGAGATGGGGGCTTTTTCCTTGATGATGGACTGGACGGTCTGGCCCTCATAAATGATAGACTCGCCAAAATCGCCGTGGACAAGGCCTTTCATGGTGATGACGTAGCGCTCCATCACGGGCTTGTCCAGGCCGTATTTCGCATACATGCGGGCAGCCACGCTGTCCGGCAGCTTTTCCACGCGGGCCGAGAGGGCATCACCGGGGGTGGCTGCCAGCAGGAAGAACGTTGCTGTTGCGATGATGAACAGGGTGAACAGCATGATCACAAACCGTTTCACCGTATATTGTAGCATTTTCATAGCAGCTAAATCCTCTTTTTATCCGGGCATCGGGGGGACCCCGGAATACAAAAATAAGCGAGGAGAACGCTGTGGCTCTCCCCGCTCTCTCCAAAAGCGAGAGTTTGATCGGGATCAGTGTGCCAGGATCTTGACACGAGAGAACTCGAAGTCAGAACCAAACATGGGCATGCTCAGGCCGGAGACGTAGCCCTGGACATAGATCTGGCTGTTATCATAGTACAGAGGCACCAGACCGCCCTCGTCCAGCAGCAGCTTCTCAGCCTTGCCGAACAGCTCCATGCGCTCGGCATCGTCCTGGCTGGTGCCGGCCTTCTCGATCATCTCGTCGTACTCGGGGTTGGAGTAGCCGCCCATGAACTTGGCGTAGCCGTTGCCGGTGACCCACAGCTCAAAGAACGTCATGGGGTCATTGTAGTCGCCGTTCCAGCCCTGCAGGTAGAAATCGTACTGCTGGGCGTTGCGGGCAGCCACGAACGTGCTGGAATCGGGGTAGGTGTCGATCTGGACCTTGACGCCCAGGTTCCCCTCCAGCTGCTGCTTGAACCACTCCAGCTGACTGGTCTTCTCGGTGGTGGCACCGTAGGAGATGACGGTCAGGGTCACGTCAGAGGCAGTGCCTGCCACGCCGGCCTCGGCCATGCCCTCTTCAAACAGGGCCTTGATGGTATCGGAAGAAGTATCCTCGTCTGCATAGGGTTCCGGATTGGCCGCGCGGAACTCCTGCTCGCCCACGGTGATGCCGTAGGGGATGACGCCGTAAGCGGTGGTAACCAGGCCCTCTTTGAACATGGCGTTGAACTCCTCGCGGTCAAAGGCCAGTGCAATGGCCTTGCGGCACTTGGGGTTCAGCATCACGCCGGAGGGGCCGCCGGTCGCGCCGTCCTCGGTGTGCTGGTTCAGCACCAGATAGGTCACACTGGGCTCGTCCTTGCTGAAGTACTGGAACGTACCGTCAGCAACCTTGTTCTGCCAGCGGTCCACATACTCAAAATCGGTCAGCTTCAGCACATCGATCTGCTGGCTCTCCATCAGCTGAGCCTGGGTAGAAGTCTCATCGACGACACGGAGATTGATCTGGGTCAGGGTGACCTCGTCGGCGTTCCAATACTTCTCGTTCTTCTTCAGGGTCATGTTGTTTTCCAGCACACGGTCACTGATGTAGAACGGGCCATTATAAACGTGCAGGGTATAATCGTTGGTCCAGTTGCCGCCCGCGGCCTCAGCTGCATCGATCAGGTCCTTGCGGACGGGGTAGAAGCAGACCATGCCAACCTTTTTAATAAAGGCGGGGTCCGGGGTGGTCAGGGTAGCCTTGAACGTCAGGTCATCCACCAGCTCCACAGCCACATCTTCCAGCTTGCCGCCGTTCTCGCAGTAATCCTCCGCGCCCACGATGCCGTAAGCCAGGAACGCGTAGCTGAAAGCCAGGTCGGGGTTGAGCAGACGCAGCCAGCTGTCCACATAGTTCTGGGCGGTCACGGGCTGGTCATCGCTCCAGACCATGCCCTCACGCAGGTGGAACGTATAGGTCAGGCCGTCGTCGGAGACATCGTAGCTCTCGCAGCCCGCATTCTCGACCACATCCACACCGTTCTCATCGGTAAAGGTGCGGAACAGGCCCTCCTGCACAGCGGTCAGCACTTCAAACTCGTTGGCGTTGCGGACATCGTTGACATCAATGAGGGCCAGGTCGGTGTAGATCAGGTTCAGCACCTGCTCCGCGGCCAGCTCGGTGGTAGCAGGAGCGGCAGAAGCAGCAGAGGACGCGGTGCTGCTGGAGGAACCGCCACAGGCGGTCAGGACACCGGCTGCCGCCACTGCGGCAGAGCCTGCGCCGACGGCTTTCAGGAAGCTGCGGCGGCTGATGGAATGTTTAGATGCCATGGTGAAATCTCCTTTTATCATCCGCCCGGTTGAAAGGGTGCCGGGCTGTTTTGCCACAAAACCTATCAAGCTGGTATGTTATTATACTTTTAGATTCAGGCGAGTTTAATGATACCACCTTGTGAATGCCCTGTCAACCAAAGTGCGGTCTGGTTGCGTATTTTTCATGTTTTTTATTCCCATCTTCTTTACAATTCACGGAAACCGCGTTATTCTTTAATATATTACAGTGCATCCGCAGCACTGCTTTCAGGAGGGGCCCATGGATATCCGCCAGCTGCACTATTTTCTGGTCCTGTGCGAAGAGATGAATTATACCCGCGCCGCCCAGCGGCTGTTTTTGTCGCGCCAGGCACTGCGGCAGTGCATCACCGCGCTGGAAGCCGAGCTGTGCGGCCCGCTGTTCGTCAGCGCCCACCACAAGCTCTCCCTCACCGACCGGGGCGTGAGCCTGCAGCGCCATGCCGCGCCGGTGGTGGAGCAGTTCCAGCAGATGCAGGCCGCCCTCCATGCGGAGATCCAGTCTGCCCAGCCCGTCCGCATCGGCATCAGCGTGTCCCTCGTGCCGGACTACCTGCCCGGGCTGGAAACGCAGCTGGACAAATTCCGCCAGCAGTACCCCCACATTGCAATGCGGTTCCGCCTTTTGGCCAACGATACCGTGGCCGATGGCGTGGAGCAGGGAGAGCTGGACGCCGGCCTTGTGATGGACCTGGGCTGCGCCGCCAAGGTGCTGGCCCGCACCACCCTCCGGGCCGACCCCGCCTGCCTGCTGGTGCCCCGGGGGCACCCGTTCTGGGAGAAAGAGAGCGTTCCCCTCGCCGAGCTGCGGGGCCAGCGCGTGCTGCTGCCCAGCCTGCGGCAGGATCTGTTTGCCCCCCTGTGGGACAGCTGCGCCCGGGCAGGCTTTGCGCCGGACGCGGAGGTGGGCCCCAGCTTCTATCAGGCCTACTATTTAGTACAGGAGCAGCTCTGCACCTGTTTGACCCGGTACGAGCCGGGGGCCCGGCGGGAGCTGGACCGGGTGCGGGACGTCCTGCTGGAAGACCTGCCCCCGCTCTGTGTCTCGCTGGTGCAGCGCCGGGACCACAGTTCCGCCTACATCGACCTGCTCCGCAGCTATCTGATGGAGGTGCTGGGCGGGGCCGCCAGCCTTCCGCCCCGCCGCGGACGCCCGGCCAAGCCGTTCTACAACTTCCCGGTGCTTTCCAGCACCGCCCCGGCCGCTGCCGCGCCCGTGCACCCGGCACCCGGCACCCCCCTGCCTTTTGCGGGCGGACACAACTTCCGGGAGCTGGGCGGCTATGAGGCCGACGAGGGCAAGCACGTCAAATGGGGGCAGATCTACCGCGGCATCACCACGGCCTGCCTGACCAGCGCGGCGGACCGCAAGCTGCTGGACAGCCTGGGCCTCCGCCTGATCCTTGACCTGCGCAGCGGCACCGAAGCCGCCGCGGCCCCGGACTATGTGCCGGACGGTGCCCGGCTGGTGCAGATCTGCGGCCTCTGCCTCGAAGACGGCAAAGAAGTGGATTTCTCCCCGGAAGACCGCTTCACCCTGCTGAAAGGGATGCCCGACGAGGGCAACCGGATGGCCCGGGCCATGTACGAGCGGATGCTCCACGGCAACAAGGCCTACAAAGAGCTGTTCCGGGCGCTGGAAGCCGGCGAAACGCCGGTGCTGTTCCACTGCTCCGGCGGCAAGGACCGCACGGGCGTGGCCGCCATGCTCATCCTGCTGGCCCTCGGCGCTTCCGATGAGACCATCTGCGCCGATTTCGTCCAGTCCAACACCTGCCGCAAGGAAGAGATCGAGGCCCTGTGGGCCGAGCACGCCGAGGAGATCGCCGCCCGACCGGAGCAGAAATACTTCTACCTGGGCATCTCGGGCGTCCACCCGGACGACGGGCCCTTCGTCTTACAGACCATCCGGGAGCAGTACGGCACCACCGACGCCTACCTGGAAGCCGAGTACGGCCTGACCCCCGCCCGCCTCATGCGGCTGCGCCGGATGTATCTGGAGTAAAATTTTTTCAAAATAATTCGCCTTCAAACAAGCTTCTCCCTTGACAATGTCCG
>JABLTM010006932.1_pt1 | contig 11079 bp, 9 predicted proteins | sample 7160121 | NCBI WGS metagenome assembly JABLTM01 (sample SAMN14651224, study PRJNA627086) | human gut metagenome | isolation source: feces | host: Homo sapiens | reverse complement strand
TCGATAGCTCAATGGTAGAGCACTCGGCTGTTAACCGAGGGGTTGTAGGTTCGAGCCCTACTCGGGGAGTTTTGATCCGCAGAGATTCTCTGCGGATTTTTTTATTCTGCCATACTACTCTGAAGCGAGCTTACAATAATTTTAAAGATGCTTTCAGATATGCAGCACATCTTATAAAACACGAGCTGAAATTTTGAGGAAAGTGGTTGACATAGAAAAGAAAAACATGGTAAAATATATAGGTTACAAAAATAAATGATTCAGTGAATAAGCGGTAAGTGCTTTCGGAAGAACCGAAATGTCACTTGTTTTTTTGTGAGAATGTAGACAGATATTTTCCTCTAAGAAGCAGGAACACAGAAAATTCTGAAATGAATCCGTGGAATAAGCTGCACAAACAGGAGGAAAACAATAATGCCCCATAACAAGAGAGAAAGTCTGATTTTCACAGTAATGATGTGTTTTACTATGGTATTCGTGATGAGCATCTATAATGTCTCATTCCACACGGGAGGGTTGCATCTTTTGACCCTGCAGAAGGCATGGCTAGGATTTCCGGTTGCCTATGTATTTGCCATGTGTTGCGACTGGTTTCTTGTCTCTGGTCTGGCGAAGGGCTTCGCCTTCCGTTATCTAGTAAAGCACAGTGATTCTGGAATTAAGATTGCTGTATGCGTATCCTGCTGCATGGTGATTCCGATGGTAGTAATTATGTCGCTATACGGCGCAGTGGAAGCTGCAGTGTCTCAGGGCGTATGGGCTCAGATCCCCGTGATCTGGCTTACGAATATTCCAAGAAACTTTATAATGGCACTGCCGCTGCAGATGTTGATTGCAGGACCGTTGGTGCGCAAGGTGTTCCGTACCCTGTTCCCGGAAGGAACGGTGCTGGCATAAGATCAGGCCCTGCCGATATCATACCCTATGATGTCGGCAGGGCTTTTATTTTATAAAAAATTCATTATTACATTGACCTTGCTAAGTAAAGACATTATAATAAGATAGAAAAATTTGAAGGAGAAAAAAAACTATGAACGAAAGAAATTCTGTTGTTCGTGATGCTAGAACTCTGGGTATCCCCAAAATGCTGCTGCTCGGTCTTCAGCACATGTTTGCCATGTTTGGCGCCACGATTCTGGTTCCCATCCTGGTCAACAACTATTTTAATGGAGAAGGACTCTCCATTCAGGTTACCCTTATCTGTGCCGGTCTCGGTACCCTATTCTTTCACCTCTGCACGAAGCTCAAAGTTCCTGCATTTCTTGGATCATCCTTCGCGTTCCTCGGCGGATTCCAGGCAGTTGCCAATCTGGATACAGGCATTTTCGCGAATATGACAATGGGTGAGAAGCTGCCCTATGCCTGTGGCGGTATCGTTGTTGCCGGTCTGCTGTATCTGGTTCTTGCGCTGATCGTTCAGTTGGTCGGCGTGAAGCGCGTGATGCACTTCCTTCCGCCCGTGGTTACCGGCCCGATCATCATCTGCATCGGCCTGAGTCTGGCGCCTTCGGCGGTCAGCAACGCTTCCACGAACTGGATTCTGGCGATCATTGCGCTGGCTGTTGTTATTTTCTTCAACATCTGGGGCAAAGGCATGCTGCGCATTATCCCGATTCTTCTCGGTGTTACGATTTCCTATGCAGCGGCTCTGATTCTAAACGCAGTTGGTATGACGAATGCGGACGGAAGTGCGATTCTTGATTTTTCTGGCGCGGCAGCTGCCAGCCTGGTAGGCCTTCCGCCTTTCCAACTCTGCAAGTTTAACCTGACGGCGATTCTGGCGATGGCTCCCATTGCGATTGCGGCTATGATGGAGCATATCGGCGATATTTCCGCTATCTCTGCTACGGTAAGCGAGAACTTCATGGAAGATCCCGGACTGCAGCGCACACTGATCGGTGATGGTCTTGCTACTTCCCTGTCTGCTCTGGTCGGCGGTCCTGCGAATACGACTTACGGCGAGAATACTGGTGTGCTGGAGCTGAGCCGTGTACATGATCCCCGCGTGATCCGTATTGCCGCTGTATTCGCTGTAATCCTCGGCTTTATTCCGAAGGTAGCAGAGCTGATCGGTTCCATGCCGACGGCCATCGTTGGCGGTGTCAGCTTCATCCTTTACGGTATGATTTCCGCCATCGGTGTACGTAACATTGTTGAGAACAAGGTAGACTTTACCAAGTCCAGAAACCTGATCATCGCCGCAGTCATTCTTGTATGCGGTCTTGGTTTCAGCGGTGGTTTGACTTTCCACGTAGGAGGAGCGGATATTACTCTGACCAGCCTGGCGCTGGCAGCGATCTTTGGTATTCTTATGAATGCCATTCTGCCGGGCAATGATTATGAGTTCGGCAATGATATCCGCGGCGATGTTAGCCGTGGCCTTGGACAGAACCCACAGAACTCCGAGCTGAAGTAGGAGACTGCAGTAACTTTTTTGAAATTACCAAAGGCGTTCTTCTCGTTTCCGGAGAGGACGCTTTCGCACAATTAGATTTACTTATACATAAGGAGGACTTTTCATGAACAACGTAATAGAACTGACACATCCCTTGATCCAGCACAAGATTTCCCGTCTGCGCAGCAAGACGACCGGTACTTCCGAGTTCCGCGCTCTGGTGGAAGAGATTGCCATGCTGATGGGGTATGAAGCACTGAAGGATCTGCCACTGGTAGATGTGGAAGTGGAAACTCCGATTGAGAAATGCATGACTCCAGTAATCGCAGGTAAAAACCTAGCAGTTGTTCCGATTCTTCGCGCGGGTCTTGGCATGGTAAATGGAATCTTGAATCTGGTTCCCACAGCAAAGGTTGGACATATCGGTCTGTACCGTGATGAGGAGACTCATGAGCCTCATGAGTATTACTGCAAGCTTCCGGATCCGATCTCCGAGCGACTGATCGTTGTTACGGATCCCATGCTGGCGACCGGCGGCTCTGGTGTTGCTGCGGTTGATTTCATCAAACAGCACGGTGGCAAGAAGATCAAGTTTATGTCCATCATTGCTGCTCCTGCAGGTATTGAGCGTCTGATGAAGGCGCATCCGGATATTCAGCTGTATGTGGGTCATATTGATCACAAGCTGAATGAGAATGCCTACATTTGCCCCGGCCTTGGAGATGCCGGTGATCGTATCTTCGGTACGAAGTAATCGGATGATTACGGATACGGTAATGATTCAGATCTGATCGAATGAGAGGCACCCTGCCGATACTGGGAACGTGAGAAACGTGGCATCGGCAGGGTGTTTTGTTCACAGATAGATTTCGCAGTATGTATTCGTGATAGTGAATACCGCGAAAGATGGCGGTAGTACTGGTTCACACAGAGGAATTATGGAAGAATACAAAATAGAAGCAGAAGGCGGGCAGAAAAGTATTTCTGTGGAAGTGATTCGTTCACAGAGAAAGACGATGGCGATACAGGTTCATGCGGACGGCCGGGTGACCTTTCGGATTCCGAAGCAGCTCCCTGGAACGGACGTGCAGAAGCAACTGGAGAGTCACCGAGGATGGATTCTGAACAAGCTTCTTGAGATGGAAGACCGCCGGAAGAAGCGGGAGAAAGCAAAAGCGCAGGATGGTGCGCAAACCAATCAATTTCCGGAATGGGGAGCGCTTCAAACGGCAGAGAAGAAGCATATACAGGAAAACTTCCGGCAGCGGGCAGAGTATTATGCCGGTATGATGGGAGTGACTTTCGGGAACATTACCATCAGAAATCAGAAGACGCGCTGGGGGAGCTGTAGCGGCAAGGGAAACCTGAATTTTAATTATAAGCTGTATTTCCTGCCGGCGGAGCTGATGGATTATGTGATCATTCATGAACTGGCGCACCGCAGACATATGAACCATTCGGCGGCGTTCTGGCAGGTCGTGGAGCAATACTGCCCGGAGTGGAGGACAGCGCGGGCGCGTCTCCACGGAGTCATATAGTTCGCGTTTGAAAAGAAGAGGGAGGAAATCAAAATCTATGAAGAAGAGTAATCCGGCGGCGCTGCTGCCGATTGGTGTGTTTCTGGTGATTTATCTGGGACTTGGTATCAGCTTCGAATATGTGATGGGAATTCCTATGGGATTTTACAATATCCCGATTGTGGTTGCGTTCCTTGTGGCAATCCTTGTCGCCTGTGTTCAGAACCGGACAGCTTCTTTTGATCAGAAGCTGGAGTGGATGGCACAGGGCCTGGCGGACAGGAATATCATTACCATGATCCTGATCTTTATGGCAGCCGGTATCTTTGTCGGCGTCGTAGGGCGCAGCGGAGCGGAAAGTGTTGCGTATTTTGTCCTCTCCATTGTTCCGGCGAAATATTCTGTAGCTGTTCTGTTCGTGGTATCTTGCTTTGTATCTACCGCGATGGGAACCTCTGTGGGAACGATTTCGCTGATCACGCCGATCGCGGCAGCTGTCTCTCAGGCATCCGGTTTTTCTCTTCCGCTGTGTGTGGCATCTGTCATGGGCGGCGCGATGTTCGGTGATAACCTTTCCTTTATTTCCGATACAACGATTGCTGCGTGCAATGGCCAGGGATGTCAGATGAAGGATAAGTTCCAGGAAAATTTCAGGATCGCGCTTCCAGCAGCGATTGCGGCGCTTATTGTGATCCTTGTGTGCTCTTTCCGCCAGGAACAGCCACAGTCGGTGATTCACGAGTATCATCTGATTCAGATGGTGCCTTATATTCTGGTATTGCTGGGAGGCATTGCCGGTATCAACGTATTTGTCGTACTTCTGATCGGCATTTTCTCAGGGTCACTGATTATGCTGGCAACCGGAGCGATTCATCCGACCGAACTGCTGGCTCATATGGGATCCGGCGCTTCCGGGATGTTTGAGACCAGCATGGTAGCGATTCTGGTAGCGGCGATGTGCGCGCTGATTCGTGAGTACGGAGGCTTTGAGGCGCTGCTGAACGGTATCCGGAAAGTGTTTCGGGGGAAGAGCGGCGGCCAGCTGGGTATGGGTCTTCTGGTAGGAGCAATGGATATCGCGACCGCGAATAATACGGTAGCAATCGTTATGGCAAATCCGATCGCGAAGCAGATGGCGGAGGAATACGGAATCAGCTCCAGAAAGTCAGCGTCTATTCTGGATACCTTCTCCTGTGTTTTCCAGGGCGCTATTCCCTATGGCGCGCAGATGCTGGTAGCGATCTCCGCAGTGGCAGAGATGGAAATGCAGGTTTCCGCATTTGAGATTCTGCCGTATCTGTTCTATCCGATGTTTCTGCTGATCAGTTCTCTGATTTTCATATTCCTGATTCCGGAGCGAAAAAAATAATTCGGAAAGCAAAGAAAAGAGAAAACAGAAAAGAATCGAAGAATAAAGAAAGAGCGGAGCGGAAAAAGCAATCCCCAAAACAATGTGAAGACATCAAAGTGAAAATGGTATAGAAAAAGTGCTCTCTGCGTAAGATATAAAAAAGCAGGAGCACTTTCCTTATGAATGTAAAAATATTTCGTTCGTGGGCCATTGCCATCGCGATTCCACTGGGGCTTGGCACTCTTGCCGGTTTCATCACCGGAGCAGGCAGATATGAAACTATGTATCATCCTCCGCTTTCACCGCCGGCCTGGCTGTTCCCTGTGGCATGGAGTCTGCTTTACGTGCTGATGGGAACGGCATCCTGGCTGGTGTGGAGAAGCAATTCGAAGTACAGAGATGGAGCGCTGAAGATCTACGCCATGCAGCTGATGGTGAACCTGATCTGGCCGTTTCTCTTCTTCTCGTGGGGCGCATATCTCATGGCCTTCCTTTGGATTCTGTTGCTGGGGTACCTGATTTACTGGACCTGGAAGGAATTCAGTCAGATCGATACCAGAGCAGGATCGTTGATTTTCATTTATTTCCTGTGGGTTATCTATGCCGGGTATCTGAATCTCGTCATTGCGATACATAGCCTGATCTAAAGCAGGAACTAAGGGTGCAGATCCAGGTTGTGATCATATCCGCAGGAACATCATTTCAGAAACTAATTTTTCTGCTGTTTCTTAATTACCGTAAGAGTACCGATTACGAGTACAATTCCAATTGGAAGAGAAATCAGGGCGCTGCGGGTAAATCCGGCAATAATATAGGTAATGCAGGCGATCACAGCAGCCACAATTGCATAAGGAATCTGCGTGGTTACGTGGTTGACGTGCTCGCACTGAGCGCCCGCGGAAGCCATAATCGTAGTATCCGAAATTGGGGAGCAGTGGTCTCCGCATACCGCGCCGGCCATGCAGGCGGAGATCGCGATGATCATCAGATCCGGATCTACGCTCTGGAACGCATTTACTACGATCGGAATCAGAATACCGAAAGTCCCCCAGGATGTTCCGGTTGCAAATGCCAGCAGGCATCCGATCACGAAGATAATTGCAGGAAGCAGATTCATCAGCCCTTTGGCGCTGCCATCAATCAGGCTCGCTACGAAGACATCTGCACCAAGACTGTCGGTCATGGCTTTCAGCGTCCAGGCAAAAGTAAGAATCAGGATGGCGGGAACCATCGCCTTGAAGCCTTCCGGCAGGCAGGACATGCAATCGCTCAGGCTCATAATACGGCGAACCAGATAGAAGAGAATCGTAATTACAAGTCCGAAGAAACTTCCCAGCGTCAGGCCGAGGGATGCGTCACTCTGAGAAAATGCGGTAACAAAATCCGTACCGGAGAAGAACTCACCGGTATAGAGCATACCGATGATGCAGCAGATAATCAGTGACAGAATCGGAACCACCAGATCGATCAGAGACCCCTTCCCTGTAACTGCATCTTCGTTGCTGTCACCGTAAGGGCGTTCCGGTGTCGTGAAGAGATCGCCGTTCTTCGCATTATCCTCATGCAGTTTCATCGTGCCGAAATCCACTTTCATGATTACCAGGCTGACCATCATCACAATGGTAAGAAGCGCATAGAAGTTAAAGGGAATTGCGCGCATAAAGATCGAGAAACCGTCCTCACCCTCTACGAAACCGGTAACGGCTGCCGCCCAGGAAGAAATCGGAGCGATGATGCAGATCGGAGCTGCAGTTGTATCGATCAGATAAGCCAGTTTTGCGCGGGATACGTTGAATTTATCGGTGACAGGACGCATAACGCTTCCGACCGTAAGGCAGTTGAAGTAATCGTCCACAAAGATCAGGATGCCCAACAGGATTGTAGCCATCTGCGCGCCGACACGGCTGTGAATCCGTTTCGAGGCAAAACGGCCGAAAGCTGCGGAACCACCGGACTTGTTCATCAGGCATACAATAACGCCCAGGACTACCAGAAAGATCAGGATACCTACATTATATTCATCGGCCAGAACACTGATGAATCCGTCTGAGAACATATGCGTAACTGTCTGCTCAAATCCGAAGCCGGAATAGAGCAGCGCGCCAGTCAGGATTCCGACAAACAGGGAGCTGTACACCTCCTTGGTAATCAGAGCCAGTGCAATTGCAATTACAGGGGGAAGCAGTGACCAGAAGGTAGCGTACGCCGAAGGAATGTATTCGGCAGCTTCCTCAGAGGCAAATGCCAGGCTGGGGATCAGAAGCGCGGCAAGAGCCGGAAGCAGAAACCATAGTCGTTTTTTCTTAGTCATGTTTTTCTTGTCCTTTCTTCTTTTTATTCTTCTCTCAGTCATCAGATCATGAACCGGTCACCGCAGATATACCTGCTTCATCCGGATCGATTCAGGATTTCTGAAGACAAAAAAAGCATCACGGACAGTAACAGAAACTGTCGGTGGTGCTGAAGAGCTTTCTCACGGATAATAAAATGGGTGTGACCCGATAGCGCTCCACCTTAAGTGACAGTCTGACGCATATTCTGCGGCAACCCAGACTCTCTGCCCCGGCCGGGAAGAAAAGCCTTCGGCGGAGCTCCCTTTCAGAAAAGCGGCAGGCCGTGCCGTGTGCATTTCCTACTGATGAAATCCGCGCCTCTATCATGTCCTGATTTTATCATCATAGCATGAATCACAAGAAAAGAAAAGAGCTTTCCTATGTAAAAAACAGGGAAAAATGAGCCTGCTATTTACACTGGAAGAAAAAATGCGTAAAATGAGAAGGCGATTCAAAATCAGGCAGAAGGAAACAGGAGGACTGGAAAAATCAAATGAGATATACAATCCCGGATTATTATTTCAAATTCAAATGTACGGCCGACCAGTGCGAAGATACTTGCTGTGCCGGATGGCAGATCGGCATCGATGAGGCTTCAGAACAGAGATACCGGAAAGAAAAGGGGCTTTTTCGCCGGACTCTTCGAAAAAATATCAATTTTCATGACAGTGTCTTTCGCCAACAGCCGGACGGAAGCTGCGCGTTCCTTCGAGAAGACGGTCTGTGTGAAATGGTTCTTCAGATGGGAGAGGAGGCGCTGTGCCGCACCTGCCATTACTATCCCAGACATATCGAAGAATTTGAAAACGAGCGGGAGATTACATTATCCGTATCCTGCCCGGAGGTCGCGAAGATTCTGATGAGTCGGAGAGAGCCGGTTCATTTTCTTCATAAGGAGGATGAGAAGGAAGAAACTTACCCGGATTATGATCCGATCTTTTTTGATCAGTTGCAGGAAGCCCGTGAAGTGATGATTCAGATTCTGCAGAACCGCAGTCTTCCGGCATCTGTGCGCGCGGTCCTGATTCTGGGACTGGCGCATGATATGCAGCTGCGTTTCGATGGCGGAAGCTTCTTCACCTGCCAGCAGCTTTACTCCCGCTACCAGAGCCGCAAAGCGGCATCTTATGCCTCCGAGTGGCTGAAAAGCAAGGAGAACAAGGCGAGACAGACGGCATATCAGGAAGGGCATCCGCATACCACACATCAGGAAGGATATCTGCGGCATCCAGAAAAGGATTCTGCAGTGGCGATCTTCTCTTATTTATATAATCTGGAGCATCTTCGTGCCGATTGGGAGACGGTTCTTCGTGAGACGGAATCTCTTTTATTTAAAGAGGCATCCGAAAACGATCGTGACAGCTACCGACGGATTTCCAAAGAATTTGGCGCGTATATCATGACAGAATATCCAGACTGGGAAATCCAGAAGGAGCAGCTTCTGGTATATTTTATCAGTACATATTTTGGCGGAGCGGTGTACGACGGTCATATCTATTCCAAGGTGCGTATGGCTGTGCTGTGCGTCGGGTATATAGAAGAACTGTTGAAAGCCCGCTGGCTCAGAAATGAGAAGTTCCTGGATACGGAAGAGGTCTGTGAGATCGTTTACCGTTTCTCCCGTGAGATCGAGCACTCCGATCAGAACCTGGAGGCGGCGGAGAAGATCCCGATTCCTTTCCCGTGAATGAAGAGCGTGCAGGAGATAGAGCAAAACATGGAGGGAGATATGGATGAATACTGCATACTACCATTTGCCCGGATTATTTGAATTTTATGAATTGTATCGGATGTTTGTACCTTTGTTCCGCGAGCACCGGGAATATTTTTACGACTGGTGTGAGATTGGATCAATCTATGGCGCGCCGGCCGACTGTCTGTGGGGCGGAGGGCGTGTCGGTTTCGGTGATTCTGATCCACAGGAGGTGCTGGCCTGGATGGAGAAATACGGAATCTCCGCCCGACTGACATTCAGCAATTCCCTGCTGCGGGAGGAACATCTTGCGGACCGGCGCTGCAATGGGCTCTGTGCGCTGCTGGAGGAGAGCCGCTGTGTGCAAAATGGCGTAATTGTTCATTCGGATCTTCTGCTAGATTACTTGAGGAAGACTTACCCCGGCCTGTATCTCGTATCCTCGACCACGAAAGTTCTGACGGAATTTGAGCAGTTCCATCGGGAAGTGCAGCGGGAAGAGTTTCGCTATATTGTCCCTGATTTCAGATTGAACCGGGCGCTGGAGCAATGGAGGAGACTTCCGCAGAATGAAAAGGATAAAGTGGAATTCCTGTGTAATGAATGCTGTTGGTTTGGTTGTCCGGACCGGAAGCTATGCTATGAGGCAGTTAGTCGTAAGAGTCTGGGAGAACCGGGAGCGGAACATCGCTGTGCAGCTCTGGGCTCCGAAGGGGGATACCGCTTCTCAAAAGCAATGAAAAATCCGGGATTTATCGGAATTGACGATATCCGGAACACATATTTGCCGATGGGGTATTCTCACTTTAAGATCGAAGGCCGCAGTCTGGGAAGCGCCCTGATCCTGGAATTCCTGCTCTATTATATGACGAGACCGGAATATCAGCTGACTGTGCGGGAGGAGATTTATCTGGACAATATGCTGGATCTCTTTTAAAAATCGGTAACGAGTGGCGCTCTTCTTGTAAAGCTCTGTGCATCTTAGGGCAGTACATCCGCCGGGCGATGAAAGAAGTCCAGCGCAAAGTTCCAGAAATCAATAACAGCCGGGGAGAGCGAATTGCGCCTGCGGCGGGCCAGAAGCACCGAACGGGTGCTTTTGTACTTTTCAATCGAGAAGATACGGATGTTTGGCGCAATCTGTTTGGCGGCGGAAAGACAAATCTCTGGTAGGAAAGCAAGACCCGCTCCTTCCGAGACGAGAAGAACTTTGAACACAAATTCATTCACTTCATATGCTACTCGCGGCATAAATCCCACAATTTCATTGAATGCTGATAGGCGATTATAATTTTTAGCATCATACGGATAGGAATTTGACATTATGATATAGGGAAAATCACGAGTCTCCTGAAGATCAATTGAGGTTTTCTCTTCGGGAAAATTGTAGAGTTTAGGAGAAAGAATTACAAAGTAGTCTTCCTCAAAGAGCTTGCAGGAAACCGGAAAATGACTTTCAGCTGTGTAATAATCGTTGGAACTGGAAGTCAGAATGAGATCCAGCTTGCGTCTGCCGGAGAATTCTGTCAGGCGGTCGTAGCAGAAATTCACATTTGGTTCTTTCTGACGATAGGCCAGAATACACGGATTCAGAATTGGAGCAAATGCACATGCGCCCAGATGAATCGTACCAAGAATATTGTTGCGGACATTTTTCATCGCCAGCTGGGCACTTTGCATAGAATTTAGAGTCTCTTCTGCATAGGGACCGAATAACTGCCCATGTTCGTTCAGACGCAGTCCTCTGCCGACACGGTCAAATAGCTGTACGCCAAGCTCGGCCTCCAGAG
>JABLTM010077820.1_pt1 | contig 11089 bp, 10 predicted proteins | sample 7160121 | NCBI WGS metagenome assembly JABLTM01 (sample SAMN14651224, study PRJNA627086) | human gut metagenome | isolation source: feces | host: Homo sapiens | reverse complement strand
GTAAGTGGATTCATACTCCAATTGATCCGTGAATCACGGTACGGCCGTCCCGCACCTCAATTTTATCCTGGCAGAACAGGGATACAGCCTGGGGAAGGATCTTCCACTCTGCCTGTTCCATGATCCGCCGCTGCAGCGTCTCCGGTGTGTCGTCATCCTGCACAGCTACTGCTTTCTGCAAAATAATGGGACCTCCATCACAGACCTCGGTTACAAAATGCACCGTTGCGCCGCTGACCTTCACGCCCGCTGCCAGTGCAGCCTCGTGTACATGCAGCCCGTAAAAGCCCTTGCCACAAAAGCTTGGGATCAGTGCCGGATGCACATTCATCATACGGTTCGGATACGCCCGGCAGACGCTCTCGTCCAGAATGGTCATAAAGCCCGCATACACCACCAGATCCGCCTGTTCCTCCTGCAAAGCTGCGAGAATTGCACGGGAATAGGACGCAACATCCGGATACTCCTTCCGCACCAGCACACGAGTCGGAATCCCGTTTTCTCCGGCACGGGTCAGAGCATAGGCATCTGCCTTGGAGGAGATCACGCAGGTGATCTTTCCCCCGATGATCTCTCCCCGGTTCTGGGCATCGATCAGAGCCTGGAGATTGGTGCCGCCGCCGGAAACCAGCACAACAATACGCTTGTCAGTATGCTGCATACGCTGTCCTCCTTGCATCAGCAGATGATGACGCCTTCCTCGCTCTCAACCAGCTCGCCCAGCACGTAAGCATGCTCGCCGGCTGCATTGAGAATGGAAATGACTTTGTCCGCATCCTGCTTGTCTACGGAAACGATCATGCCCACGCCCATATTGAAGGTGTTGAACATATCACGCTCCGGAATGTGACCGGTTCTTGCAATCAGATCGAAGATGGGCAGCACCTGCACCGCACTGCGTTCGATCTTTGCGCTGATGCCCTTGGGCAGGCTCCGGGGAATGTTCTCGTAGAAGCCGCCGCCGGTAATGTGGGAAATCGCCTTGACGTTTACCCGTTCCAGCAGGGACAGAATGGGCTTTACATAAATCTTTGTGGGGGTCAGCAGGCATTCGCCAAGGGAAGTACCCAGATCCGCAAATTGTCTGCCCAGCGTCTCCTCATTTACAGTAAATACCTTTCGTACCAGGGAGAAGCCATTGGAATGTACACCGCTGGATGCCAGTGCAATCAGCACGTCCCCTGCCTTCTGGGTATCCGGCTTCAGAATCTTGTCCTTGTCCACAACGCCAACGGAGAATCCGGCAAGGTCGTACTCATCCACCGGATAGAATCCGGGCATTTCTGCGGTCTCGCCCCCTACCAGGGCGCATCCGGACTGTACACAGCCCTCTGCAACACCAGAAACGATATCAGCAACCTTTTCGGGATAGTTCTTGCCCACAGCAATGTAATCCAGGAAAAACTGGGGCTTTGCGCCGCAGCAGATGATATCGTTGACGCACATTGCCACGCAGTCAATGCCCACGGTGCTGTGCTTGTCCATCAGAAATGCGATCTTCAGCTTCGTGCCAACGCCGTCTGTGCCGGACACCAGAACCGGCTTGCTGATCCCGGTCATATCCAGTTCAAACAATCCGCCGAAGCCGCCGATGCCGGACAGCACCCCGCTTGTCATGGTTCGTGCCACATGTGCCTTCATCAATTCTACCGCACGGTAGCCGGCAGTCACGTCCACGCCTGCCTTTTTGTAACTTTCAGAATAGCTATTCATCAGAACCTCCGTTATTCTCCGATTTTACGTTCAAATTTATCCTTGGGCATCTCCTTGGGTACCGGGATCGGATATTCACCGGTGAAGCAGCCCGTACAGAAATCACAGTGATCGTTTGCAGCGATTGCCTTTACCCCATCCACGCTCAGGTATCCAAGTGAATCCGCTCCAAGCTCCTTGCAGATGCCCTCCACAGGCAGCCGGCAGGCAATCAGCTTATCCTTGCTGTCGATATCTGTGCCGAAATAGCAGGGATTGGTAAAAGGCGGACTGGAAATGCGTACATGTACTTCCTTTGCCCCAGCCTCCCGGATCAGACTGACAATCCGGGCAGAGGTGGTACCCCGCACAATGCTGTCATCCACCAGAATCACGCGCTTACCGGCTACCACATCCCGTACCACATTCAGCTTGATGCGCACCGCATCCGTCCGCTCCTTCTGGGTGGGCTGGATGAAGGTTCTGCCCACATAGCGGTTCTTGATGAATCCCACTCCATAGGGAATGCCGGATGCATGGGACAGACCCAGTGCCGCATCCAGACCGCTGTCCGGCACGCCGATCACCACATCCGCCTCTACGGGATGCTCCTTCCAGAGGATCTCCCCTGCTCGGAGCCGGGCACGGTGTACGCAGACGCCTTCAATCACGGAATCCGGCCGGGCAAAGTATACATACTCAAACACGCAGATATTGCACCGCTTGCCGCAATGGGAACGGATGGAACGAGCCCCCTCCTTGTCCACCACCACGATCTCCCCCGGGTCAAGATCCCGGATAAAAGCAGCGCCGATGCTGTCCAGAGCGCAGCTTTCAGAGGTGAACACCAAAGAGCCGTCCGGACACTTGCCCATGCAGAGCGGTCGGAACCCATTGGGATCCCGTGCGGCGATCAGCTTGGTGGGAGACATGATCACCAGGGAGTATGCCCCTTTGAATCGGTACATGGCTTGCTCCACCGCCGTTTCGATAGAGGGGAACTTCAGCCGCTGCTCCGTAATGGCATAGGAAATCACTTCCGTGTCATTGGTGGTATGGAAAATGGCGCCCTTCAGCTCATATTCCTCCCGAAGCTCTGCCGCATTGACCAGGTTGCCGTTATGGGCAATGGCCATAGGGCCTTTTACATGCCGCACAACCAAAGGCTGCGCATTGGCACGGTTATTGCCGCCGGTGGTGCCGTAGCGCACATGCCCGATGGCAATGTTCCCAAGCCCCAGCTTTTCCATATGGGACTGGTTGAATACCTCCGGCACCAGCCCAAGATCCTTATGATAGGAAAACACACCCTTGTCATTGACTACAATGCCGCAGCTTTCCTGTCCCCGGTGCTGCAGCGCATACAGCGCCATATAGGTCTTGGCTGCCACATCCCCAGTCTGCTGACTGAAAATACCGAATACACCGCATTCCTCATGGATACCTGTTACCAATTGAACCTCATTCCCTTCCGTTCCAGCAGTATGTACAAAGCTCACACTGGGGCCTGCCCACCGCCTTGACAGTACCCTCCAGCGACTGGAATTCCAGAGAGGTCAGCTTCAGACGCCTGCAGATTTCGTCCCGCAGCAGCTTCCCTCGTTCTGTGGTCGAATCGCTGTATTCCTCAATGTACTTTACGCCTTCCGCACCCTCCTGCTCGTCAATGATCTGCCGTGCGATCAGCTCCAGCTCGGAGGTGCTTCTGGAAAAGTTCAGATATTTGCAGCCGTACATGATGGGCGGACAAGCAGAGCGCATATGCACTTCCTTGGCACCGTTTTCATACAGAAATTCCACGGTTTCCCGCATCTGGGTGCCCCGGACAATGCTGTCATCCACAAACAAAAGCTTCTTGCCTTCAATCAGCTCGTGCACCGGAATCAGCTTCATTTTCGCAACCCGGTTCCGCATGGACTGGTTTGCAGGCATAAAGCTCCTGGGCCAGGTAGGCGTATATTTGATAAAAGGTCTTGCAAATGGAATGCCGCTCCGGTTTGCGTATCCAATGGCATGGGGCACACCGGAATCCGGGATGCCGCAAACATAGTCCACCTCCGGCAGCCTGCCGTTTTTCATATCGTTTTCCGCCATGATCTCCCCGTTCCGGGTTCGCATGACTTCTACATTGACTCCCTCATAGCATGCAGTGGGATAGCCATAGTACGTCCACAGGAAGGTACAGATTTTTTTCTGTTCCGTACCAGGACTGAGAATTTCAAATCCATCCTTGGTGATCCTGGTGATTTCCCCTGCCTGTAGCTCATGACAGGTAGAATAGCCTAGCTTCTGATAGGCAAAGGATTCAAAGGAGAAGCAGTAGCCGTCCGACCTTCTGCCAATGAGAATGGGCAGACGACCGTCCTTGTCCCGAGCCACTATAATGGAGTGTTCCGTCATCAGCACCAGGGACATGGTACCCTGGATTTTGCCTTGGGCATAGCGGATGCCCTCCACAAAGCTGTCCTTCTGGGCGATCAGCGCACCGATCAGCCCGGCAGAGTTGATGGCGCCGCTGCTCATGGTCTCGAAATTCGCACAGCCCCTTTCCAACAGCTCATCCGCCAGTGCGGCAGCGTTGGTAATGATGCCGATGGAGCACAGGGCATACAGCCCAAGCTTGGAACGAACCATAATGGGCTGGGGATCCGTATCGCTGATACAGCCGATACAGATATTCCCCCGCATTTTCTCCACGTCTTTTTCAAACTTTGTCCGGAAGGGAGAGCTTTCAATGCTGTGGATATTTCTCTGAAAGCCAAGCTCCGGGGCATAGGAGGTCATACCGCCCCGACGCGTACCCAGATGGGAGTGATAGTCCGTGCCGAAGAACACGTCCTGGATGCAGTCATTGGCAGATGCTGCTCCGAAAAAACCGCCCATACGCCTTATTCTCCCATAACTCGCTTAATCATTTCCTGATAAGCTTCTTCCACGCCGCCCATATCTCTTCTGAATCTGTCCTTATCCAGCTTTTCGTGGGTCTTGGAATCCCAGAACCGACAGGTGTCCGGAGAGATCTCGTCCGCCAGCAGGATCTGACCGTGGAACCGACCGAATTCGATCTTGAAATCAATCAGGTCAATGCCAATGTTCTTGAAGAAGCCCTTCATAAATTCGTTTACCTTGAAGGCATACTTGGTGATATCCTCGATCTCCTGCTCCGTTGCTAGGCCCAGACCCAGTGCGTAATACTTGTTGATAAAGGGATCCCCCAGCTCATCGCACTTGTAGCTGAATTCCAGGGTAGGCTGCTTCAGAGGTGTACCCTCTGCAATGCCCAGCTTCTTGGAAAAGCTGCCTGCTGCCACGTTTCTGACGATAACCTCCAGGGGAACGATTTCCACCTTCTTGACAATGGTTTCCCGGTCGGAGATCTCCTCTACCAGATGGGTCGGAACACCCTCCTTCTCCAACAGCTTGAGCATATAGTTGGTCATCTTGTTGTTGATAGCACCCTTGCCAACGATGGTGCCCTTCTTCTCTCCGTTGAATGCAGTGGCATCGTCCTTGTAGTCCACGATCACCAGATCCGGATCATTGGTGGCATACACCTTCTTTGCCTTGCCTTCATAGAGCTGCTCAGTTTTCTGAATGTTCATTGTCATTTCCTCCATATATCTCAAACTTTGGGTTCCCATGATTCCGTGCAGGATTACAGTGCTGCAACCCGCTCCTGCATCGCCTTGTCCTTTTCCAGAACGCCAGTCTCCATCTTTGCCTTCCGGGCAATGAGCTGTTCCTTCAGTGCCGGATCCGAAAGTGCCAGCATCTGTACTGCCAGGATCGCAGCATTGGCAGCCCCATCAATGGCAACAGTCGCCACCGGAATACCGCTGGGCATCTGTACGGTCGCCAGCAAGGCATCCAGCCCATCCAGGGTTGAGGACTTCACCGGAATGCCGATGACCGGCTTTACCGTATGGGCTGCCAGCACCCCTGCCAGGTGAGCTGCTTTGCCTGCCGCTGCAATGATCACATCCACATCATTGTCACAGGTCGCCTTTGCAAAAGCAGCCGCCTGCTCGGGAGTCCGGTGTGCGGACATCACATGCACCTCATATGCCACACCAAATGCCTTCAATTCTTCAATAGCTGCCTTGACAACCGGAAAGTCACTGTCGCTTCCCATAATAACTGCTACTTTACTCATACTTTCCTCCGGACGATTGCTCGTCCGCTCCTTTCGTTGAATCCATAATCACCTGACCGGTCTGCATATCAACCGGCTGCTCCTCCACGCTGTACAGCAGCAAAAGCCCGTCCGCATCCCGCCGCATCCGCAGGATCAGGTTAGAAGCCTGGGGCACCACTCCCGCATCCGTTTTCAGCCGATAGCAGAACCGGAAGGTGCAGGCGTAGCGCAGCACCGGCTCGCTTTCGTCCCACTCCGTATCCAGCAGGGTCATGGAGGTAAAATACCGGTTCTGCATCCGGTGTTCATCGATGACCGCACTGTAGGAATCCGCCGCAGTAATGCTGTAAACATCGCTGTAATCCTGTCGCAGCATCGCTTTCAGATACTGGTGAGAAAGCTGTGCCAGCTGCGCCAGCACCGTATAGCTTTCCACCCCTGTCAGATCCTCAGCGTCAAAGGAAAAGTACAGTGGCTCTCCTGCCAGTACCGTGCGCATGGTAACTGCCGTCATGCGAATGGTACTGCCGCTGACTTCTGCGGTATACTGTGCCGTGCCGGACATGAGACGCAGAACTCCATCCTCAGCCACGCAGCTGTCCCATGCCTGAGAAAGCAGCTGCTGTCCTTCGGTGTTATAAAGAATGGTTTTTTCATCCTCTGCTGTCACTGCTGCAAGGATCTGTCCGGTCAGAGGCGTGATGGAGCTGTATGCAAAGGGAATCCGCACGTTTTCGTTGATCTGGATCATGCCGTACCGCAGGGCACCGCCTGTTCTGCGAGAAACAAGCAGCGTCTGCTCTCCGGAAAAAGACAGAGAATTCCATTCCGCATCCACCAGCACACGATCGTTTTCATTCCGCACACCATACAGTCCGGTGTCATCGTCCTGAAAGATGTAATATCCCTCACGGCCGGCAGGCTGTGTGGTTTTGCTGTCACCGGTATCCTGGGTGGTGTCCAGATTCAGTTTGATCAGTCCGGTTCCCAGCGCTACGATCACGACCGCCAGCACCAGCATCAGAAGCCGTATCCGCCGTGTCACACCCGTTCCTCCTTTGCCCCATGCCCATCATGCAAAACACCCATCAGCTGTGTCCTAATCCTGGTGCTCTGCCTTTCTTTCCTGATAGATCTGCTCCGTTTCACGCACGATGTAAATAGGACGCTGCTTGGTTTCCAGGTAGGTCTTGGACAAATACTGCCCCAGCACACCAATGCAGAACAGCTGCAAACCGCCCAGCAGAAAGATCGCACACATGATGGACGGGAAACCTGCTACAGCTTCTCCGAACGCCAGAGTCTTGATAATGATCCAGATCATCATCAGAAATGCGATCACGCAGCTGACAAGCCCCAGCACCGAAGCGATCGCCAGGGGGGCTGTGGAAAAGGCAAAAATGCCCTCCAGAGAATACCGGAACAAGCTCCAGAACGACCACGCCGTTGTCCCGGCGGCACGCTCTACGTTCTCGTACTCGATATACTTGGTCTTGAAGCCCACCCAGCTGAAAATGCCCTTGGAGAAACGATTGTACTCCCGCATGGACAGAATGGCATCCACCATCTGTCGGCTCATAAAACGGAAATCCTGCGCTCCGTCCACGATCTCTGTCTGGGAGATCTTGTTCATGATCCGGTAGAATTTCCGTGCGAACCAGGAACGCACCTTGGATTCGCCCTTCCGGCTGACCCGTCGGGTAGTGGCGCAGTCGTATTCTCCGTCCCGTACATAGCTGTACATCTCAGGCAGGAAGGACGGCGGATGCTGCAAGTCCGCATCCATCACCACAACAAAGTCCCCTGTTGCATTCTCCAGACCGGCAAACATACCGGCTTCCTTGCCGAAATTGCGGGAAAAGGATATGTACCGTACCCGCTGGTCCTTGGTGGCAAGCTCCCGCAGCTGCGTCAGCGTCTTGTCCCTTGAGCCGTCATCGATGAACAGCAGCTCAAACGTCAGTTCGGCGTAAGTGCGCTTCATTTCGTCCATCACCCTCGTGATCTCTGCGTAAAATAGAGGAAGCACCTCTTCCTCATTGTAGCAGGGCACGATGATCGAAAGCTTCTTCACACGATTCCTCCTTACTGCTGGATGCGCCGGAACGCAGACAGCCCACCCATAAAAATACTATTATATAATACCCCAAAACGGACAAAAAAGCAAGGGCTTTTTTGTTTTTTGTCAAAACCTACGGTCTATTTGCTCATCCGATCCGAACTCCGCTTCCTTTTCCGAACGGAAAATCCGAAATCTCCCAGTTTTCTGCCCAATGCAAAGTACTCTCCGTGCGCATACGCCGCAAGACCACACTGCTGCAAATTCAGCCCGCCCTTACTATCCAGATATTGTTCATCCACGTCCACCCCCAGAATCTCTGCCAGAAACAGCTCGTGAGTTCCCAGCAGACGGCTTTCCGTCACCCGGCACTCCAGCGCCACGGGACATTCCTCCAGAATGGGCGCAGAGATCCTCTGTGCCGGCAGCGGATGCAGACCACACTGCGCAAACTTGTCCACCTGGGCACCGCTGCGTACTCCGCAAAAATCCGCAGCCTTCACCAATCTGGAGGGAGTCAGATTGATGGCAAACTCGCCGGTCTGCCGGATCAGTCCGTAGGAATACCGGCTTGGCCGGACGGATATATAGGTCATAGCCGGCCGGGTGCAGATGATCCCCGTCCAGGCAATAGTCAGCACATTTGGTTCCTCCATAGTGCCGCAGGTCACCAATGCGGGAGGCACCGGTGCCAGCAGCGCACTGCCCTCCCAAAATACTTTACCCATCTGGTTCTCCTTTCTTTAGACAGCATGCAACCTCAAAACAAGGACAGCTGCACCCCTGCCTGTTTGTCTTCAAATGCATGCAGATATGCAAAGATCTGCTGCTGATCCGTACAGATTCCATAGCGGCGGCAATCCTCCCAAAAAATCCGATACAAGTCACCCGCATGGGGACTGGGCAACTCATAGGCATTGCCGTAAACACGCTGATACTGCTCCTTCAGACCCGGAAAATGCTGATTCAGCTTCCGGTAATAGTATTCCCGGTTCCCCTCCCGTAGCGTCAGACCCATGCCAAAGGAAAGAATTCCCCACACCCCCGCATCCCGGCAGGCTCGCAAAATTAAGCGCAGATTCTCCGGCGTATCATTGATGTAGGGCAGCAAAGGCGTCAGCCACACCACTGTGGGGATCCCCCGTTTCCGACATGCATACAGCGCCGCCAGTCTGGCACTGGTGGGAGCTACACATGGCTCCAGAATCCGGCAAAGGGCATCGTCGTAGGTAGTAATGGTCATCTGTACCACACATTTTGTAACATGGTTGATCTGCTCCATCAAGTCAATATCCCGGAGAAAATCCGGTGACTTTGTCTGAAAAGTAACACCGAAGCCGTAGCGCTGGATCAGCTCCAGGCAACGGCGCATATGGCATAGCTGCTGCTCCAGGGGAATATAGGGATCCGACATACTGCCGGTTCCGATCATACAACGATGTCGTTTTCTGCGCAAGGCATCTTCCAGCAGTTCTACCGCATTCTCCTTGACCTCCACGTCCTCAAATGGGTGATCCATCTGATAACAGGTACTTCTGGCATCGCAGTAAATACAGCCGTGGGTACAGCCCCGGTACAGATTCATCCCGTTTGACTGGGACAAAATTCCCTTGACACGCCGCATGTGCATACACAGACCCCCTCTCCATTTAAGCTTACACTATTTTTTGAAAAATCACAAGCATCTGAAAAAAATCTAAAAATTATAAGCGCTACGTGCATAATAATAGTCTGCATGTTGAAAATAACATACAGACTATATAAATTCAAGAAAGTATGCACAGAAGGGTTGACTTTTGACGCATCGTGTAGTATAATAACATAGTCGCAGTTACAAAGAACGTGCGGCATAGTAAAAATGGCGGCATAGCTCAGGTGGCTAGAGCACTTGGTTCATACCCAGGGTGTCGTTGGTTCGAGTCCAATTGCCGCTACCATGGCCCGTTGGTCAAGAGGTTAAGACACCGCCCTTTCACGGCGGAATCATGGGTTCAATTCCCGTACGGGTCACCATTATGCATTCTCGGAAACAGCGTAGATACGTTGTTTCCGAGTTTTTCTTTTACAGTGAAAATAGGGTTTGTCCGCTACTTGTCCGCTATTCGGATATTTTCAACGGACAAAGCTTTTTTACATTTCTCAACTACACTATTCTCAAACACATCGCCCGGTTGGTGCGTTTGCTTTCGAGTTAGATTACCATCTTAAACTGCACTACAAGTTCAAATAAGCTTTCAGCGAACGTATCGCTACGGCGAATTCACAGTGTGTGAAAAAATAAAGCCTCTTCGGAGGCTTTATTTTTTTGTAAAATCCAACTCTATCTTCCTATAATGTGTTCGTTTTCCAGTATTATAACACGTCACAAGGAAAAATGCAATAGAAAATGCGAAAAATTCTGAGAAAAAATACAACATATGCACAAAGCACCACCCAAAACCGATCCATTCGATCGATTTCAAGTGGTGCGATTTGCTTTTATTATGGTTTTACATGCAGCTGAAAACTGCTTGCCACGGGCATGCTGAACGAAATCTTACTCAAGACTCGGTCTTGAAAATGGCCCTTACAAAATTGTACATATGCGCATGAATGGAGTTATCCCCATGATATCCGCCGTTCACATAGTGCCAGATGTGGGGTACACCGTTTTTGGTAAAGTTGTTATGATAGTTCTCCGGGTTGGAGTAAACCACCGTGTCATTGCTGCCGGCGGTAATAAACAGCAGGTGAGGTGCTTCCTCGTCACTGTTCCACTTGAATGCGCCGGTTACACCAGGAGCCGGGCAAATTGCGCCTACATAGCCAAACAGATCGGAGCGCTTCATACCAATCAACAGAGATTCTCTGCCGCCCATGGAGAAACCGGTAATGGCTGTGTTGTCCCGACCGGTTTTCACACTGTAGGTGCTTTCAATGTGGGGCATCAGATCCACCACCAGATCGTTGATAAAGTTGTCGTATGCCGCATTGTTGGCATCATCCATAGCGGAGCAGCTATCCTGGGTTGCGCTGGAGTAAATGTAGGGGAACACCACAATCATATCCTCAGCATCACCAGCTGCAATGGCGTTTCCAATGATCTGTCTGGTATACATGGTACCGTTGCCCTTGATAATCATTCTGTCCTGATTCTCCCAGTAACCGTGCATGCAATACAGCACCGGTGACTTTGTCTGAAAAGTAACACCGAAGCCGTAGCG
>JABLTM010022157.1_pt1 | contig 11097 bp, 9 predicted proteins | sample 7160121 | NCBI WGS metagenome assembly JABLTM01 (sample SAMN14651224, study PRJNA627086) | human gut metagenome | isolation source: feces | host: Homo sapiens | reverse complement strand
GCTCGGGGACCTTGTATAAGACCTTGCAGATGCAGGGCTGTGAGGGAAGAACCGAGAATCCCCTGCCTTTAGGCATGGGGAGTGTCAATGTCTTCAGTAACAACAATTTCAGGAACAATCGGATTCTCATACGTATTTGCCCCATATATTCGATAGAATTCATGATAGCTCTGCTTTAATGTTCCATATCTTCCGGACGTTCGAATCCCATATATTTCTTCCACACTATACGGCAGGGACGGCAGGGATTCTCTTGTAATAATCACATAATAATTGTCCGTTTTCTGAATGGTATCTGCAAAATCTACTGTCCTGATAAATTCATTTCCTTCATCGATAAATACAATACAATCCGAAATCACAGACAGCTGCTGCTTCCATAAAGTTCCTTCCAGTACATAACATTCCTTATCGCAGATCAGCTCTACGGGAGTGCCGGATGGATTATTCACAAAATCCCGAATCATATCTACGAGTGTTGTTTTTCCGGTTGCGCTGTTTCCCTGAATAATCGTCAGATTTCTCCGAAGCTCGAACTCATATTTTAAGCGCTTTGTTGATACAATAACTCTGTGCTTTCCCCTCATCACATCCTCCAGTTATCAGACAAACTCACCTGCAATCGACACCAGTTCTTCCGTAGAGTGAACGATCTGATCCGTATTTAAAATATGAATCGTAAACGGTTCTGGCCCAAATCTCATCAGATGACGTAAATTAATGGTTCTGTCTTCGTTTTCCGCAATTTTTAATAACCATTTTGCGCAGTTATCTCCGCAAGTCGATGCATTAAAAATTTTGTCTTTCTCAAATGCCACCAGAATTAATGTTTTTACACCGCCGGATAGGCCTAGTGGAGGTATTTTCCCCAAAACCGGACTATCAATCACCCCATTTTCCAAAACAATGGATTGGTCAACATCTTTTATCATTTCCTTCACAAAAGGCTCTGTAATCCACTCATCCTCATAATCATATTTGAAGTATGCTGCAGTATTATAGATTGCTTCCTTCATGTCTCCATAAAATATCTTCAACATACGATTTCTTTCCTTTCTGTCAGACTGAAGTTACCTTTCCAAATTCTGTCTGACTCACCCAAAATATCTATGCACTTATTATATCGCTTTGCCAGAATATTTTCCAGCTGCAAAAGGAACCGCTTCCCGAACAGTTTTGACAGGAAATCCTGTTTTCTTAATTCGCGTTCCATTCTATTTTTACTTTTCGGTTTCCTCAAACACTGTCACCCGGATGACCGCTATCCCGCTCTGTTTTGCGAACATATGCGGAAGCGCGGTCAGGTAGCAGCCAGGCTCACCGTGGAAGCCATACTGGTGCAGCTGCTCCCGCACCTGCGCCAGAAGCTTCTCATGGGACTCTGCCATTGTACGTAGGAAGAAGGTAATCGCACGGCCGCTCTTCGACTCCGCTCCGTTCTCTGAGAGGCACAGCAGCCGCTCCGTATCTGCCTCGGCATACACGGTATCGTAGATTCCATCGTACAGGAAGCTGAAAAAATGCTCCTCGATCTCCTTCACTTCTCTGGAATCATAGCGGATCTGCAGCTCGCGAATCCGGTATCCCGGATAGATTTCCCGGAATTCTTCATACTGGTGCTTTCGCTTCCGAATGTAATCGCTCATACTCTGCAGCTCGCGGATGCGCTCCTCGATCCGGTCCCGCGCCGCGAAGAACGCTTCTGCCCGCGCCTCGCTCCCGGCCTGCATAACCTTCTGAATCTCCTTCAGCGTGTAGCCGGAGCTTTGCAGGATTCGGATTGTATCCATCTGCTCCACTTGCTCTGCTGAATATTCCCGGTAGCCATTCTCCTGCACATGATCCGGCTTCAGCAGCCCGATGGCATCATAATAATGAATTGTCCGCCGCTCCGTCCGGCAGATTCTGGCAAATTCACTCGTATTCATATTTCCGCCTCCTGTTATTCGTCTCTCCCTGTTGTTCTCCCTTCGACACTCATTCTGCCTCTCCATCACTGTTTTCATGATTCATTTTTATAAAGGGCTTGACTGTAACGTTGCGTTACACCTTATGCTAAGCATAACGGCACGGGCAGAGAACGTCAAGCCCGCGTCAGAAAAATCCGGGAGGGAAAATATATGAAGAAAGCGAAGTATCTGATTATGATGGGAATTATCTCCGCTGCCATGATGGCCGGATGCGGAAGTTCCGGAAATGAAACCACCTCTGCAGCCGCAGAGACAACCGCCGCAGCTGCAGAGACAACCGCACAGGAGACGACCGCTGCGCCGGAAAGCTCTTCCGAAGAGGCAATCTCTGCCGTCGATATCTTTACAGATGAAACCTCCTATATGATCACGAACGTGAACAGCACAAACGTCCTGGAGGCGAACAGCGGAGAGATCGCCGATCAGTGGTACGATTTCGGCGGCATCGAGTGCCGCTGGTACCTGAAGCCCGCCGGGGACAGCAGCTACTATCTGATCAACCGCATGAATGAGAAGCGTGTCGCTGCAGTCGGAACCGAAGACGGCACACAGGTTGCTTTGGAAGAGCCGAAGGACAGCGCAGCAGAGCGCTGGTTCATCGAGGACGCCGGAGACGGCAGCTATACCTTCTGCAACGCGGAAAACGGTATGTATCTCTCCATCGAGCATGACGGCGATGGCAACGGCAATGTCGCTGTTCAGAATAAAGAGAAGACTGCTTCCAGCACATGGACGATTGAGGAGAGCCGCTATCAGGGCGAGCCGGAGCAGCCGGATGGCGACCCGACCGGCGAAGCCAGCGTGGCGCTTGTCCGTCAGGAGCTGATCGCTCCCAACCTGATCGAGCTTGCCTTCGATCGCGATGTAAAATACGCGACCAATACAGAAACCTACCAGGTAACGGTTGACGGCAAAGACGTGACAGAGTTCACGATTCCCTGCTACTTCGACAATATCCTCTCCATCCGTCTGCCGGAATCCATCGGCGACCCGGAGAATGCTTCCATTCAGGTAAAGATCTGCAACCAGTATGTCCGCGATGAGAAGGACAACTACCTGGAGGACGGCAAGACCTATGAAGTATCCTGGAATCCCTATTACACAAAGTCCTACACCAGCGAGTGCGGCATCACCATCAAGGGCTGTGATCTCGTCAAGGACAGCACCTTAAAGTACGCGGCGGACATTACTGATATCATGGCTTCGAAGCATCCGGAGATCGCGGAGGCTCTTGTGGCCGCAGGCGCGGATATCGCCCTCTACCCGGCGGAGCAGAATATCTACTATATTCCGGAGGAGCGCGAGTTCTACAGCCCGGACGCTCTCGGCGTGGAAGGTTTCGGCGGAACCGTCGAACTGCCGACCACAGCTCTCGCCGCCGCCAATGTAGAGCGCGACCGCGAGCATGCCATGTATCCGGATACGAATGTTATGGCTCACGAATTCGGCCATGCGTTCCACCTGATCGGAATCAAGACTGCAGACCCGGAGCTCTTCGATGAGATCGACGCCACCTATGAGAAGGTCGTTCTGCAGGAAGGCAAATGGGCGAACAGCTACGCCGGTTCCAACCGCGACGAGTACTTCGGACAGCTGGCCGCCCTGTGGTTCAACGGACAGGCCGAAACCCAGACCTGGAACGGAGTCCTCGGCCCGGTCAATACCCGCGACGAACTGAAGGAGTACGATCCGGAAAGCTATGCGCTACTGGAGAAGATCTTCCCCGCAGACAAATATTTCGCTTCGCCCTGGGCGAAGGAAGATACCGTCGATAACTTCGATATCAACGGAAATCCCAGGAATTAAGACGTTATTTGTCGTTCATACGTATGCCCTACAGACGGATTCCCCCTGCTTCCGTCAAGAAACCGCTGTCAGTTACCATGCTGGCAGCGGTTTTGATTATTTCACTCTTTTATCTCGATAAATTTGTACTTGCCCTTACCATATCCGCCAACTGCCTGGATCACGCCAGCTTTTTTCAAAAAATTCAACAGATTTCCTGCTGCAGTTATTGAAACTCCTGTAATTTCCATAATGTTTTTTCGTCCAAATACCCCATCAAAATTCATACATGCAAATAACTTTTTTGCATTTTCTTTTGTACTTCTTCTTGCTTCTAACCTGTCAATTAAAGTTTCCATTAACAGGTTTTTAGAAGTAATTAACACCTTATCCGTATCAACTGAAACATTTTCAGAATCAATTAACACCTTTCCAATCGGAACATTATAATTTAAATTGTAAAGCGTAACAAAAAATGACGTTGGTGTTGATTGAAACTTCGGCTCTATATCTGGGCAATAATTTACGGCATATCGATAATCTGCCTTAATCTTTTTAAAGCCGCTTCCCCGGCGTTCCATAAAGTGCATACGGCTAAAAACATCCGCAATTACTGGATTCCTGCGTTTGGACGCAACCTTATCCGTATCAAGGTCTTGTACAATAGAACCATCAAACATCCCTCCCGGAGAATATACTTCCATACGATCATCAAAAATGTCAATGTGTACTTCACTCCCAATCTCCATATAGTCTCGATGAATCAAGGCATTCACAATAACTTCGTGTACCGCCTGTTCTGGATACTCCGGCATCTCTACACGCCCATTACCGGTTTTTTTCCATCGCTTTTTTGTATTGTTCTTAACAAATTCCATACCATTTTGCAATAAAGATACTAATGATCCACTGTATTCTTTATCATCCAAAGCTTCCATAACGCCTGATGCTTTATCCAGTCCACACCAACGAGTACAAAACAGGCGGGAATGTCGCATCGGTGATTCATCTGCCAGCAACACACCAGCATTTGTTAGCATATTATTTTCATCGACTAACTCAAAAGAAACAAAATCAGAATCCATTAATTCTGTACCCGTTCTCATCCGATAAACCGAACGCAACTTGGTAAAAGCCAACGCGTCAAAGGAATAGCGCGTAGAAAGACTATCAAAAGAAGTATTACTTCCACGCAGTACAAGTCGTTTTAAATCTGCTGCCCCTGCCGGAACACTCTCATTACCAATGCGAACATAGGCAATACGATTACCATCACCAGTATAATAATAAGGAGTCTCCTGACCGGAAGGCACTCTCAAAACAATAAATTCTTTTTCATCCTCAGAATATATTTCCAATATTACCTGTGGAGCCGGGTCCATTTTTGTTTTAATGGCTTCACTTATTTTCTCAGATACTCCCTTTGCATCATCCAAACCGATCAAAACTTCATCATCGGATATTCCAAAAAACAAAATACCTCCAATTCCATTCGCAAATGAGCTTACACTCTTGAGCCAGCTTTTAGGCCTGCGTTCCTCAAGCCTTTCCTTCTTATCATATTCTGTCGTCTCGCCTATGAAATCAGACAATCTCATCTTATAACTGCCTCACTTTCCGACTTAATAGTATTCGCTTTTTATGAATACAAGAACACTCCAAAATTCATATCTTTACTATATCATATTCGTTATCCAAATGCAAACATTTGTTCTTTTTCGTTTTGCATTAAGTCCTTGCACCTGTTTTACCAGAAAAACTTTTTAGTGATACAACTGTAGTTGAAACCAGGCCCCGGTCTCGCAGTCCAGCGCCGCCAGTCTGCCGCCGTGCTTCATGATAATCTCATACGCCAGGTTCAGTCCGATTCCGGTATTGCGCCCGTTCTCGATTGACACATCTGTAAAAAAGCGCCGGAAAATCTGCTGCTGATCCTCCCGTGGAATCCCCGGCCCGTCATCCTGGATATTGATGTTCACACACGAACCCGTCTCCTCCGTCCAGATGCGGATATGGCCATACTCCGGCGTATGCTCGATCGCATTCCGCATCAGATTAATCAGAACCTCCTGAATCCAGAAACAGTCGCACAGCACTTCCTGCTCGATCGCATAGTCCCAGCAGACCTTCTGATGCTTCTCCCGGCTCAGCCCCATCGTCATCTGCTCCACCCGAAGCATGATATCCTCCATCACCACGCGCTCCAGCTTCATCGTGACTGCATTATTATCCAGGCGGGTCAACAGCATCATCTGCCGCACCAGAGTCTCCATATGATCGATCTGCACCCGGCTCTTCATCAGCAGATCCTGCTTGACCGGTTCCGTCTCCATATCCTCCAGATAATTGTGATACAGAGAAATCCCGGCCAGCGGCGTCTTGATCTGGTGTACCAGATTCTCCAGATACAGGGTCTGCTTCTGCATATTTTCCTCCTGTGCCGCCTGATCCTTCTCCAGTTCCTCCTGGCAGCGTTCCAGGCAGTCCCGGAAATACTTCGCCTCCGGCTCCTTCGGATCGGGCAGATGCCGCTTCCACAGAAAAAGCGATTCGCCCAGCACGTTCAGTTCCCGGTAACGCCGGATTTCTCTCCAGCCATAAAAAAGCAAAAGCAGCACTCCCAGCGCTGCTATCATACACCATCCATAGAAGAAGAATTCGGAGGAATTCGTCCGGCCAAGCTCGCGATACCCCCTGCGGGAGAAGCTGCTCTGCGCCAGCAGGTCATAACCGGCCGCATAGTCTTCGTCCGTGGGTTCCTGCATCACCGCCTCCAGAAAATCCGTCTCGCTGCCCTCATACAGAACGGCCAGCCGCCCCATCAGCGCCAGCTGATCCCGCCGCTGCACATCCGCCAGCTTCACCAGGAAAAGGCCGCCTGCCAGCGCCAGGACTGCCAACCACAGCGCTACCAGCAGTGCGATCCGCACTTTCTTCTTCCGTATCTCCTGTCCCATCCGAATCTTCCCCTTTCCGCACTCTCACAGACGCCGGACGCTTATCATATCCTTACAGCCGACAGACGCTTACTGTCTATCTCCGTTCTTCCGTCACCGGCAGCACCCAGCGATAGCCGCGCCCCCAGCAGGTTTCGATCGCTCCGACACAACCCAGCCGCTCCAGCTTTCTCCGCAGGCGGCCAACATTTACCGAGAGCGTGTTATCCTCCACATCCTCCGAAGCGTTCTGCCACACCTGCTTCAGCATATCGTCCCGGCTGACCCGTCCTCCGGCCTGACGCAGCAGAAGCGCCAGAATCCGGTATTCCAGCATGGAGACGTCCAGCGGCTTCCCCTGCCAGCGAACCTCCACAGACTCTGCGGATACGAAAAGATCACCACAGCGATAGCCCTTCATGTCCGGCTTCCTGCAGGTTCGCCGCAGCAAAGCGCTCATGCGCGCGACCAGCTCTCTGCTGCGAAACGGCTTGATAACGTAATCGTCCGCGCCCGCCTCAAAAGCGCGAACCGCATAGTCTTCATCCTCATAGGCCGTCAGCACCAGAATTGGCTGCCGCCCCGCCCGGCGAATCTCCCGGCAAATATCGATGCCATTTCCGTCCGGTAAGTGAATGTCCACGCAGAAGAAGTCATAGGAAGAAAAATCCTGCATCATCGTCTCCCGGTAAGTGCAGACTGCCTGTACCTGATGTCCATTCTCTTCCAGAAGAAGCCGCAGCGCTCCCACAAGAAGCGTATCATCCTCAATCATAAGCGTCCGAATCACAGCTATTCCCCCTCTTTTCCCTGTTGTTCTCACCATCACATTAACACGACTACAGTAACATAATTTTGCAAAAAAATCCATAGGTGCGGAGCAATTATGATTACTTTTCTAATACATACACTCCCACTCTGTCTCCGTCGGGTGAATCCGGAAGAAAATGGAACCGCACCGCCAGTATACCGTATTCTTCCGCTTCTTCTCCTGATCCCGCCGGGAAGTATCTCCATGCCTGCAGGTCTGCGTCTCCCCGGTGTACTTCCATGTACCGTATTCGGTGTATACGCCGAGCGTAGCGTCCGTACCCCCGGTGCCGTTCTCCTCTGAAAGCGCCGACATCCCGATTCCGGCACTGCCGAATAACATACTCAACGTCAGAATCCATACGTGAAATCTCATAAGCATACCTCCGTTGAATTGAGTAAGAGGGGCAAGGCGCATCGCCTTGCCCCTCTAAAAAGCAAAGAGTTAAAAAGTTTTTATCATTCAGTTAATTCTACTTCGCCATGCACACCCAATCCGTCTGTGTTCTGGTCGTCTTATACTGAAGATAACCACAGGAATTGCATTTCCAATATACAGTATTCGTTCTCGTTCTCTCCTGATCCTTTTTTGTCGGAGTTCCATGACGACAAGCCCGGATATTTCCCGTATACTTCCACGTTCCATATTTAATAGACTCACCAGTCATAGAACCGCCGCATTCACAGGTAATCGCTCTCGCGCCACTCGCCTGCGTGTCTGCGGCATATGCTCCCACACTGCCCAGAACCATCATCATCGCCAGCACCATCATCCAAAACATTCTCAGTAATTTCTTCATAGAAATTTACCTCCTCTTACGTGTTGAATTTGTTTGCAGGTTACGTATCAGCTGATATTTTTATTATACAAAAAAAGTGTGACAAAATCCTGACATCTGACCACTTTTTTAAATTTTTTTACATCTTTTTTCAACTTTTTTTGAACGCCCACTGCTTACCAATACACATACAAGAATCAGCAATACGCATACCAGCAGGTATTCCGCCATGCTAAATCCAACATCAATAGAAAAAGGAAGTATAACTACATAGTCATCTGCTATTGCTCTCGTGTAATACTCCTTATAGTCGATCACAGACATTGTAAGAATCGCAGCTCCAATCGCTATCATTCCAAGAATCGCTGATTTTGACATCTGCAATGATGTCTTCCAACTTCTTTGGATTCCCAGATATTCCAGCGTCTGCAGCGACTCATTCTGGTATTGACTGGCATTCTTTGAGACTCCGGCAAGGATAATCAACAGGAACAAGGCTCCTAATCCACACAGGAAACTATAAAGCACAATGTCCAGATACAATTCCTGGCGCAGCTGCACGGTTCGCTCTCTGTGGTTCTCATAACTCAACCCGGAAGCATCCGACAGTGCCTTTGCGACCTGCGTATCCGTTCCATACCCTGCTTCAGAAGAGGCAACTACACGAACTCCCTGATACCGATCCATCGATGGCCAGGAAAACTGCTCCAGGAAAGCTTCACTGCAAATCAGACTATATGCAGATACTGATAAAGTAAGCTGCTCTTGAATCGTATCCGTTGACTTCATACTTCTCAGAATACCATCAATTCTCACCGACTGCTGCTCCGGTGTACCACTATCCGGCTGATAAAAAACATCCAAAGATATGCCTGTCGGAATGCTCTCCTCGTAAGTTACTTCTTTTCCGTCCTCAATGTTGGCCTTTACGGATTCTTCGTTAAGATCAGAATACGCAGAAAAAAACTCCATATATAATTCATTCGCTTCAACTTGTGCTGGAAGTACCAGAATCGCAGATTTACCGGTGAAGAAATCCTGGATATCTACTTCTCCCTCATCCAGATTATTCAAAAACAGCTGAAGAGTTTCTTCTGAATTTACAGCCAATATTTCGGTATCCATTTTTCCTTGTTCCAGAAGAGCCTCTTTTTCTTTTAGCTTCTTCTGTGTTTGTTCATATTCCTGCTCATAGAGAAAATATTCTTCAAATCCTTCTTCCATCATATCCAGATTACTTTTCGCAATTTCAAACTCCCTCTGATAATCCATTAGCTCGTTTTCCGCTGCAAGCTGCTGATAGGGCGTTCCCATCCATTCGGAAATATCTATCGCAAAGTTATCCTTATACCCCGTATACTGGTATGCCTGATAGCCGGAGATTCCATAAAGCAAGTCTATTGCTTTCATATCTTCTTTGGGTATCCCATCTCCATCTTCCAGGCCACCCCACGTACTCAACGTATAAGCGTCTCCATAATAATTAATCTCAAAATCCAGAAGATTATGTTGACGAGTTATCGCCCGGATTCCGATTCCCGGCAGGATCAGCACTCCACACATGATAACAAGCTGCACTACTGCCAGCCAGGGATGTGTCTTCCACTGACGCATCCACAAAGTACGGAAGGTAACGGCTCCGTTTTGTCTTCCTTTTCGCTCTTTCTTCCCCTTCTTTTTATTTTTTTCTGCTATATGCAGACGACTCAGTTTTTTCATCTGCAGGAAGGGAATCAGGTAAGATATCGCTACCATTCCGCAGCCAATTCCCATAGACATCAGGAGATGGATTGCAGAGAAGCCATAGCTTAACGAGAATCCCAGCAGTGCGGAAGATAATGGCATCAGTAGTGCGAAAATCAGCAGCGCTCCGCCCACGCCAAGCAGCATGGAGAGAAGGCCGAATTCCAGCGCCTCCTGGAAGAGAAGTCCTTTCAAGCGTTGGCGATTTGCTCCCAGAAGTGTCAGCGAACGCCACTCTTCCCGGCGGCTGTGAACAGAAGTCACAACTGTGAGTCCCAGAATGATTACCGCCAGAACTCCGCTCAGGGTACGAACGGCTCCCATAACGGTCTCTATACTGTCCGAAGCGTCCTTGGGATAAGCATAATCATTCCGAACCAGCTTTCGCTCAAAAGCTTTCAGTTTCTGCTCCCGCTCTGCCTGTGAAGGAATCTTCGCAATGGAGGTTCGAATTCCGCCATCCATGATGTCTGCTTCCATCTCCTCCATATTCCATTCCTGATCGCTCAGCATAAGGAAGGTTTTATAAGGTTCGGTCTCCCAGCCGGAGAAGCTGTCTTCTGTCAGCAGCACACCGGGCAGCAGCGCGCGATTACTGATGCACCAGTTTGCCGTGTAATCCGCGATAATTCCGCAGACGGTAACATCCATGGTTTTCACTTCCGCATCCGGAATTCTCTTTCCATCCACATCGACGGGGGACATTTCCAGATGAATCGTCTCGCCAAGTGTACCATTGCCTCCCAGACGTTTCAGCAACGATGCCTCTACAGCAGCCTCTCCGGCGCTTTCCGGGAAGTGCCCGTCCACGACCTGGATACGCGAGATGCCTTTGGCATCCTCGTCAATGCCGCCCACGCCGTAATCGCCGTCCAGACCGTCATTTGCAAGCATCCCCTGACTCCAGATGTAACCCGAGTGCTCAATGAATGGATTCTGATCCAGGGTATGAGTCTCTCCCAGAGAAGGGTCCAAATTCAACAACGCAAACTGCCACTCGCCATAAGCGTCCTTGCGTCGCTGATCCAACGTTGTCTCCAGACTGTCACTCAGCAAAAAACTAAATTCCATCAG
>JABLTM010027400.1_pt1 | contig 11099 bp, 15 predicted proteins | sample 7160121 | NCBI WGS metagenome assembly JABLTM01 (sample SAMN14651224, study PRJNA627086) | human gut metagenome | isolation source: feces | host: Homo sapiens | reverse complement strand
CAATAGTATCTCCATTGGGAGTTTTTACTAATAAACCTATTTCAAAAGTTACAAGAGATGAAGTTGTAAAATATTTAGAGAGTTTGAAAAACTATTCTAAAAGTACAATAAAACAAACTTATGAACTAATATGTATGGCGTTCTGACAAGCAAAATACGAAAATATCATAACAGATAATTTTATGGAAGGCTACAATAGAGTTGAAAAGCCAAAAAGTGAATATAAAAGTCATCACAGAGTATCATTAACAGTTGATGAGCAAAAGAGATTGGTAGATTATTTAAATAATGCAAGTTATAAAGAATGTCGCCATAAATATATTTTGTTACTATTATTAAGTACAGGAATGAGAATAGGTGAAGCTTTAGTTTTAGATTATAACAAAGATATAGATTTAGAAAATAGAAAAATCTATATTAGAAGAACTCAAACAAAAGATAATAATGGTAAAGCAATTATAGGAAATACTACAAAAACAAATACAGGTCAAAGAATTTTGAATATGAATAATATAATCTATCAAATTATTCAAGGTGCTTTAGAACATAAAATTGATAATAAAGAACATTTATTATTCTGTAAAGAAGATAGAACAATGTATGTAGAAAATTCTATAAATAGTAGTCTAAAAAGAATTGCATTAGATTTAGATATTGGAATTTACGAAGAAGAAAATACAAAAGGACAAGTCGTAAAAAAGACTGATATTCATACTCACATGCTAAGAGGTACTTTTGCAACAAGATGTGCTGAAGCTAAAATTGCTCCAGCAGTTCTTAAGAAAATATTGGGTCATACTGATATTACTGTCACAATGAAATACTATGTTGATGTAGATGTTGAGTTTGAAAAGGCAGAAAACAAGAATGTTGAAGATTATTTAATAGATAAAGAAATATTTAACATAGATTCAAATTATGATTTTGACTATGCTTAAAAATACAAAAGAGAAACCTTGAAACTTTAGTAGAATTTATGAGAATTAGTTTTATTAAAGTTTCAAGGAAATGTTTCAAAGTAATAATACTAGACTTTAAAATGCTTGATAGATAAAGAAAAATAGCCATTGGTTAGAGTACCTCGCCTCGACCATATATAGAAGAATTCTTAGGAGTTCTTCTTTTTTTGCATTTATGAGCAAACCGTGTGATATTATGTATTACAAAGTTATTTAATATTCTTCTATAATCTTTCTTAAACTCTCTAAATCATTATAAAAATTTATTCAAGTACATTCAAAGTACCATCATAAGATAAAATTTTATATTCTGAATGCATTTTTGTGCATTCAAAATTTATTATATAAAATACACTTTGAGTAATTGTAAAAATGTAATAATTATTATATAATAATTATGGAAATTTATTAATGGTGGAGGAACTTATGATAAATATTGAATATGCAAATGCGTATAGTGAAGTTCTAGAAATATTAAAATATATTTCTAAAGAGGATTATGAAAAAATACCCATTTCTAAAATTCAACTCTTTGAGACAAACCAAAATAAAGAGTATATATTTGAATATAATCCTAATAAAACATTAGAGGAACAAAATGTTTCAAAAAAAGCAAAAGCAATAATTGCAATATTATTTAGAGATTACTGGGCTACTAATGAACAAAAAAACAAAATCATAAAAAAGCAAACTTACGATAGACAACTTTTAGAAGAACAAAAAAAAGGATTATATGATATTGAAAATATATTTAAGAAAAAATCTCTTGAAAGTGAAATAGAAATTAAAGAAAAAGCAACAGAAATGGTTGTATATAGAGAAAATATATTTAAAAAAATTTTCAATAAATTAATAAACTTTATAAGGAGAAAATAATATATGGAGTATATTAAAACTACCCAATTAGACTTTAATAATACATTTTTTCATTTTACACGAATAGATAATAGAGATAGCATAGAGCAAAATGGACTACAATCAGTTGCAGGTGGAGAAAATAAGGCAGGTGGAGATTCACAAAATCCAACGACTTATTTTTCTTATAGAGCTGATGGATTATTAAAAGCAATTGATGTTTGGATTAAATGGGAATACAATAAATTAAGATGGAACAAAAATTTTAAATATTCTCCTACTGAACAAATAAGCGAAGATATAATGAAAGAAACGTATGAAAAAATTTATAGCGATTTTAAAAATAGAAATTATTATAAGTTAGACTTAATCGAAGGAGATAATCCTGAAACTAGTGATTTTTCTTTTGATGGAATTGATAAGAAAAAAGAAGATGAATACAATAAATTTTTGCACAAAATGGCAGAATTTAAAAGAGGAAATATTCCATGGGAACCACAGTATCCTAATAAAGATATGAAATGGATGTATGGTTCATATAGTGATTTCAATAATGGATGTATTAAGCAAGATAATTGGAACATGAATACCCATATTGGAAATAAAATAATTTCAACAGATAGAATAAAAATTATTGAAGGAGAAAATGGAAGAACAGATGCTTTGTCAGTTGCAATTGATATATATAATAAATGTAGAGAACAATTAATTGACATAGATTTGAGTGTATTAGATGATTTTATAGAATATGCTAAAGAAAGATATAGAGATGATAAAGATTTTTCTGAAAATATGCCCGATATTGGTAGAAGAGCTGTTAATCCTTTTGAAGAACAAAAATATAAACAAATAAATGAAATTAGTACTCAAACATTAGGTCAACAAGTAATTGAAGAATTATCAGATACCATTTTATTGGATGAAACAGAACGAATAATAGCAAATCAAGAAAGGCAAATTGAACATAAACAAGAAAATCAAACATTGTAAATTAAATAAAAAAACTTTAAAGAAGTACATAATTTTTACCAATTATGTACTTCTTTTTTCATACCTATTTTATAATTTATTCTACATTTCTTCTTCTAATTCTTCTAAACTATAATGTTTATCTTTTAAATATTGCAATTTTTCACTAGAATTCAATTCTGAAAGATTTTGTGTTTCGCTTTGAGTAATGTTATTATTACTGTTTAAAAATAGACTTAAAAGTGTATTATTTAATTCATAATCTATTTTATTATCAGTAATATTATCATTGTTATTAACAAGCTTATTACCATTCCCATTTGTCACCTCCTAAAAAAATAAAAACAAAAAAAGCGATAATTATAAAATTACCACTTCTAATATTTATATTATTTTTGATATTTTGTAATGTTTTTAGTATTACATAAATATTTCATATTGTATATTATATACCACCTTTTTTCAAATTCAAGGGGCAGTTTTTTCTGCTCAAATTTCCTGCTCTATTTTTATGTTCTTTTTTTGCGGTATTACAATATACTAATCATTATACATTATAATTTACATTATTTCATAAATCAACGTAGTCTTTTTTTACTAGTCTTTTTTGTATATCATTTTTTGTGTAGTATTTTTGTTTAACTTCATAATTTAAAATTTTTTATACTATAATAAAACCAATATTTTAATAATATTTATTTTTTACCTTGTGTAATTTCAACGCCTGGTATTTTTTGAGCATCTTTCCAAAATTCAATATATGTTTCATAGCTAAATCCTAACATTGTAAATCCTGCACCATCTTTTATTTTTGTAATATCTTCACATTGAATAAAGCGAAGATTTTCTACTTTATATTTTTCAAATAATTTGCATAGTTCTTTATCAATTAATTGAACATCTTCACAGAAATACTTTATAAAACCTAAATATATTGCTTCAATTATTGGACTCACTTGTTGGATACATCCGTATATTGGCACATTTTCAGGAAAACTGGAAATAAATTTTTTGTTTTTTTCATTCCAATCTTTATATGCCATTAAATGACTTTTTGTACACTTGATTTCGATTTTATTTAAATCTGCACTTATACTATTGAATACCATATTATAATGTACAGCAAAATTTCGTAATTTATAAACAAAAGCATATTCAGGATTTTCATCATAAAACTTATTCATAATATCTGTTACATATTCTTTACCCAAAATCATATATTCAGAAGTTTTTTGTATTTTATCTACAAAAGTTCTAAATGAAGCTAAATAATTAAATAATAATTTATTACATTTTAGAGTTTCTTTTTTTATAGTATTTGTATCAATGTGAGGTGAAATTTCTTTAAAAAATTTCATTGTATTAAAATAACCTTTAAAAAAATCTGTTGTATTTTCTATCCATATTTCATGTAGTCCTTTTATAAAAGAATAGTAATTTAATTTTTGTGTAATATTATTACACTGTTCTATAAATTTTTTAGAATAATATCACAAAGTTGCTTAACTATCAATTTATTGACTTTATATTTTTATAAATTTTGTACATTCAAAAGACATTCAAGCAAATTAAAATCATTGATAAATCAATATATTTAACAATATATTTAGAGCCACCTCGACCATATTTTGCCCTTTTTCAAGGGAATTTAAGAGAATTTATAAAAATTCAAAAGTTATGAAATATGCTATTTTTCAAAAAAGTTTGAAAATAGCATAATTTTTTTGAATTCTGAAAAATGTTATAAAATTTGGTTATTTTCTTTAACCAAACATTTCAACAAAAAAATTTTATTATTTCAACAAATTTCAACAAAGCAATTTTGCTTTAGAATATTTCAATAATTTCAAAGTTCTTCAAAACAAATTGAAAGGAGAACTCATCTATGGATTTTATCCCATATAAATCAAATGAAACATTAGAAAATAGATATTATCAAATACCACAAGAGTTATTTGATAATTCATTATATAAAGATAAACTAAATTCAGATAGTAAAATACTTTATGCTTTTATAATTGATAGATTAACACTTTCACAAAAGAATAATTGGATAGATAGTGAAAATAATATTTATCTTATTTTTACAAGACAAGAAGTTCAAAATAAATTAGGATTATCAGAAAAGACAGTTATTAAAGCATTTAAACAATTAGCTGAAACTAAATTAATATTTGAAAAAAGACAAGGTTTAGGAAAACCTAATTTAATATATGTTGGAAAAATACAACACGAAGAAATTGCAGAACGAGAAAATATTACAGAAGAATTAAAAGCTAATAATCAACTAGAATGGGTTGGCAAAATGAATTCAATTAAAAATAGTATTGAAGATATAAGGCAATATTTAATGAAATACAATAAAAATTATATAGATATTAAAGAGAAAATTCATAAAATTATGGATAGAAATTTAAATATACAAAAATTACTTGATGAAATTCATTTAGAAGATGGATTAAGTGCAGTATAATGTAAAGATTTATCACGAGTTATAGTACTTTATAATAATTTACAGGATATTTTAGAAAAAGAAATTTATTTTAAAGGAGGTATGGATGCTTATTATTATTTCAAAAGAATTGGTGTAATACGATAAATAGAAAAATGGCTGATTATTAAAATTCAGCCATTTTCAAATAAGCTAATAAAGTATGTTAAACTTAATTACTTTTCAATGTCTTTTGTATGATTTCTTAGTCTGTCAAAGAAATTACGTACGCCATCAATTAAAATATTAGAACTTTTAGTAACTTCACCAATTTCCTCTTGCAATCTTTCACCTTGAGTTCGACCATTAGCAACAAATTGCCATTCCATATCTTGTGAAAAATTCATATTGTAATCTTCTCTTTTTTCAACAAAATCTTTAAAGTCCCCTTTTCCATATATTTGTCTGCCAACTATAAGATCTTTATTTGGAATAGTTGGACTTTCGTTTTGCTTCCACGTAGCGCTATTTATTTCTTCAACATTTAATTGATTATCAAATTTTTTTTCAGTAAGAGTACCATTATAATAATTCTCATTATCTTTTTTACAATTTTCTATATCTATTTCTTTATGTATGATATGATTATCTTGATATGTAATATAGTGTGACTCCGTTGTACTTTGCTTATTAGGATCTGCTAAAAGATTATGTGCATGAGCAAAATGATGTGTTGTTCCAGAAATTTTTACTGTACTATCATATCCTTGCATATTATTATCTTTTCGTTTTTCACTTTTCCACCAAATATTTCCATCTTCTGTTATTCTAAATGTATCTGTTCTTTCTTTTAATTTTTTTAAATTTTCATCCTTATACATTGGATATAAATCCTCACCAATTACATCTTTCAATTTTCCTCTAATAATATGTGGATTTTTTTCGAAATATTGAATTATATTTGAATTCACTCCGACTTCTCTTAAATATTCCAAATATTTCTTTTGAATTTCTTGATTTGTAAGCATATTACTTAATAATGGCAATTAATTTTCTTATTATTTTCACAAAGAAGTTAGTATTATCTTTAATAAGCACAGGTAAATATTCTTCTTTATTTGTATTATTATCATTTTTTTCTTTAAAAAGATTATCTGGATTATATTTTTCTCTTTTTTCATCTTCAATTTTAATGAAATTATTATAATATATCTTTTTGTAATTATCTTTTTCCTTTTCGTCTAACCAAAAATTATAATTAATATAAGATAATAGCTCAAGAGTTTCTTTATGACACTCTTGTTCAGAAAGAGATTTAGTTATGTCATATTTAAAATTGCATGATTCTGTTTTATATGTTCTAATCATTTCAAAAAAGTCTGTTGGAATTTTAGAAATATATTTATTTTCAACATAATTGAGAATTTCATTTGCTTCTGCTAGTGCTATATAATAATTTGCCATTATTTTCCTCCTCTCTTTATAACTTAAAAAACAATTTTATTTTTTTTATAAATCTAGTAAAAATATTGTCTTTATCAATTACAATCATTTGAGTATTATTTTCAGCCTTCTCGTTGTTATTGTTATCATAATTTCTTTTGTTTTTAAAAAGCATATCAGGATTATATTTTTCGCGTAGTTGTTCTTGATATTTAATTTCATTATTCTTATATGTTTTTAACAATTCTTCCTTTTTAGACATATCGGTACACCAATATTGTAGATATAAACTAGATATAATTGCAATTGTTTTTCTTCTTAAGTTTTGTTCTTTTAAAGGAATGTTTTTCTTTAATACAGGTTGATATTTTTTATCCATTTCTCTTTTGAAAAAATTTTTTAATTTTTTTGGTATTTTATTAGACATATTACTATCAATTAGTTGAAGAAATGCATTCACTTCAGAATATGCCTGTCTTGTTTCTATATTCATAATTATTCTCCTATACCTATTCCCATATCAATGTTTTCTTGCATTTGTTGTTCCAACATATAATTTTGTTCAGCTTGATTAATTTCCATATTTGCAGTACTTATCTCATCAGATCTAATTTCAAGTTCTTGGCTCTGTTCAATGACTTGGTTAATCATTTCTTCACTACTTTGAGTATATTCCTGTTCGTTACCTTGTTCTCCTGTTTGTCCTTCATATATTTCTTCATTTTTTTGTTCCCAATCATTTTGGTTAATCATTCCTTGATTACTTTCTGTTTCAACCGAAGCCTCATTCTCCAAATTAGTTTGTCCCGTATACCCTTGTTCTTGAGGATGCAATTCATTATATAACTGTTCTAACATCTCTTGTTGCATTTGTTCAATATCATTATTTAAATCATCAATTGTATAGGGAGTATATATTTTATCTTCTTCCATCTGTCTTAACACTTCTGCATTTTTACCTTGTTGTGTAATCAATTGTTTATCTAATTCACTTTTTAAAATATCATATACTTTATTTCTATTAATAATATTTTCAGTTGTTTCACCATTTGTTAAAGCTATTAAATCTTCTTTTGAAAGTGGATAATTACGATTAACAAAATGATTCATCCATTTATTAAGCTTATCATAATAATCATATACTCCTGACTCTTCCATTTCTTTAATATCCATACATATCTCTTCCTTTGATTATTTTATATGATATATATAATCTAAAACATTTTTAATATATCATTAATAATTTTTTTGTCCAATACAATATTTGCCCCTAAAGGATTTATAACTAACCCTATATTTGTATTTCCTTCAGATAAAAGTATATTAGCATATTGTTTAAAATTAAGTCTTTTTATGTCTTTGTTTTCTATTTTTATCCATTTGTTTAATTCATTTTTGTCAGAAAAAGCAGGTAACAATGTTTCTCCTTTAGAATTTTTTATAGTAGCAATAATTTGAGTACCATTATTATCTTTTATTGGACAATAAAAATCATATTTAATAACATTTTGTATAAAAGCTTTAAAGTTTTCAGCACTATTATTTTCTTTCCAAGAATTCATTGATTTTATTAAATTTTTTTTATTTATATCATTATTTATTTCTAAAATATCATATAATCCCTGAACAAACTCGTTATAAAGTTTTTTTCCTTCTTCATTACATAAATTACAATTGAATTTATATAATTCATTATCTAATTTAAATGAAAATTCATGTTGATATGAAGATTTCACAGCACTTTCTGTCATAGTTCTAGACATTCTTATAATTTTTTCCTTATTTTCTTGTAAAAATTTTTTTGTTTTTAAAATATAATATATATCCACATATTCTTTACTTTCAATTTCATTTTCTATATTAAAAACATCTTCAAACATTATTATTTTTGTGTAATTTTTATTATTTGGCATAAATGTGCCATCAATAAAATAAAAATAAAACTGCTCCTTTTCGATATTTTTAATTCTTTCTTCTAATTGATTCATATATAATCACTCCTAATTAAAATATTTCAATAATATTTTACTATAACTAATTTTAAAGTCAATATATTTTTCGCTTTATTAGAGATAATATTTTTAAAAAATATAATGAATATAGAAATATATCAGGAATTAAATTAAAAGAACTGCGAATTGAGAATAAAATGTCTCAAAAGCAGGTTGCAGAAAAATTACAACTTGAAGGAATTGATCTGACAGAAAAAGAAATTTCTAAAATAGAACATAATAATCGTTTAATTCATGATTTTGAATTATTTGCTTTTGCAAAGATATTTAATGTATCTGCTGATTACTTTAATACAGAGTTAAAATAAAAATTTTTTCAAAAACTATATACAAATTTCAAAAAATAGTGTATGATTTATTTATCAAGAGGAATAATATATATTATAAATATATTTATTTGGTCTCAAAAGGACCTGACCCGTGCTGACGGTAGTCGTCGCAAAAAGCCATTCGCAAGAATGGCTTTTTATAATCTCTTATGTTTTAATTTTCTTTTAATATAAACAATTTCTTGATTTGTAAAGAAATATTTTTCAGCCTTAGTAAATGGCATATTATTATAATACTTATAATCCAATTTATCAATAAATGTTAGCATATCAGATACTTGAAATAATCTTTTTGCTTTATGGTCAAATTCAATTCTACGTTCAATTTTATCATCTGACACAAATATAATATCTAATATTGTTCCCAATGTTTCTTGTCCATTATCAAAATATTTCTTATTATCTGCAACAAATTTACTTATTTCTGTAAAAATAGCTTTATTTAATTGACTTTTATTATTCATATATCTTTTATCTAAAATAATAGTCTTTAACTTTACTGGAACTTTTCTTGCAAAATTAAATATAGTCCAAAATATTTTTTGCCTTTGGGCTAATGTAAAATCAGCATAATCATCTCTTTTTGCAATTAAATATGCTAAATGTAACATTCCATCATAATTTTGTTTATTTAAGCTTTCATTTAGGTAATTCAATTCTCCAGTTATTGGATCAGAACTTTCGTGAAGTGTAAATGATACAGCATATAAATCTGAGCTACCATCTACAAAACCCAAATCTCCACTTTCATCTATAAATATATTTAATCTTTTTATTTCAATCACATGCTTTTATGTATTTTCCTTCATCCATTGATTTAATTCTTCTTCTGTAATTGTATTTGACTTATATTCCTTTATTTTAGCTTGTGCAGACTTTTTCCAATTATTAAAACTTTCTTTATCTTCCTGTGTTGCATTAGGATTTCTAGTAAGAACATACCATATCTTTCTTCATAAGGATTATATAAATCTAATAATTTCAATTTTAAAGCATTTGCAATATATCCTGCTTTATTTCTTTTTGGTGTTATTTTAGGTAAGTATCCTTCTGAATATGTAACATAAGAATATTTTGAAGTTTTACTTTTATTTACTTTGACTTTGTATAAAGTCATTGGAGTTGCATAATATTCTTTTTTTCTTTCTGATTGAACCATATATAAAAGCCTTTAGCATTTGGTGTTAAGGCTTTTGAGTCCATATGTATTCTTCCTTTCAAATTTTAATTGTGAGAAATTTTAGAAATTTTGCAATAAATATTAGCAAAAAAGCCAAATTTGATTGCAGAAAGGAGTGAATATTATGGAAAATAAGGTTAAATTCTATACTACTGCAGATGTAAGAAGAATATTACAAATTGGTAATAAAACTTGTTTAGATTTATTTCATCGTTCTGACTTCCCTATATATCCTTTTTTCCTCGCTTTTTATTATTATCCATTTTTAAATATTATAATCTTTAATTCTTTCTTTAAAATCCTCAAAATCAATCAACTTCCAAGACCAGTTTTTATCACTTTCTGTACCAGGAATATTAATTCTAGAATTTTCATCTAGCCCTAGAATATCTTGAACCATAATAATTGGCATTTTTGCCTTGCACTTTAATAAATATTGCATCATACCAATATTCACATTAATATCATAACACTCATTTCTTCTTAAAAACTCTTTTAATTTCCACTTATGCTCATCATCAAGTGTTTTATACCATCCATAAATTGTATTGCAGTCATGATTTCCTGGAAAAATTAGTACATTTTCATCTTCGTTGTCTCTATCATAAAAATTATCCAAATCTATTGAAAACTGTAATATTTTTTGACGTGTAAAACCATAATGTTTTCTCAATTTGATTGTTTCTTCTCTAATCTCTCCTAAATCTTCTATTATCAAATTTTCAACTTTAATTTTTCCATCTTTAAACAATTCATCAAAAAAGCCATAACTTACGCCATCTGTATAAAATCCATCTTTTCCTGTCTTTCCAATTGGAATCTTAAAAAATGAATCATATCCTCTAAAATAATCAATTCTAACTTTATCAAATAATTTCAAATGATACTTAAATCTTTTTATTAAATATTGATAATTATCTT
>JABLTM010019454.1_pt1 | contig 11099 bp, 9 predicted proteins | sample 7160121 | NCBI WGS metagenome assembly JABLTM01 (sample SAMN14651224, study PRJNA627086) | human gut metagenome | isolation source: feces | host: Homo sapiens | reverse complement strand
TGGTCTGGATACAGGTGATATGCTGCTGAAGACAGAAGTATCTGTGGATGCCAAAGAAACCGGCGGCAGCCTGCATGATAAGCTGGCGGCAGCAGGCGGTGAACTGCTTGAGAGAACATTGATCGGCCTGGAAGCCGGAACAATCGTACCTGAGAAGCAGGATGACAGTCAGGCCGGTGAATACGCACGTATGCTTGACAAGGAATTGGGGCATATTGATTTTAATCAGCCGGCTGTTGTGATTGAACGACTGATCCGCGGTCTGAATCCTTGGCCGAGTGCTTATACGTATATTGACGGTAAGACATTAAAGATCTGGGAAGCAGAAGTGTTGGACAGAAACTATGGCTGTGAATACGGTGAAGTGGCGGAAGTGACCAGAAACAGTCTGATCATCCAGACCGGTATCGGTGCGCTCTCCGTGAAGAGTGTACAGCTGGAAGGAAAGAAACGTATGGATATTTCAGCTTTCCTGAATGGCTATACCATTGAAAAAGGCACCCGCATGGATTTTGAAAATGAAACAAATGAATAATAAGTCTGACAATAAAAATGAATAAGACAGAATGGAAGTGACAGAATGTATTATCCAATGTATGTTGATCCGACATATATTTTGATTATTATCGGAGTGCTGCTGTCTCTGGCAGCTTCCACAAAGGTGAAATCTACTTTTGGAAGATATTCCCAGGTACGTTCTTTGAGCGGATTGACAGGCGCTCAGACAGCCGAACGCATCCTGCGTCAGGCAGGAATCTATGATGTAGGCATTGCAAGGGTTTCCGGAGATCTGACCGATCATTATGATCCCTCTTCAAAGACGCTGCGTCTGTCGGATTCTGTATATGGCTCCACCAGTGTGGCTGCGGTCAGCGTGGCAGCCCATGAGTGCGGTCATGCGATCCAGCATCAGAATAATTATGTCCCGCTTAAGATTCGCGGTGCTCTGGTGCCTATTGCCAACTTTGGTGCCGGTATCAGCTGGCCTCTGATTGTCATCGGTATTCTGATGGGAGGAAGCAGCCTTCTGATCAATATCGGTATCTGGATGTTTGTAGCGGTGGTTGCATTTCATCTGGTGACACTTCCGGTGGAATTCAATGCATCTTCCAGAGCATTGAAGATTATGGAATCTTCAGGTATTCTGCATGGGGATGAGAATCGCTATGCCAAAGAAGTACTGGGAGCAGCGGCATTGACTTATGTGGCAGGAGCAGCGTCTATGATTCTGCAGCTTTTGCGTCTGCTGATTCTGACAGGGGCTTTCAGAAGAAACGATGATGAACGGTAAAGGAGTTTTATATGGCAGATAATATCAATACACGCGCCATTGTTTATGATATGCTGATGAGCGTAGAGAAGGAGAATACGCCTTCACATCTTCTTTTATCCCAGACATTGATGAAGTATCAGTATCTGGACAAGAGGGACAGAGCGTTTATCAGCAGACTTTTCAGAGGAACATTGGAATATGAGATTTTTCTTGACGGTGTTATCCGGCAGTTTTCCAGTGTACGTCTGAATAAGATAAAGCCACCGATTAAAGTCATCCTCAGAATGTCTGTTTATCAGATACTGAAGATGGATCATATTCCGGATGCGGCGGCCTGCGACGAGGCTGTGAAGCTGACGAGGAAAAGAGGACTTAAGAATCTGTCGGGTTTTGTGAATGGTGTTTTGAGAAATATTTCCCGAAATAAAGAGGTTATTCATTATCCTGATCCCGAAAAAACACCGGCGGCCTACCTTTCCATGCGATATTCCGTGCCGGAATGGCTGGCCAAAATGTGGCTTCGTGATTATGGCTTTGAGATGACGGCAGAGATGGGGCAGGCGATGCTGGATGACCAGAAAACGACGGTACGCGTGCGTGACAGTCAGAATATGGCAGCGGTGAAAGAAGCATTGCGGTCAGAGGGACTGAATATAGAAGAAGGATGCATGCTTCCGGAAGCCCTTCATCTATCGGGATATGATTATCTTGGCAATGTTGGTCCTTTTGCAGACGGACGTATAACTGCCCAGGATGAGAGTGCGATGCTGGCGGCTGTGGCTGCCGGAATTGCCGGCGGGGAATCGATTATTGATGTCTGCGCGGCCCCGGGCGGTAAAAGCATGCATATGGCGGATATTTTAAAGGGCAGCGGACAGGTATCTGCAAGAGATCTGACAGAGGCAAAAGTTTTAAAGATTCAGGAAAATCTTAAGCGTACCGGATTAAAGAATGTTTCGGCAGAAGTGAAGGACGCCCTTGTGTTTTATCCGGAAGATGCACAGAAAGCAGATATTGTTATGGCAGACCTGCCATGCTCGGGGCTGGGTGTCATGGGAAGAAAAGCGGATATCAAGCGTTCGGTGACACCTGAGAAGATAACCGCTCTGGCAGCGCTTCAGAAGGAGATTCTGTCGGTTGTACAGCACTATGTCAAACCGGGCGGTGTACTGGTTTACAGTACATGCACAGTATCAAAAGCAGAGAATGAAGAGAATATGCAGTGGTTTGAGGAACATTTTCCGTTCGGTCTGGAGAGCCTGGATGCATATGTACCTGAAAAGGTCCGCAATGAACATACGAAAGCAGGCTGGATTCAGATCCTTCCGGGACAGTATCAGTCGGATGGCTTTTTTATTGCAAGATTCAGGCGCAGCCGGGATGAAGGAGCAGAGTGATGAGTGACAAAACAGATATCAAATCAATGACACTTCCGGAGCTGGAAGTTTTTACGACAGAAGTATTGGGAGAAAAGAAGTTCCGTGCCAAACAGATTTATGAATGGATGCATGTGCGTCTGGCGGATTCCTTCGATGAAATGACAAATTTGTCCAAGGATTTGCGTCAGAAGCTTTCAGAACAGTGTGTGTTGACACATCTTGAAATGGTTGAAAAGTACGTTTCGGCCATAGATGGTACGGCGAAATACCTTTTTAAGCTGTCTGATGACAGAATTATCGAGAGTGTTCTCATGCATTATAAACACGGCAATTCAGTATGTATTTCTTCACAGGTTGGATGTCGGATGGGGTGCCGTTTCTGCGCATCGACACTGGGCGGCCTTGAACGGCAGATGCTGGCATCGGAAATGCTGGATGAAATTTATCAGATCCAGAAGGATTCCGGTGAACGTGTATCTAATGTGGTTGTTATGGGAACAGGGGAACCGCTGGACAATTTCGATGCCCTTGTGCGGATGATCGATATTCTGACCCATGCACCGGGACTGGATATCAGTCAGAGAAATGTCACTGTCTCTACATGCGGACTTGTGCCGAAGATTTATGAACTGGCGGATTTGAAACTGCAGATCACGCTGGCGATTTCACTGCATGCAGTGAATGATGAGAAACGTCGTGAACTGATGCCGATTGCCAATACATATAGTATAGAAGAAATTTTAAAAGCATGCCGTTATTATTACAGTCAGACCAACAGAAGGATTACGTTTGAGTACAGTCTTGTCAAAGGTGTGAATGACAGCAGGGAAGATGCTAAAGCGCTGGCTGCGCTGCTGGAAGGCATCAACTGCCATATTAATCTCATACCGGTGAACCCGATTGAAGAAAGAAGCTACAGACAGACAGAGGCAGATGCTGTCCTCAAATTTAAAAATATGCTTGAAAAATATGGAAGAAATGTTACGATAAGAAGGGAAATGGGCAGAGATATACAGGCTGCCTGTGGACAATTAAGAAAGAAATATATGGAACAGTCAGGAGAGAAGGAGGGATAATATGCAGGCATATGCCGGAACAGATATTGGCTGCGTGAGGACGATGAATCAGGATGGATATTTCTGTTCAACAACTCCTATAGGGCCATTTCCGAATTTGTTTATTGTTGCAGATGGAATGGGAGGGCATCAGGCCGGTGATTATGCCTCCAGATATGCCATTGAGACATTCCTTGATTATATCAGACACACGGAGAACCGCAATCTGATCCGTGTGATGGATGAGGGCATCGCTGAGGCAAACCGCAAGGTTCTGGAGAAGTCTTTTGAGAACGAAGAGCTTGCGGGAATGGGAACGACGATGGTTGTTGCCTTCGCAGAGGACGGACAGCTCTATGTGGCCAATGTAGGTGACAGCAGACTGTATTTGATCGGTCATGAGATTAATCAAGTGACAGAAGATCATTCCTATGTGGCAGCGATGATGCGAGCCGGTGAATTGACAGAAGAGCAGGCAAGGAATCATCCGGAGAAGAATGTGATTACCAGAGCCATCGGTGTGGCCTGGGAAGTAAAGGCAGATTTTTTTGAAGTGGATTTAAAGCCCGGGGACAAGGTGATGATGTGCTCGGACGGATTGTCCAATATGATTGAGGATCAGCGTTTATATGATGTTATTTCTTCGAATAGTGTAGAAGATTCAGTTAGGATACTTATAGATGAAGCAAAGGAAAATGGCGGCTATGACAATATTACTGTTATTGTTATTGAGCCCCGGATTGAGGAGGTGAACGAATGTTAATTCCAGGCAGTTATCTGATCAACAGATATGAGATTATTATGAAAATCGGCTCCGGCGGTATGGCTGATGTCTACAAGGCGAAGGACCATGTTCTGAACAGGCTGGTTGCGATTAAGGTTTTGAAACAGGAATACAGTACCGATGCAACATTCGTTAAGAAATTCAGGGTGGAAGCCCAGTCCGCAGCAGGTTTATCTCATCCGAACATTGTGAATGTATATGATGTTGGGGAAGATGACGGCGTTTATTTCATTGTTATGGAATTGGTTCAGGGAATTACACTGAAGAATTATATTGATATGAAGGGCAAGCTGGATATCAGAGAAGCATTGAATATTTCCGTTCAGATCGCTTCCGGCCTCAGTGCGGCCCATGAGAATAGAATTATTCACAGAGATATCAAGCCCCAGAATATTATTATGTCCCGTGACGGCAAGGTGAAGGTGACAGACTTCGGTATTGCGAAGGTGGCGGATTCGACAACTGTGACGACAACGGCAGCAGGTACCGTTCATTATATTTCACCGGAACAGGCCAGGGGCGGATACAGCGATGAACGAAGTGATATTTATTCCCTTGGTATTACTATGTACGAAATGGTGACCGGACGTGTGCCTTTTGAAGGGGAGACCAATGTGGCGGTGGCATTGATGCATATTCAGAGCGAAATTACACCACCGAGACAGTTGGAACCATCCATTCCGGTCAGCTTTGAGAAGATCATTCTGAAGTGTACCCAGAAGAAGCCGGAGAGAAGATATGCGTCAGCCAGAGAACTGATTGCCGATCTGAGAAAGGTACTGACTCATCCGGACGGTGAGTATGTTGTAATTCCGGGGGCTATTCCTCAGGGCAGAACCATTGTGATGAACGACGATGATATTGATTCTCTGAAAGCGGCTTCACTGCGTAAAAACTTCGGTACGAAACCGGAAGAGACCTATGTGGAGGAACCGGAAGAGGAGGAAGAAGAAAAGCCGGTGCAGAAGCCGGTACAGAAGAAACGCCCTGTGAAGAAGAAAGACATCGAAGAGGATAATGATGATTTTGATAAAGATGAAGAGGATGATGATGACGAAGAGGTGAATCCGGCACTCAGTAAAGTGATGATGGCCTTGGGTATCGGCGGTTTCATTATACTGGCTGTGATTATTTTCTTTATTATCGGTCATGCGGCAGGCTTCTTTGGCGGCAGCGGCAGTCTTTTTGGTCACAAGAACAAAGATACATCAACGGAATCTATTTCAACAGAATCGGTTTCTGATACATCTTCTGACACAAGTACAGCCGGTGAGCGTGTGACAGTTCCGGATTTGTCCAAGAAGACAGAGGATGAGGCAAAAGCCGCACTGAAAGAGCTGAGACTGGGCGTGAATGTTCAGACGGGTACTTCGGATGATGTTCCGGAGGGACAGGTCTATGATCAGTCTCCTGCAGCAGGTACAAAGGTAGATGTGCATACACAGGTGACGATTAATATCAGCAGCGGTAAGGAAAAATTCTCTCTGGATGATGTGACGGGCATGCAGTATCAGCAGGCACAGGCACAGCTTGAGAATGATGGTCTGGTTGTCAGCCTTGAATTTGATTACAGTGATTCTGTTGGTTCCGACAAGGTTATCAGTACATCGCCAAAGGCCGGCAGTCAGGTGGCCAAAGGTGATACGATTACCATCACTGCAAGCAAAGGCAAAGAAACGAAAACGACAACTGTGCCGAATCTGCTTGGTCAGAATATTGATGATGCTATTCAGATGATCAAGGATGCCGGATTGACTTACAACGGCAAGTCCAGTGATTACAGCGACAGCTATAGTGAGAACCAGGTTATGAATCAGAGCATCAGTGCAGGAAAAACAGTTGATGAAGGTACTACCATCAGTCTGACAGTCAGTCTCGGAAGTCGGGTGACTTCTTATTCTGCAAGTATTCCGATCGAGAGCCCGTTTGGACGTGATATTACAGACGGTGACGGCAATACGGATGTTTATGACAGCGGACAGGTGACAGTTGTTGTATACAAGCCGGATGGCTCAAGTGAAACCGTCTACGATCAGAATACATCAGAAGGCAGTCTGCCTGGCTCAGTGAGTACAACAAGTACAGCATCCGGCAGCGGTACAGTCTATGTTTATCTGAACGGTGTTCAGGTGAGCAGCTATAGTGTGGATTTTGAGTAATGACAAGTCTTTAATTTTAAGAGGATGATATGAAGGGCAAGATTATTAAGGGTATTGCCGGATTTTATTATGTTCATGTCAATGAAAAGGGCATCTATGAATGCAAGGCCAAGGGAATCTTTCGGAACAGGAAGATCAAACCCCTTGTAGGCGATGATGTTTTCCTTGACAGTCTGGACGAGAACGGTATGAAAGGCAATATAACAGAGATTCTTCCCCGGAGAAATGCACTGATCCGACCGGCATCGGCGAATGTGGATCAGGCGATGATCATTTTTGCAGCGGCACAGCCGGCCCCGAATCTGGGGCTGCTGGACCGCTTTTTGCTCATGATGGAGAGGCAGGAGCTGCCGACCATTATTTGCTTTAATAAGCAGGAACTGATCAGCGGAGAAGAACTGGACAGGTTATGCAGCATTTATCGCGGCAGCGGATGCAAAGTGCTGACGGTCAGTGTGAAACAACAGGAAGGATTGGATCAGATCAGGGAGATACTGGATGGCAGAACAACGGTCATGGCAGGACCTTCCGGTGTTGGCAAGTCCTCTATGACTAATGCTATGTATCCGGATGCAGAGATGGCAACCGGGGCTGTCAGCGAGAAGATTAAGCGCGGACGGCATACGACAAGACATTCGGAATTATTTTCCATAGGGAACGATACGTATCTCATGGATACACCGGGCTTCAGTACGCTCTATCTGGAAGGATGGGAGAAGGAAGATCTGAAGTATTATTATCCGGAATTTGAAGCTTATTTTGAACATTGCCGTTTTAATGGATGCAATCATTTAAGTGAGCCGGATTGTGCGGTCAAAGAAGCGGTTGCAGCTGGTGAGATCAGCAGCGAACGCTATGAGAATTATAAGTTATTTTATGAAGAACTGGCGAGTCAGAGGAGGTACTGATTATGTACGAATTAAAGTTATCACCGTCGATTTTATCAGCGGATTTTGGCAGAATAGGAGAAGATATCAAAACAGCCGATCAGGCTGGCGCGGATTACATCCACATTGATGTCATGGATGGTGCCTTTGTACCGAATATTTCTTTTGGTATTCCTGTTATCAAGAGCATCCGTAAGTGCAGCGATAAGGTGTTTGATGTGCACCTGATGATCGAGCATCCGGACCAGCTGATCCCGGAATTTGCCAAGGCCGGTGCAGATATTATTGTTGTTCATGCGGAAGCCTGCAAGCATCTTCACAGAACCATTCAGTTGATCCACAGTCTTGGGGTAAAAGCCGGTGTCGCTTTGAATCCGGCAACACCTTTGTCGGTACTTGATTATGTACTTGAAGATCTGGACATGATTCTGCTGATGACAGTGAATCCGGGATTTGGCGGACAGAGCTATATTCCTGCGATGACAGAGAAGATCCGTACACTGCGTCATATTCTGGAGGAGAAAGGTCTTCAGACCGATATTGAAATTGATGGCGGTGTGGATACAAAGAATCTGCGTATGGTGATTGAGGCCGGTGCCAATGTGCTTGTATCCGGTTCGAAGATTTTTGGCGGAGATATTGCTGAAAATGTTCATCAGTTTAAAGCTATCATGGCAGAGTATACGAAATAGGCAGGATAGAGCATGCGAATCTTGATTATTACAGGGGGCAGAATTGATGAGGATTTTGCCCTCTCATTATTAAAAAAAGAAAAATTTGAGCATATGATCGTGGTGGATGGTGCCCTTGCTTTTTGGGACAAAGTGGAGAAAAATCCTGACATAACATGCCATTTTGATCATCTGGTGGGAGACTTCGATACGATATCACCGGAAATTCTCAAAAATTATTTGGACAGAGAGGATATTGAAGTCCATCGTTTTAATCCGGAAAAAGATTATACGGATACAGATATTGCATTAAAACTGGCAATCCATCTGACAAAAAGCGAAACCGGCAAAGCAGATGCAAAGTCCGAAATCTGGCTTCTGGGGGCTACCGGTACAAGGGCAGATCATATGCTGGCCAATATGCAGCTGCTGGCTCAGACAAGGGCAGCAGGTGTGGACGGGGTGATCGTGGATAAAAACAACAAAATCCGTCTGCTGGAAGGCAGTTATACACTGAAGAGGGAAGCGCAGTTCGGCGATTTTGTTTCCCTTATTCCGGTCACACAGGCATTAAAGGGCGTTACGCTGCGCGGTTTCAAATACCTCCTGGATGGGCATACCACGTATTGGGGAGAAAGCCTTTGCGTCAGCAATGAGCTGGAAGCAGAAGAGGGCTATATCAGCATTGAAGAAGGGCTGGCATTCCTTATAGAAAGCCGCGATTAAAAAATGTCGCACCCAGAATAAAATGGGTGCGGCATTTTTATTGCAAATGGTGTTCCATGAAGAAGTTGAAGATGGATCCGTTGTTCATCTTAAATGCTTCCAGGATAACGTCATCGACGATGTTTTCAGATGAGGCATCCCGCTCAGCCAACAGGTTCTTGATGACCGGGATAAATGAGAACCAGAGTATCGGGCTGTAGTAGTTGATAGATGTGATATCATAGTTGATCTTCTGGGAAAGTTCTTCTCCGATGGCCAGAATGGATTTTTGATACTGGTGCATATCATCGTTCAATTCATGGATATACTGGTAGCCGTAAAAGTTCAGTTTGGCAACAAGACGCTGTTGGCTGAAGATGGCAGGATCCTGAATGACGGTAAAGTGGTATTTGTCAGCGACCTGTGCAACCATTTCCTGAATGAGTTCGCTTTTGTTGGCGAAAGCAGTGAGAGATTCTTTGTTGATATCTGTCTTGAGAATCTTCTCGACTTTGTTCATGCTCTGGTTGTAGAGGGTAATCTCATAGCGGATGGCCTCAAATTCTTCATCCAGAATTTCAAGTGTACCGGCCAGACGGTTCAGTTTGCGCTTGATATCCATCGGCGGTTCGTAGTAGGACTTGTAACCGAGACCATGTTCAACCTCAGCCCATGCATGCTGCAGGACGGTTCTCAGCTGAATCTCAAATCGGATATCCTGGTACTTCTGGTATTCTACAAGCTTGCAGCGTTCGTCTGTGAATTTCACAACCATATGGACAGAGTTATAACCGAATTCAATGCGGTTGTGCTTGCTTTTCTTACGTTTATCGACAATCTCACAGACTTCAAAAGTGTCTTCCAGCAGCTCAAGAATGCGTTCTACATCCGATTCAAAAAGAGTCAGAATACGACATCCGAGAATATCCGTGATATCTTCAAGATGCTGATATTTGTCCTTGGAGATAACTTTGTTGCGAAGGGCTTGCTCAGACTTGATTCTGAGGGACATAGTAGAAATCTTGATGTGGTTGGCTTCGATCAATGTATTGATAATATCTTCCACATCATGCTGCATTTTTTTATAGACATCAACGTGTTGATAATATTCACTCATAATGGTATCTAAAGTATGAATCATCGTTTATTTCTCCATATATTTAAATATAATTTGGTATAGATTAAATAATCGTAACTGTTCAGAGCTAACTTCCAAGATGCTACGCATTTCGTCGGTGTGGCGTATCCGTCAAATAAAAGTTCAAAAAACAGTCTTAAAAATGCAAGCATTTTATACCTGTTTTTTGAAATTTTGCTTTGCTCTGAACAGTTACAAATAATCCAATATATTTTAACATAAAATGAGATAAAAATCTATGATAAAATGGCAGATTGCACAATTACTTAAAAGAGTCTACTTTTTAATCATTGATGACATTTATAATTTGCCTGATGGGCAGAGGGCTGACATTTGATTACCGGATGAGAATAATTGTTGAATTTGGCAGTTATCTGCTTTATAATAAAAAGGAAAATTGAAAGAATAGAGAATAATGGCAGTGCGAACGTGCCTACTGTCAATTACTAATTCTATATATTTATTGAGCAATAAATATGTTTCGAAACGTCAAAATAAATGAGGTGTTTTATGAGTTACGCAGATCAGGTATTTATTAATATGTGCCGGGATATCCTTGATAACGGCTGCAGTACAGAAGGTGAAAAGGTGCGGCCGAAGTGGGAAGACGGCAGTTATGCTTATACAATGAAGAAGTTTGGTGTGGTGAACCGTTATGATTTATCCAAGGAATTTCCGGCGCTGACCCTCCGCAAGACGGCCATCAAGAGCGCCACGGATGAGATGCTGTGGATCTGGCAGCGCAAATCCAACAATATCCATGATCTGAACAGTACGGTCTGGGATGAATGGGCGGATGAGAACGGTTCCATCGGCAAGGCTTATGGTTATCAGATGGGTGTAAAGCATCAGTACAAAGAGGGCATGATGGATCAGGTGGACAGAGTGATCTATGATCTGAAGAACAATCCTTACAGCCGCCGTATCATGACGAATATTTATGTGCATCAGGATCTTCATGAAATGAATCTTTATCCGTGTGCTTACAGCATGACTTTTAATGTGACAAAGAAGCCGGGGGATGACAAACTGGTGCTGAATGCCATTC
>JABLTM010016312.1_pt1 | contig 11120 bp, 10 predicted proteins | sample 7160121 | NCBI WGS metagenome assembly JABLTM01 (sample SAMN14651224, study PRJNA627086) | human gut metagenome | isolation source: feces | host: Homo sapiens | reverse complement strand
CGGTGTTTTTTCATCATATGGAGCGCCAGCAGATCACAGGTTGCCCAGTTATCAATAAACGGGAGAAAACGCTCCAGTTCTTTCAGACATTTATCATAATCTCTGATCTGCTCGATCAGCAGACCATGGAGATTATTTTCCTCATAATACTGATGAGGAAGAACCTTCAGGAACATTTCGGATCTTTCTGTTTTTCCAAATTCTTTTGCAAATTTCCGGAGTATCGGTGTCCGGATACCGATGATCTTTTCTTTCTCCACAGTCGGAACCAGCCTTGCATGAAAATCCCGATATCCTGTATCCTGCATTTCAAACAGTCTTTTCCGGACATCCCGGATCATCTCTTCCTGATTCATTTATCATCCCCGCCTTTTATACCAAAGATCGCGATCAGAGAACTCACAAGCAGAAGCATGGGGTAAAACAGTTTCGGCATGATCTGAAAAGCAGAAAGCTCAAATCCCAGTTCCTTTGCCGCAGAAATGGCAACCAGCATCTGGGCTCCATATGGGATCACCCCCTGGAAAATACAGGAAAATGTATCCAGGATAGAAGCTGTCTTTCTGGAAGTGATCTTATATTCCAGCGCCATTTCCTTTGCAATGGGGTTGGCCATAACAATGGCCACCGTATTATTGGCTGTTGCGATATCCATAGTTCCAACCAGAAGTCCCATACCAAGAAGTCCGCCTTTTTTCCCTTTAAAAACTCTCTGTATTCCGGAAAGCAGTGCTTCAAAGCCTCCATGCTCCCGGATCAGCGCACACATGGCTGCTACAAGGATAGCCACCATACAGGTCTCGAACATTCCGGAAACACCAGATCCTATATTGGTCAGAAGCTCCACCGGTGTGATATGTCCTCCAAGAAGCATGATAAATGCGCCGGAGATAATTCCGATCAGAAGTACCACAAATACATTGATGCCGATGATCCCGCCGATCAGCACCAGAACATATGGAAAGATCTGTATAAGATGATAATCCTGTACCACTCTTCCCTGGATCTCTGTCTGAAAAGACAGGATAAGGATCAGGATCAGTGTAACAACAGCTGCCGGAAATGCGATCCAGAAATTTTCCCGGAATTTATCTTTCATCTGACAGCCCTGACCGTTGCAGGCTGCGATCGTGGTATCAGAAATAAAAGAAAGGTTGTCACCAAACATGGCTCCTCCCATCACCGATGCCACACAAAATGCCATATCAAAACCGGAAGCTTTGGAAACCGCTACCGCAATAGGGGTAAGAAGCGTGATCGTCCCAACGGAAGTTCCCATAGCCACAGATACGAAGCAGGCAACTACAAACAATACCGCAACAGAAAAACGTGCCGGTATCAGAGAAAGCATACAGTAGGCCACACTTTCTGCACTACTGCGCCCCACAACACCCACAAAAGAGCCTGCGGTCAGAAAGATCAGAAGCATGGTGATGATATTTTTATCTCCTACTCCTTTTGCCATAAGCTCCAGCTTTCTATCAAAGCTGATCGTTCTGTTCTGAACACATGCCACCAGGATCGCAGACAGAAAAGCCACAACGATCGGTACATTATAAAATCCCATAGGGATCTTCATCACATACTCAAACAAAATCCCCAGTCCCAGATACAGGACCAGAAAAACACCGATAGGCAGCAGTGCGATCACATTTCCTTTTTTCTTCATTTCCTCCATAAAACAATTCCCTTCATCACTTATTATATTCCCGGTTTTTTTCTCCGGGTGATCTGTTTTCTATCATATCATATTTCCCCATTCCTGTCCTGCTGCTGACGGAAACTTCTTCATATTTCCGTCACGATCCTGTTATCTCTGATATTTTTTACCTTATTTAACAAGATTTTCACCAATTAAATCGTTCCTTCCGTTGAAATCCAGAGCTTTTTTCAGTATAATTGGCTGTAGACAATTGTGAAAAAGATATCCGAAGGATTTATGTTGATATCTCTGATCACAGTCATTAAAGGAGGAATATGATTATGGCAACATGGAAAAATCTGGACACTCTTGCTTCTTACAGCAAACTTAACAGTCTGAAAGATCACGTGAACATTGCAGAAGCAATGTCCGGCGAGCAGGGTGCAGAACGTGTAAAGAAGTACAGCGTACCGATGGCAGCAGGTCTGGCTTACAATTACGCAGCTAAGGAAGTGGACGAGACCGTTCTTGACGCACTTTCCAAACTGGCTGATGAGGCAGAACTGATCGAAAAATTCCAGGAATTATATAACGGCGCAGTGATCAACACAGGCGAGAAACGTATGGTCCTTCATCATCTTGCACGTACACAGCTTGGCGAGCCTGTTGTTGTTGACGGTGTGGACAAGCGAGAATTCTATGTAGCTCAGCAGAAGAAAGCTGCAGATTTTGCAAACAAAGTACATGCAGGCGAGATCACAAATGAAGCCGGTGAGAAATTCACTACGGTTGTACAGATCGGTATCGGCGGAAGTGACCTGGGACCGCGTGCATTATATATCGCACTTGAGAACTGGGCAAAGGCAAACAACACCTTCAAGATGGAAGCAAAATTCATCAGCAACGTTGACCCGGATGATGCAGCTGCTGTTCTTGCATCTGTAGATCTTGCTCACTCTCTTTTCATCGTTGTATCCAAATCCGGTACAACACTTGAAACTCTGACAAATGAGGCATTCGTAAAAGACGCCCTTACAAAAGCGGGCCTGAACCCGTCCAGACATATGCTTGCTGTAACCAGTGAGACCTCTCCTCTTGCAAAGAGTGATGAGTACCTTACCGCTATTTTCATGGACGACTATATCGGCGGACGTTACTCTTCCGTTTCCGGCGTAGGCGGAGCGATCCTTTCCCTTGCATTCGGACCGGAAGTATTCGCAGACATCCTTGACGGAGCTGCCGAGGAGGATAAGCTTGCAACAAATAAGAACATTCTTGAGAACCCGGATATGCTGGATGCCCTGATCGGCGTTTATGAGAGAAATGTACAGGGATATCCTTCTACTGCAGTTTTACCATACTCACAGGCATTAAGCCGCTTCCCTGCTCATCTCCAGCAGTGTGATATGGAGTCTAACGGTAAATCTGTAAACCGCTTTGGTGAGCCGGTGGATTATGTGACCGGACCGGTGATCTTTGGTGAGCCAGGAACCAACGGACAGCACTCCTTCTACCAGCTTCTGCATCAGGGAACCAATATTGTTCCGCTTCAGTTCATCGGCTTTAAGAAGAGCCAGCTTGGTGTTGATGTTGATATCGAGAACAGCACAAGCCAGCAGAAGCTCTGTGCAAACGTTGCAGCACAGATCGTTGCTTTTGCATGTGGAAAAGAAGATGAGAACCTGAACAAAAACTTCAAGGGCGGACGTCCTTCCAGTATTATTGTTGGTGAGGAACTTACACCGCAGTCTCTGGGTGCGCTTCTTGCACACTTTGAGAACAAGATCATGTTCCAGGGCTTTGTATGGAACCTGAACAGCTTTGACCAGGAGGGTGTACAGCTTGGTAAGGTTCTTGCAAAACGTGTTCTCGCTCATAATACAGACGGAGCACTGAAAGTTTACAGTGATCTTCTTGATATCTGATAAACAGATAGGTACCGTCCCGGAAAATGTTTTTTCGGGACGGTTTTTCTGTATATGTGACCTTAACCGGGAAAGGAAATCTTAAATATGCAGCAGATAAAAATGATCGGTCTTGATCTGGACGGAACTCTTCTGAATACAAAAAAAGAACTCACAGAAAATACCAGGCGTGTTCTCAGGGAAGCTATTGATGCAGGTATCCTTGTTCTGATGGCTACCGGCCGGCCATATACCGGCATTCCCGCGGAGCTGAGAAATTTTCCGGGAATTCACTATGCTCTCACCTCCAACGGAGCCAGAGTCCTTGATACAGACCATAATAAACTTCTTATCGAGCAGCTTCTTCCCATGGAAAGTGCAAAAAAAGCTCTCCGTATCTTTGAAAAATATGATACTTTAAGTGAGATCTATTTTGACGGCCAAGGATATGCAGACGCTGCCAAGCTTGATAATGTAGGAAAATACCATCACGACCCTAATATGTGGAATTATGTCCGTACTACCCGTATCGCGGTTCCGGACATCCAGGATGTCATTACAAAAGAAAACAGAAGCATGGATAAAGTCCAGGCGCTTTTTGCAGACATGGAGGAACGCGCCGCCGCCTGGAAGGAATTAAGTGAACTTAAGGAGCTGGAGCTTGTAGGCTCCTTAAGCTACAATATTGAGATCAACGCCGCCGGTGTCAACAAAGGAACCGCTCTTGTTGCTCTTGGCGAAATGCTGGGAATCCCAAGAGAATCCATCATGGCATGCGGAGACGGTGACAACGATGTCCATCTTCTCCGGGAAGTCGGTTTTGGCGTAGCCATGGCCAATGCACAGCCCCAGGTAAAAGAAGCAGCCGATTATATTACTGCTTCCAATGACGAAGACGGTGTAGCACGCGCCATTGAAAAGTTTGCGCTGCACCGATGAGATATTCTATTATGTATGCCAAAAAGGAACCGACAGTTTTTACGCTGTCGGTTCCTTTTTTAGAATGGGATTGAATAGCGGTACATTCACATTCGATCAATATTCATAGTTTCCTGCCGGCTGTTTGATCCTGGTAAGAAGATCATGCCAGGACTGATCCCAGATATACCATTTTCCGGTTTTGGAGTGCTTATATGTACAGATCCATCTGGAACTGTCGCTGCCTGCAAAATCAGTAAATGATCTGTAGATCGCAGGAGTGGTCTGGGTCGGTTCAAAATACGGGATATCTTCACTGATGGAATTTCCCTTACCCGGAAGTGTGTCCTGTCTTAACGTAATGGAAATCGGTTTAGACGGAGTATAATTGTTGGCCGGAGTTGCTCCGTTCAGGTAAGAATTGCCAAGATATTTATATCCGTTATCCGCTTTCATACGATCTCTCAAAAAGTTTTTGTAATACTGAGTCATCTCTTTATTGTTGAGATAAGAAATCATCTCCTCGCAGTCCGTCGGATTGGTCGGTGTCCAGGTACGATATGCAAGGATCAGAAGAGCCATGGTCTTATAGCGTCCGTCTGCCGTTGTGATATCATACTGTTTCAGCTCCTCTGCATTGGTCGGGATCGTGGTAAAGGTGTAAGTATAGGTATTTATCGTTACATTAATGACTTCCTTCTGTCCTTTATCATTGGTGATCTCTTTTTTTGCAGATTTAGTTCCTTTTGTAAGAACCGGCTCCACCTGTTTCTTTACTGTCTGTGTCACGTGGACAGTACAGCTACCTCGCCAGGTACTCTTATCCCGGACCTGGATCTTTGTTGTTCCCACATTCACTGCCGTTACTTTGCCTTTACTGTCTACAGTTGCAACAGATGTATCATCACTGGTCCATACAAGAATCTCTTTATAATTCTTTACCTGAAGCTGTCTCACATCACCTTTATTCATATTTAAGGTGGTGGCACTTAAAGATGGTTTCGGCACCGGTGTAGGTGTCGGCTTCGGCTTCGGTTTCTGCGCTGCTTTTACTGTAACCTTACAATTGAATTTCTTCGTATTTGCCTTCGCTGTGATCACTGCTGTTCCTTTTCTCACTGCGGTGATCTTTCCTTTGGAATCCACACGTGCGATCTTCGGATTGGAAGAAGAATATTTCACCTTCACAGTTGTTCCTGTCAATTTAATGGCACTGGATTTCTTTTCTGTTAATGTCAGCGATGTCCTGCTGAGCTTCGGTGTTTCTACCTTTACAACACATTTATATGTTTTTTTGCTTACCTTTGCATAGATCGTTGCGGAACCTTTATTTTTGGCAACCACCTGACCTTTGCTGTTTACGGTCGCAACGCTCTTTTTGGAAGATCTCCAGGCAACCTTCCGCCTGGTTCCGGTAACCTTAAGTGTTGTCTTCTCACCTTTTAAAAGAGTTACTTTTGTTCTGTTCAGTTTTGGTGCGGCGCTGACCGTCACACTTCCAAATGCCATCGTAAAAATAAGGCTGATCAGCAGCACAAAACACAACAGATTTTTTTTCTTTTTCATTCTGATTTCCCCCTTTCCGGTAAAACGTATATTTACGTCATATATTGCTTTAATCATATTTTAGAGGAAATCCCTTATAAAAACACTAGCACTTATGATAGTATCCTTGTAAATATAATCGTTTATATTCTTTCATCGCCCATACCGGGGCTTATTGTCAGGAAACAAAAATAAAACAGGACTGATTTTTGATACAGATACTTGAAATCAAAAGTTTCATCTGTTTAAAAATCAGTCCTGTTATATAAAAAATATCATGGTTGATCCGTAATAGCAGGCAGATCAAGGCATTCGCTATCTGCTCATAATGATACAGTCACGTAACATCGCCAGTGCATGCGCTGTAGTCTGCTCGCGGATCCGCATGCGGTTTCCTGTAAAGTGGAACTCTTTGGCAATAGCCTTGCCCTTATAGCAGCAGCCCATAAATACAGTACCAACCGGAGTTTCCTTTGTTCCGCCTCCCGGTCCTGCCAGACCCGTCACGGAAATACTGATGTCTGCTCCGGATGCTTTGCAGGCGCCCTTTGCCATTTCTCTGGCACATTTGGCGGAAACTGCCCCCTGCTCCTTCAGAGTACGCTTCTTCACTCCCAGACATTTATGCTTGGCCTTGTTACTGTAAGTCACAAAGCCATAGCCAAACACCTCAGACGCACCAGATACATTGACAATGCGCTGGGCGATCATACCGCCGGTAAGCGATTCCGCCAGGGAAAGCTTCAGATCTTTCTCTTTCAGAAGATCGATCACCGCTTCCTCCAGTGTCTTGCTCTCATCTGTGGCGAAAACATTCTCTCCAAAACGCTTCTTTAGCTCCTTGACAACCGGTTTGATCAGCTTTCTGCAGGCCTTTTCATTCTCTGCGCTTGCTGTCACACGAAGATGCACTTCACCGGTTTTTGCATAAGGTGCAATGGTAGGATTGGTCTGGCTTTCGATCAGATCCTGGATTTCCTCTGCTACCTGACTCTCACCGATCCCGCTGATCTTTACCATCTGGGACACAATGATCTCCGGTTGGTTTTTCTGCAGATACGGGACAACATACTCCTCGAACATGGGCTTCAGCTCATTGGGAGGACCCGGAAGAAGGATCGCGGTTTTTCCTTTTTTCTCAAGGATCAATCCCGGAGCAGTTCCGTTATGATTGTCAAGAACAATGGCTCCCTCAGGAACCATGGCCTGTTTATAGTTGTTCTTCGTGATACGTCTCTGAGGATTGTTTTTCTCATATTCCTTCAAATATTTATCGATCAGTTTCCTTGAGTGGGAATCTTCCTTAAGAGGCATTCCCATCAGATCCGCAGTTACTTCCTTGGTGATATCATCCTCTGTTGGTCCAAGACCTCCTGTGAGGATCACAACATCGGAACGATCCAGTGCAGTACGGATCACGTCACGCATACGGCCTTCATTATCACCTACTACATCCTGATAGTAAACACTTAACCCAAGCAGGGCGCATTTTTCAGAAAGATAGGCGCTGTTGGTATTTACGATATTTCCTAGAAGGATCTCGGTTCCTACGGATATCAGTTCTGTGATCATGAAAAGAAACTCCTTTCGTATACTCTGATCCCTACTCCTGCATGGAAAGGACCTTTCTGTTCTGCATGATATAAGTCAGCAGGGAGATAATGGTCAGTGCAACGGACAGCCAGATAAATATCTGTGTCAGCACTGCAAAAACACCTCCGAAATCCAGCATCAGAAGTATGATCATGATCATCTGGGAAACGGTTTTGAATTTTCCCCAGTAGTTTGCGGCAATGACAATTCCGTTCTCCGCTGCGATCAGACGGAAACCACTGATGATAAATTCCCGTCCGATGATAATGATCACAACCCATGCCGGAAGCTTGTCAACCTCGATCATGCAGATCATGGCAGAGCATACCAGAAGCTTGTCTGCCAGCGGATCCATAAATTTTCCAAAATTAGTTATCAGGTTATATTTTCTGGCAAGATGACCGTCAAACCAGTCTGTCACACTTGCTGCGACAAAAATCGCAAGACAGATCCAGCGGTTTGCTTCTCCTCCCCAGCCTGTCAGTAAGAAAACTACAAGAAATGGTACAAGTATCATTCTTGCAACTGTAAGTTTATTCGGTGTATTCATCGCTCAGCACTCCTATCAAATCATACTCAAGCGCACCTGTCACACGTACCTTCGCAAAATCACCAGTCATAAGCAGTTCGCCTGTCTGAACGAAAATGTATCCGTCAACCTTCGGTGCATCCCCGTAGGTACGTCCGATATAGGCACTTTCATCTGCAACTTTTCCTTCGATCATAACAAGAAGTTCCTGTCCGATACGGTCCTGGCCTCTGTCATAAGAAATCTCCTGCTGAAGCTCCATCAGCTCGTCTCTGCGTTCTTCCTTCACTTCTTCCGGAACCTGGTCTGCCATCTCTGCTGCCGGGGTATTCTCTTCCGGAGAGTAAGTGAAGACACCAAGACGGTCAAATTCCATCTCATCTACGAACTCCTTCAGTTCTTCATGGTCTTCCTCCGTCTCACCCGGAAATCCGGTGATCAGAGTTGTACGCAGTACGATATCCGGAATCTCCTTACGGAGCTTTCCGACAATATCGATCAATTCCTGTTTGGAAGTACGGCGGCCCATTCTCTTAAGAATTCGGTCCGATGCGTGCTGGATCGGAATATCCAGATAATGACAGATCTTCTTCTCATCACGAATGGTTTCGATCAGTTCATCGTAAATCTCCTCCGGATAACAGTAAAGGATGCGGATCCAACGGATACCTCTGATCTCACAGAGCTTCTTTAAAAGAATGTGAAGAGATTTTTTGCCGTAAAGATCCTTTCCATAAACGGTGGTCTCCTGTGCTACCAGGATCAGCTCTTTCACTCCCTGTTCAGCCATATCCTCTGCCTGGGCGATGAGGCGCTCCATAGGAACGCTTCGAAATTTACCTCTGAGCTTCGGGATGATGCAGTAGGTACAGTGCTTGTCGCAGCCTTCCGCGATCTTCAGGTAGCCGAAATGTCCACCTGTTGTAAGGACACGTTTGCTTCCTGTATCCGGCAGATAATCAATATCACGGAATTCTTCGAAATGATTTCCGGCTACTGCTTCCTCCAGAGCCTTTACGATGTCGCCGTAGGATGTAGTTCCAAGAACAGCATCGACCTCCGGAACCTCCTCAATGATCTCTTTCTGGTATCGCTGTGCCATACAGCCGGTAACGATCAGTGCATGGCAGCTTCCTGTTTTTTTGTACTCTGCCATTTCAAGAATGGTTTCCACACTCTCTTCCTTGGCATCCTTGATAAAACAGCAGGTATTGATCACGATTGCATCTGCCTGTGTTTCATCGTCTGTGATCTCATGACCTCCGGCTGTAAGAAGTCCCAGCATTTCCTCAGAATCCGCCAGGTTCTTGTCACAGCCAAGAGAGATGAATAATATTTTCATAAAATTACTCCGCTTCTGTCTGAGCTGCTTCTGCAGTCTCAGTGCCTTCTGCGGTCTCGCCCTCTGCTACCTCAAGAGCCTCCTTCTCAGCTTCAAGAGCCTCCAGCTCTTCCTCTTCCTCCTGTCCGGGAAGGATCTTTACTTTGCCCTTGTAAAGCTCATCAATGGCAACGGAAAGCGGTTTCTTTCCTGCTGCACCCGGTACAAGCGGCTCTGCTCCTGCGATCAGCTGGCGGGCACGTTTGCTTGCTGCAAGTACAAGAGAATAACGGCTGTTCAGCACGAGAGCCTCATCGTCGTCCTCGTTGTTTGTGTTGATAGCCTCAATTAATTCTGAATAAGATGGATGTATCATATCTTTTCTCCCTTCTGTAACGGCAGGGCCGTATTTAACTTGTTAATTGGTATTTATAAAAAAGCTTCCGCTTCTTTCTGGATCCTGGATACAAAATCATGATTCCTGGATGTACGCATGCGCTCACACCGGATGGTCTCATGAAGTGTATCAACACATTCCTCCAGATCATCATTGATCAGGAGATAATCATATTTATCCATTCCTCTGGATTCTTCAACCGCTCTTCTGAGACGCCCGTTGATCACATCCAGAGTCTCTGTTCCGCGACCTACCAGACGGTTCTTAAGCTCCTCCATAGACGGCGGACATACAAATACCAGCAGTGTATCCGGAAACTTCTCACGGATCTTCATGGCACCCTGGATCTCGATCTCAAGGATCACATCTTTCCCTGCGGAAAGCTGCTCCTCTACATATTTGCGGGGTGTGCCATAATAATTCTCCACATACTGTGCATACTCGATCAGTCCGTCTTCCCGGATCAGCTGTTCAAATTCTTCTTTTGTGCGGAAGAAATAAGCTTCTCCGTCTTTTTCGCCTGGTCTTGGATTTCTGGTGGTAACAGAAACGGATAATGCATAATTGTCATATTTCTCCATCAGCCGTTTCATGACGGTGCCCTTTCCGGAACCGGAAAAACCAGAAACAACAACTAAAATTCCCTTACTCATTTCCTTCCTCCCTCTCTTCCTCTCCGTAGGCTTCCGAAAATCTCCTGGCAATGGTTTCCGGCTGCAAAGCGGAAAGCACAAGATAATCATCGGAAGTAACGATCACTGCTTTTGTTTTTCTTCCCTGTGTGGCATCAATCAGGGTGCGGGTTCCCTTGACACTCTGTATCATGCGCTTCACAGGAGCGGCATCCGGACTTACCACAGCCACGATCTTGCGTGAATTGACAACATTTCCAAAGCCTACATTGATCAGTTTCGCCATTTCCGCTCTCCTTTTCTGTCTGTGTACGGTCTTTATCTGTCCGGTTACTCGATATTCTGGATCTGCTCACGGATCTTCTCGATCTCTGTCTTCAGATCGATGGCCGCGTTAGATACGGTAAGATCATTGGATTTGGACAGAATGGTGTTCGCCTCGCGGTTCATCTCCTGCGCCATAAAATCCATCTTACGTCCCACGCCCTCCTTCTCCTCCAGGATCTTTCTCATTCCGTGGATGTGACTCCGAAGGCGAACTGTCTCCTCGTCATTGCAGATCTTATCTGAAAAAAGTATCACCTCTGCGGCGATCCTGGAATCATCGATCTGGTTATCTTCAAGTAGCTCGTGCATCTT
>JABLTM010049315.1_pt1 | contig 11130 bp, 9 predicted proteins | sample 7160121 | NCBI WGS metagenome assembly JABLTM01 (sample SAMN14651224, study PRJNA627086) | human gut metagenome | isolation source: feces | host: Homo sapiens | reverse complement strand
GAGGATAATAATATGTTTGAAAACTCAACTGAAGAGTTAGCATATCATAAACTTTTAATTTTATACATTTTAGATAAAATAAATATGGATTTAACTAATTCTCAGATGACACAAGTTGTTTTAGAAACAGATATTATGAATTATTTTTCATTCCAACAAATTCTATCTCAACTTATGGATTCAAAGTTTATAAAACCATATAAAGATTCTGGAAGGGAGTATTACTGTCTTACTCAAAAAGGCCTAGAAACTTTAGAGTACTTCTTAAACAGAATACCAGAATCTTATGCTCAAAAAATTGATGAATACATAAAAAATAATAAAGAGAGCTTGCTAGCAGATACTCAAGTAAAATCAAGCTTTGTTAAACAAAGTGAAAATGAATTTATTGTTAACTTAAGAGTTATTGAAAATCAAAGTAATTTAATAGATTTAAATTTAAATGTATCATCTGAAAAGCAAGCAAGACAAATTTGCAACAATTGGAATAATAACGCTTCTAATATGTATGCAGAAGTAATTAATTTATTAATAAGGGATATTCACTAGAACCTACATACAAATTATTGTTGTAGGTTCTTTTCCTACTTTTATTACTTTTATTAATTGATTTGTAGATGTGTCATATACTTTTAGAGAATTGTTTTGAGTATCTGATATGAATAGTCTTTCTTCATCTGGAGAAATTTCTAGCCCTTGTGGTATTCCTTCAATATCAATACTTCCAATATATTTACTTTGATTATAATCTATCATTTTTACATTTTTATATCCTAAATCTGCTATATAAACTTTTTTATCTTTATAATTAAATGATATTTGTACTGGTAATAAAAATTCATCAAAAACCTTTTTTGTATTTAGTAATTCTTCATCGATAATAACTACATTTCCATCTAAGGTAGATACGTAAATTTCACTTTTATATTTGTCTAATTGTACATGCCATGCTTTAAAATCAATATCTATCTTTTTTTCTATAACTTTATTAATAATATCAATACATGTTATAGAGTCCATACATGGTACATATAATTTTTTTCTAGGCAAGTCAAAACAAAAACCATGTGGCATATCATCCACACTAATCATTCCTATGGGATCTAGAGTATTTTTGTCCATAAAATAAATACTATTAGAATCTTCATTGGCAATAAATATTTCTTCTTTATACATGGCTATTTGACTTAAACTACCTCCAATAGATGATGAGTCAATTATTTTTTCACTGTTCATATCTAAAATATATAAAATTCCGTTGCTAGAGCTTGGCAGATACATTTTTTTCGTTTCTTTATCTATGCAGAAATGGTGAGGATAAATATTTTCATCCAACTTAATTTCATTTTCCAAAGTAAGTGAATCATAATCTATTATACTTATACTTTTTGATAGATAATTTGAAACGTACACCTTCATAAGTTTCCCTCCCTTCTATTTTTATTCTTCCACTTCATACTATAATAATATATTAATTTATTTGGATAATTATTCTATTATTTAGTTGCTTTATATTCTTTATATTGTTATTATATTCATTATAATATTTGAATTTAAGGAGATTACACCTATGAAAATTGAATTTAAAACTAGCGATGTTTGCTGCCGTCAAATAACTTTAGAAGTTGATGAAAACAACATAATAACAGAAGCTAACTTCGAAGGTGGATGTAATGGTAACCTTGGTGGTATAAGCAGATTAATAATTGGGCAAGATGCTAAAGAAGTTGCTGAAAAATTAAAAGGAACTACTTGTCGTTCTAAAGACACTTCATGTCCAGACCAATTAGCTAAAGCTATAGCTGAGTCATTATAATAAAAAAGGTGGTAATCATGCCACCTTTTTTACTTTATTTAACTAATTGTCTCACATGTCCTATCATATATAATGAACCTGCTGAAATTATTATATCATCATCTTGTGCATTTTCTAATGTATATTTAACTGCATCTTCAATTTTTGGAATTGCTGTTACATCAGAAACATATTTTTCAATTTTCTCTTTTAATTCATCACAACTTATAGCTCTATCACTATCTGGTGTAGTTGTAATAACTTTATCAAATTTATCCATAAGAATTTCAAGGACACTGTCAATATCTTTATCCTTTAACATACCTATTAAAAGTGTCATTTTTTTCCCTCTGAAATTTTTTTCAAGTGCTTTAGATAAAGACCTAGCTCCATCTTCATTGTGAGCTCCATCTATTATAAATGTAGGACAGTCTTTAATTTTTTCTATTCTTCCTGGCCATCTAGTATTTAAAAATGCCCTTTTTATAGCTTCATCGCTTATTTCAATATGCCTTTCATCTCTTAGTACTTTTATTACTGTTAATGCAAGTACTGCATTATTTACTTGATGTTCTCCTATTAATTTTATCTCCATATTTTCAAATTTTTCATCTAATATGGTACAATCAAAAATTTGAGAGTTTATATCAGATTTTTTAACTTCTAAATGTTTGAAATCAGCTTCTATGTACTTAGTATTTTTTTCTTTACATACATCTTTAATTACTTCTTCTGCTTCCTTTTTTTGTTTATAAACAACAGCTATACTATTTTCTTTTATTATTCCAGCTTTTTCATAAGCTATTTTTCCTAAAGTATCTCCAAGAACTCCTATATGATCTAAACTAAGAGAAACTATTACACTGGCAAGAGGTGATTTAATTACATTTGTCGCATCATATCTTCCACCTAGTCCTACTTCAAGTACTACATAATCTGCATCTTGCTCCCAGTAATAGTAAAATGCCATAGCTGTTTCTATTTCAAATTCTGTTGGATAGGCATATCCCTCAGATGCCATTTGTTCTATTTTTTCTTTCATTATAGTGATTATTCTAGCCACATCTTCTTCAGGTATATTTTCTCCATTAAGCCTAATTCTTTCTGTGAAAGTTTCTAAGTATGGTGATGTGTATAGACCAACTTTATATCCTTGTTCCTTTAATGTGTTAGAAATAAAAGAACATACAGAACCTTTTCCATTTGTTCCTGCCACATGAACAAATTTTAACTTGTCCTGTGGGTTTCCTAATAATTCTAATAATTTAAAGGAATTTTCTAGTCCCAATCTCATTCCAAATTTATGTGATTTTTCGATAAACTCTAGTGCCTCTTGGTAATTCATTTTTAATCCTCCTCGACGATGTTTAAGTATTTATAATAAATTTTTGTTTATTTTTTCAAAAATTAAATATCTATAGTTAATTATAATACATTTTTATATTTACCACACAATTTGACAAAAAATTAAAAAAACCATGCATAAGAATTTTTCTTATACATGGTCTTTATTAAAATAATTTCTTTAGAAATTATTTTAATTTAGCTTCTATATTTTCAAGTCTTTCAAGAACTGATTTCATCATTTCTTCGAATTTCTCTTTTTTAGCTTTTTCTTCGTTAACTAAGCTTTCTGGTGCTTTTGCTAAGAATCCTTGGTTAGAAAGTTTTCCATTAACTCTCTTTATTTCGCCTTCTAATTTAGCTTTTTCTTTAGTTAATCTTTCTTTTTCTTTTTCAAAGTCAACTAATTCATCAAGCGGTATAAATATTCTAGCTCCATTTATAACAACAGAAACTGCATCTTCTGGTATATTTTCTTCAGTTTCAGCTATTTCTACCATTGAAGCAGATGCTAAAGTTATAAAGTATTCTTTAGTAGCCTCTACAGCCGATTTTTTACCTTCCGCTGGAACTATTATTACTTTAGCTTTCTTAGATGGTGGAACATCCATTTCAGCTCTAGCATTTCTTATATTTCTTATACCATCCATTGCAAGTTCCATCATTTCTTCTTCACTTGCCATGTTATCTTCTTCTTTATAGTGAGGCCACTGAGCTATTACTATGCTTCCTTCTACAGTTGGAAGATAAGTATATATTTCTTCAGTTATGAAAGGCATATATGGATGTAATAATTTTAATATAGTTTCAAGAACATAAGTTAATGTGTATAGAGCAGCTTTTTTAGCTTCTACATCATCACCATATAATCTTGGTTTAACTATTTCTATATACCAGTCACAGTACTCAGTCCATGCAAAGTCGTATATTTTTTGTGCTGCTATACCTAAATCAAATTTATCCATGTTGTCTATAACTTCTTTAACAACATTATTAGCTCTAGATATTATCCATTTGTCAGCTATTGTTAAGTTATCTTCTACAGATTCTCTAGTTACACCGTTCATTATTTCTTCATCTATGTTCATGAATACAAATCTAGATGCATTCCATAATTTATTTGCGAAGTTTCTAGCTGCTTCAACTCTTTCCATGTAGAATCTCATATCATTTCCTGGAGAGTTACCAGTAACTAACATGAATCTTAAAGCATCAGCTCCGTATTGGTCTATAACTTCTAATGGATCTATACCATTTCCTAAAGATTTACTCATTTTTCTACCTTGAGAATCTCTAACAAGCCCATGTATTAATACATGATCAAATGGTTTTTCATTCATACAGAACATTCCTGCAAATGCCATTCTTACAACCCAGAAGAATATTATATCGTATCCAGTAACAAGTACATTTGTTGGATAGTAGTATTCTAATTCTTCAGTGTTATGAGGCCATCCTAAAGTTGAGAAAGGCCATAATGCAGAAGAGAACCATGTATCTAGTACATCTTCATCTTGTTTTAAATCTGTGCATCCACATTTACAAGCTTCTGGTTTTTCTTTAGCTACTATTACTTCACCACATTCTTGACAGTAGTAAGCAGGTATTTGGTGACCCCACCATAACTGTCTAGATATACACCAGTCTCTTATATTTTCTAACCATTGTAAATATGTTTTGTCATATCTTTCTGGTACGAATTGTAATTCTTTTGATTTTAATATATCTATAGCAGGTTTAGCTAATTCATCCATTTTTACGAACCATTGTTCAGAAAGTCTTGGCTCTATTACAGTATGACATCTGTAGCAAGTACCAACTGAATGTGGATGGTCTTTTATTGCTATAACATATCCTGCTTCTTCTAAGTCTTGCATTAATTGTTTTCTACACTCGTATCTATCCATACCTTGGTATTTACCAGCAAGCTCGTTCATAGTTCCATCTTCGTTCATAACGTTGATTTCTTCTAAGTTATGTCTTTGACCTACACCAAAGTCATTAGGGTCGTGAGCTGGAGTCATTTTAACTGCTCCTGAACCGAAATCTTTGTCAACATAGTCATCAGCAACTATTGGAAGTTCTCTTCCTACTAATGGAAGTATTGCAGTTTTTCCTACTAAATGAGCATATCTTTCATCTTCAGGATTAACAGCTATACCTGTATCTCCAAGCATAGTTTCTGGTCTAGTTGTAGCTATTTCTAAGAATTCATCACTATCTTTTAAGAAGTATTTTATATGATAGAAGTTTCCTGCTTTTTCTTCATGTTCAACTTCTGCATCAGATAATGTAGTTTTACAATCTGGACACCAGTTTATTATTCTGTTTCCTCTGTATATTTGACCTTTTTCGTAAAGTTTTACAAAGAACTCAGTAACAGCTTCATTACATCCCTCATCCATTGTAAATCTTTCTCTATCCCAGTCACAAGAGTCTCCTAATTGTTTCATTTGGTCAACTATTTTTCTACCAAATTCATTTCTCCAATCCATAGCTCTGTTTAGGAATTCTTCTCTACCTAATTCGTATTTGGTTTTTCCTTCTTGCTCTTTTATTCTTTCACAAACTTTAACTTCTGTTGCTATAGAAGCATGGTCAGTTCCTGGTTGCCATAGAGCTTCATAACCGTCCATTCTCTTCCATCTTATAAGAACATCTTGTAAAGTATGGTCAAGAGCATGTCCCATGTGTAATTGTCCTGTTATATTTGGTGGTGGTAAAACTATACAGAAAGGTTTCTTATCAGGATTTGGACTTGATTTAAAATAACCTTTGTCTAACCACTCATCATAAAGTCTTTTTTCGAAATCTTTTGGATCGTAAGTTTTCGATAAGTTTTTTATTGCCATTGTTAATTCCTCCTTAAATATTGTCATTCTTTTTGTATCATTATAAAATTTATCCTAAATATAGATAAAATATAATTTTTATAACTAAAAAATTCGCTTCGCTTAAGCCACTGCGTGGGCGCTACCCTTCATGTCGCCAACGACTTCGTCCGTTGCTCCATTAAGCAGTTGGAAATTAAAAAGAGCTTTTCATCCTATAAATAAGGACGAAAAGCTCGCGTTACCACCTTAATTCCATAAAATTTTAACTCAAATTATTATGGCTCTTAATAGATATTAACGATTCTCACCGTCTAAACTTACTATTAGTTCAGTTTAGAAACTCCAAAGCTACCTTCTGTAAATATTGACTAAGAAAATCTTCCAGCTATTGATTTTCCTCTCTTATAGTGTATTTACATACTCCTCTTTTTCACAGTTTTTTATATAAAATTATTATTAATAGTTATTATAACTAATTTTTAGGATTATTGTCAATTTAATTATATATTATTCTATTGTGAATAATATGTTACCAAAAATTTTTAGGTTTCACATCTTGCGTAATAGGTCGAATATCATATCCTCTTTCTTTTAAAATAGCTATAATATCATTTAAACAACTTACTGTTCTTGGATTTTCATGTAAAAGTATTACTACTTCTTTTTTTCCCCTTGCATAATATAATATATTGCTAAGTATTTGATCAGGTGATGATTTCCAGTCTTCTGTGTCTATATTCCAATCCCAAACTAAAAACCCTTCTTCAACAAATTTATTATATATATTTTCTAACATATTAGGTTTACTTCCAAAAGGTATTCTAACCAGCCTAGAAGTTTCTCCTGTTATATTATAAAATGTTTTATTGCAAGTTTTAAACTCTTCTATTGCTGAATCATCTGTTGCATATAATTTTGATAATTCATGACTAACACCATGAAATCCCGTTCCATGTCCTTCATCAACTAATCTTTGAACAACATTTTTAAAGACTATCATGTTGTCATTTAACATAAAAAAAGTTCCTTTGACATTATTTTCATCTAAAATATCAACAATTTCCTTTGTATATTTAGATGGACCATCATCAAAAGTTATATATGCAATTTTTTCATTTTTAATATCTTCTGCATTACTATTTCCAACAGACACTAAAACTAGCATAAATAACATAAAAAAAACAACTGATTTTAATATTAATTTTTTATTTGATATCTTCATCTATAATCACTCTTTTTATTGTATTTTATACTGTCATTGTATCCTTAAAATAATACTTTTATTCAAAATATCTCTAATTATTTGTTCCAATTAATTCATCTAAATTTTTCATTTTCTCTAATATTTTATTTAGATGGAAGTTAAATACAGGGCTTTCATTATCTTTAACCTCAATGAATTTCTCTTCATCATTGTATATTTTTTTTACTTCATTATGATTTTCTTTTGTTAAAAATAATTCCTTTTCTAAAAGTTCTATGGATTTTATATGAAAATATATTTGTCTACATAAATCTAATGACTTATCTACAATATCCAGATTACAGTCTGTTTTACTATAGTTTATCTCATCAATAAGCTTTGAATAGATTTTTTCTGAGTTTCTTATTTTAATTTCAATTGAATTTGAATTTAAATTCTTTTTATCAATAACTATATTTCTAACATTTTCTTTGAATAATTCTTTAATTTTAGTAAATTCATTCATAGTATTATTATAGTAATTGGGTCTTGCCATAACATAATTTATTATAAGCCCCATTATTACTCCTATAGATGTGTCAAATATCCTTTGTAGTGAGTAAGCAAGTGGTGCACTATTTATATATCCTAAATATAAAGAGAAAAAAGTAACACTTGAAACTACCAATGATGATAGTTTAAAAATTTCACAAAGTTTTATAACTATCATAATACCTATTCCGCATAAAATAGGATTTTTGGGCATTACTAAAAATAAAAGAAATCCTACTGCTCCTCCAATTAAAGTCCCAAATACCCTTTGCGAACCCATTTTAAAAGATGTTTTTATTGTGTCTTGCATAGTTACAACACAAGCTGTTGCTGCATAAAACAAGTTATCTACAAAAAATCCTGTTAATATGCAAGTTAAAACAACTGCTATACCTGTTTTTAAAGTTCTCATCCCTATAAGCCTGTTCATTTCAATTTCATACCTCCACCGATGTCATTTGTACTTACTTAGTATAATATATTTACTAGTGATATTGGTAGTGTTTCAATAAATTTCTAGTTTATATAATAAAAAAAACTGCCAAAGCAGTTTTTTATCCTATTTCTATCATCTCTCCATTTTTTGCGTAAATAATTTTCTCGCATATATTGGTAATATGATCCCCTATTCTTTCTAGATATCTTCCTATAAATACAAGTCTTACACCTTGGTTTATGTTTTCCGTTGGATTACTATGCATAACTTGCAAACAATCTTTTCTAACCTTTTCATATAGTTCATCTATTTCATTATCCTTTTGAGCTATATTAAAAGCTAACTCTGCATCATCATTTTTTAATGCATCCCATAGATTTTTTAACATTTCTACACAAATCTCTTTCATTGCAGGTATATCTATCATTTCTTTTATAAATGTATCTTCTCCTATTTCTAAGCTTTCCTTACAAATATTTGTTGAATAATCCCCAATTCTTTCTAATTCAGTTGAAATATCACTAAGAGCATAAATATACCTTAAGTCTCTTGCCAAAGGTTGTTTTAAAGCCATAAGCTCTATACTCCTATCTCTTATATATTCCCTTAATATATCAATATCATCATCTTGCCTTATAAGTTTTTTTAACCCTCTTATATCTTTTTTTAATGTATATTCTATTGATAAATCTACTGCATCCTCACATTTTTCAATCATCCTTAAAGTGTACTCTTTAAGTGATTGTATACTTAAGTCTAAGTTAGTCATAGCTATTTGTTTCCCCTCTTTCTATAATATTTAATCCTATCCAAATCTTCCTGTTATATAGTCCTCTGTTCTTTTATCAACTGGCACTGTAAATATATCTTTAGTATTATTATACTCTATTAATTCGCCATTTAAAAAGAATCCTGTATCATCTGATATACGAGCTGCTTGTTGCATATTATGAGTAACTATTATTATGGTATAATCTTTTTTCAACTCAAATATTAAATCTTCAATTTTTGCTGTAGAAATTGGATCAAGTGCTGAAGTAGGTTCATCCATTAGTATTACATCTGGCTTCATTGCAATGGTTCTTGCTATACATACTCTTTGTTGTTGACCTCCAGATAATCCAAGAGCTGAACTTTTTAATCTATCTTTAACCTCTTCCCATATGGCTGCACTCTTTAAACTTTCTTCTACTATTTTATTTAAAATTTTCTTATCTTTTATTCCATGAATTCTAGGACCATAAGCAACATTATCATATATGCTCATGGGAAATAAATTAGGTTTTTGAAATACCATCCCTATTTTTGTTCTTAAATTTATAACATCACTATTTTTATAAATATCTTCTCCATCTACTTCTACAGTACCCTCTATCTTAACATTGTCTATTAAATCATTCATTCTATTTAAAGTTCTTAAGAAAGTTGACTTACCACATCCTGACGGTCCTATCAAAGCAGTTACCTTATTAGCTTTAATATCCATATTTATTTTTTTGAGAGCTTGCTTTTCTCCATAGTATAAATCTAAATTACTCACATTTAATTTAATTCTATCCATCATACTCATAAAAATCTCTCCTTATATATTTCCCTTACTTAATTTTTTAGCAATCATTTTGGCAGTAGTATTTAAAATTAATACTATAATTATTAAAACAACTCCTACAGTTGCAGATCCTTTAATATCTCCCATCTCCTTAGTCAAAAGATAAGAATGAACTGTAAGTGTTCTTGCACTATCAAATATACTTGAAGGCATACTCGCTACAGTTCCCGCTGTTAATAAAATAGCTGCTGATTCGCCAATAACACGACCTATGGATAATATGACTCCTGATAATATTCCAGGTAAAGCACTCGGTAGAATTACTTTATATAAAGTTTGAAACTTTGTAGCTCCCATTGCCAATGATCCTTCTCTATATTCATTTGGTACAGTTTTCAATGCTTCTTCCGTAGTTCTTATGATTACTGGAAGAATTATTATAGCTACAGTTAATGCTCCTGAAAGTATGGAGTACTGCAGTTTTAAAGTTACTACAAAAAATATTCCTCCAAATAAACCATATATTATTGATGGTATTCCTGCCAAGCATTCTGTAGCAAATCTTATAATTTCAACAATTCTTCCTTTTTTAGCATATTCATGAAGGTATATAGCTGATAAAATTCCTACAGGTGTTGCTACTCCTATTGAAATTATCACCATATAAACTGTGCTAACTATCATTGGCAATACTCCTTCTTCTCCAGATGGTGAGTAGTCACTAAATATATAATTTAAATTAATTCCCTTTATTCCATTAACAAATATAAACCCAACTATTAACACTAATAATCCCACTGTTATAAAAGAGGATGTATATAATAAAAAATTTAATATGTTATCTTTCAATTTTCTCATACTACTTATCCCCCTTGCTTGTAAGTTTTCTTAATACTAAATTCAGTATTAAGATGAACATGAATAATACAACTCCTGTTGCAAATAACATTTCTTGATGTGTTCCATAGGCATATCCCATTTCAAGAGCTATATTTGTAGTTAAAGGTCTGACACTATCTACTATTGAAGTTGGTATTACTGGTGAATTTCCTGCAACTAATATTACTGCCATTGTTTCTCCTATAGCTCTACCTACTCCCAATACTACAGCTGCAAGTATGCCTGATTTTGCTGCTGGCAAAGTTACTCTAAATATAGTTTCTGTTGTAGATGCTCCTAGAGCTAAAGATCCTTCTTTATATGATGCAGGTACTGCTTTTATGGCTGTTTGTGAAACTGAAATTATGGTTGGTAGCATCATTATTGCTAAAACTAATATAACTGCAAGTAAACTTTGTCCCTTTGGTAAATTTAAAATAGATTGGATTTTTGGTACTATAAAGGCTAATCCAAATAATCCATATAATACTGATGGTATTCCTGATAATAATTCAACGGCCGGTAATATTATTCTTTGCACTGATTTTGGTGCAATTT